>Ga0209023_10001890_pt1 | contig 27129 bp, 25 predicted proteins | sample LakOneMetagenome_FD_187468 | JGI IMG/M metagenome (GOLD analysis project Ga0209023, IMG submission 187468) | Freshwater and sediment microbial communities from Lake Erie, Canada (SPAdes) (version 2) | ecosystem: Environmental > Aquatic > Freshwater > Lentic | place: Lake Erie, Canada...
TGGCCGGCGCCCTTTCGCGCATCAAGCCCGCCGAGGGCCTGGACGCGGTCGGCCAGACCGACCTGGCCATCGAGGCGGCGACCGAGAACGAAGAGACCAAAAAGGCCATCTTCCGCAGCCTGCAGCCGCACCTGAAGCCCGACACTCTGCTGGCCTCGAACACCTCGTCGATCTCGATCACGCGGCTGGCCTCGGCCACCGACCGCCCCGAGCGGTTCATCGGCCTGCACTTCATGAACCCGGTCCCGCTGATGAAGCTGGTCGAGATCATTCGCGGCATCGCCACCGACGTGCCCACCTACGAGACCGCCGTCGCCTTCGCCAAGTCGCTGGGCAAGATCACCAGCAACGCCGAAGACTTCCCCGCCTTCATCGTCAACCGCGTGCTGGTGCCGATGATCAACGAGGCGATCTACACCCTGTACGAGGGCGTGGGCACGGTCGACGCCATCGACACCGCCATGAAGCTGGGCGCCAACCATCCGATGGGCCCGCTGGAACTGGGCGACTTCATCGGTCTGGACACCGTGCTGAGCATCATGAACGTGCTGCATGAAGGCTTGGCCGACAGCAAATACCGTCCCTGCCCGCTGCTGGTGAAGTATGTGGAGGCCGGCTGGCTGGGCAAGAAGGCCGGTCGCGGGTTCTATGACTACCGGGGCGAGACGCCGGTTCCGACGCGGTAGGGCGGCGGTATTGGGTTACCAGAAAGTTGTGATATTGTAGCTCGCGATCCAAGGGTCGCGAGTCACCAATGTCGCGCCGTGCCGCTCGGCCTGAGCCACTAACAAGCGATCCCAGGGATCGCGATGAATCAGAGGAAGCCGCGCCGCGTCGCGCGCGTCTTCCCACGAGATACCGATCCAACTGAAGCCTTGGACTTTGACGACCTGATCGAGATCCGCAGGCATCCGCTGAAGCTCGGGATCGCGCGGCCGCTTGTATTCGATTTCATAGGCCGCTACGGCGCTGATCAGAACTTCGTTTTCCGCGTCCGAAATGGCGTCTAGCGCTCGCGCTGACAGTCTGGAGCGATCCACCAGGCTCCAAATGAAGGCGTGCGTATCGAGCAGCAGGCGCATGACTGGAGCCTCACAGGGTCACCCACTTGAAATCGTGGCTCTCGACCTGTCGCTCCTAAAAACTGAAAGGATCAGTTTTTAGGAGCCAACTCCTCATCCGGGAAAATGGGGTTATCCATCTCGGCCTCAAGTTCGGGATCGGGCCCTATAAATAGGTCGTCTGGAAGTTTGAGATTGAGATGTTCCCAGACCCCCAGTTGCCGCCGCCCCTTCGGGAGGGTGGGTTGGGGAGGCATTACGAGGGCTACGGTCTCACCATCTCGCGTCAGCAGGACGTCCTCGCCAGCTTCCATGCGGGCGACGAGTTCGGCGAGGGCCGACTGGTTTCCGATGTCGAACCGGATCGTCATGTCTACGAGCCTAGCACAAGGCCAGACGGCCGACGACTCCTCCCTAGCCCGCCCCCATCGCCACGGCGATGTGGTAGGTCGCGAACGAGGCCAGATAGGCTAGGCCGGTCATGTACAGGAACATCACCGTCGGCCAGGTCCAGCCATTGGTCTCGCGCTTGACCACACCCAGGGTCGCCGCGCACTGCGGGGCGAAGATGTACCAGGCCAGGAACGACAGGGCGGTGGCCAGCGACCACTGCTTGGCCAGCAGGCCGCCCAGGGCGGTGCCGGCCTCGTCGTCGCCGCCGACGGCATAGACGGTGCCCAGCGCCGCCACGGCCACTTCGCGGGCCGCGAAGCCCGGGATCAGGGCCACCGTCATCTGCCAGTTGAAGCCGATGGGGGCCATGACCGGGGCGATGAAGTGGCCGATGCGGCCGGCGAAGCTGTAGTCGATGGCCGGCCCGGTCGCGCCCTCCGGCGGATAGGGGAAGGTCGACAGCACCCAGACCAGCACCATCAGCGGCAGGATGATGCGGCCGGCGCGGCTGATGAAGATGCGGGCGCGGGTCCACAGGTTCATCAGCACGTTGCGCGGCTCGGGCCAGCGATAGGTCGGCAGCTCCATCATGAACGGCTCGACCGTGCCGCGCCAGAACACCCGGCGGATCACGAACGACACCAGCAGCGCGCTGACGATGCCGCTGGCATAGAGCCCGAACATCACCAGGCCCGGCAGGCTCAGAAAGCCCCAGACGGTGGTGTGCGGGATGAAGGCGGCGATGATCAGGGTGTAGACCGGTATGCGCGCCGAGCAGGTCATCAGCGGGGCCACCAGGATGGTGGTCAGGCGGTCATGTTTGTTGTCGATCACCCGCGTCGACATGATCCCCGGGATGGCGCAGGCGAAGCTGGACAGCAGCGGGATGAAGGCCCGGCCGTGCAGGCCGGCCCCGCCCATGATCTTGTCCATCAGGAAGGCCGCGCGGGCCATGTAGCCGCTGTCTTCCAGCAGCAGGATGAAGAAGAACAGGATCACGATCTGCGGCAGGAAGACCAGCACGCTGCCGACCCCGGCGATCAGACCGTCGGTGATCAGGCTCTGCAGCAGGCCGTCGGGGAGAACGGCGGCGACCAGGGCGCTGAGGCCCGCGAAGCCCGCCTCGATCAGGCCCATCAGGGGCTCGGCCCAGGTGAACACCGCCTGGAACATCACGAACAGCAACAGACCCAGGATCAGCAGGCCGGCCGCCGGATTGAGCAGCACGTCGTCGATCTTGCCGGTGATGGTGTCAGGCCGCTCGGGCGGCTTCACGCAGGCCTTGAAGATGCGCTGGGCCTCGGCGTGGGCGGCGCGGATTTCGGCGGCGTCAGGCTCGCGCCAGGTGCTGGCGTGCTCGCCGGCGTGGCTGAGGGTCAGGGCCTCGGCCTGGGTGATCAGGTCTTCAAGGCCGCGCTTGCGGGTCGCCACGGTGGTGACGATCGGTGCGCCGACCTCGGCGCGCAGCTTTTCCAGGTCGATGCGCAGGCCCTGACGCTGGGCGATGTCGTACATGTTCAGCGCCAGCACGAAGGGCCGGCCGACCTGCTTGAGCTCCAGCGCCAGACGCAGCACGAGGCGCAGATTGGTGGCGTCGGCGACGCAGATCAGCACGTCGGGCGCGGCCTCGCCAGCCAGGCGGCCCAGGATGGCGTCGCGGGTGACGACCTCGTCGGGGCTGCGGGCGCGCAGGGAATAGGTGCCGGGCAGGTCGAGGATGCGCAGGGTCCGGCCGGCGGACGTGGTCAGAATGCCCTCCTTCCGCTCGACGGTGACGCCGGCATAGTTGGCGACCTTCTGGCGGCTGCCGGTCAGGGCGTTGAACAGGGCGGTCTTGCCGGAATTGGGATTGCCGACCAGGGCGATACGCGCCGGGTGCAGGATAGTGGTGTCAGAGGTCAAGACTGGGTTCCGTCGAACTGCACGGTGACGGCGCCGGCCTCACGCCGGCGCAGGGCCACGCGGGTGTCGTCCACCCGCACGGCGATGGGGTCGCGGCCGAACAGGCCCTCGTGCAGGACCTCGACGCGCGCGCCCTCGACGAAGCCCATCTCCAGCAGGCGTCGCTCCAGTTCCTCGGCCTCGACGGCCTCGGCCGCGCCGGTCTGGCCGGTGACGCTGACGATCACGCCCCGGTCACCGCGCGAGGCCTCGCCCAGCGAGCGCGCGGGGGGCCTGTGGGCAAGATCGGCGTCAAGGCCGGAAACCAGGGCAAGACCGTCGGACATCGGGACTCCCGCGAAAACTTGCGAGTGATTATCAGTCCAAGACGGTGCTGTCGATGCGGCGTTCTCGCAGGGTTGCGTTATGCTGCGCGGACTCCCAGGGAGCGAGGCGGAATGGCGCAGGCGCGTTAATCTGTTCGACTCTTGGGACACGGACCGGTCTGATTGCCTGTAACGATTCGCGTGGACGGACTGATGCGAAGGCTGATGCTGGGGCTGCTTACGGGCGCCTATCTTTGTCTGGCTCTGATCATCTCCCTGGTGCTGTGGCGCACGGGGGCGGCTCCGGCTGTCGGTCTGTCAGCCTTCATCGGCACGCTGGGCCTGTGCTTTGCGTTCCACGGCATGATCGCCAACACCTTCGAATCCGCGCGCACCCGCATGGACATCGACACGGTTCGTGAGGCGCACGCCATCCTGCTGGACCAGATCGAAAAGATCGACGCCCGGATGAGTGAGCTGGTCGAGAGCGTCGCCCTCGACGCCCAGCGCCGCTCCGAGGAACTGTCGACCGAGGTCCACCAGCTGGAAGACCTGATCGCCACGATGAACGACCGGCTCGAGCACCAGCTGACCCATCAGGTGGCCGCCGCCCGCGTCGAGGTTCGCGGCCGCACGCCGCAGTCCAACGTCATGCTGCAGGTCGTGCAGGACGCCCTGGCCGAGAACCGGGTCGATCTGTACCTGCAGCCCATCGTCAGCCTGCCCCAGCGCCGGACCGTCTTCTACGAAAGCTTCTCGCGCCTGCGCGACGAAACCGGCCGGGTGATGATGCCCGCCGAATATCTGGCCGTGGCCGAGCCCGAAGGCCTGATGACCGCCATCGACAACCTGCTGCTGTTCCGCTGCGTGCAGATCGTGCGGCGGCTGGCCAAGCAGGACCGCAAGGTCGGGATCTTCTGCAACATCTCGCTGGCCAGCCTGGCCGATGAGAGCTTCTTCCCGCAGTTCCTGGAGTTCATGCAGGCCAACAAGGATCTGGCCGGCGCGGTGATCTTCGAGCTGGGCCAAGCTGCCTTCGAGCGTCGTGGCGCGGTGGAAGCCCGCCACATGTCGCGTCTGGCCAGCCTGGGCTTCAGCTTCAGCCTCGACAAGGTCAATGACCTGGATCTGGACTTCCAGGATCTGGCCCGCGCCGACGTCAAGTTCCTGAAGGTCGGCGCCCAGATGATGCTGGACCAGCTGCAGGAGCAGGACGGCAAGCTGGTCATCGCCTCGCTGCCCGACCTGAACGCCAGCGACTTCGCCGCCCTCACCCGTCGCTATGGCATCGAGGTGATCGTCGAGAAGGTCGAGGCCGAGAAGCAGATCGTCGACATCCTGGATCTGGATATCGGCTACGGCCAGGGTCACCTGTTCGGCGAACCCCGCGCCATTCGCGACGCCGTGCTGGCCGAGGCCGAGCCCCCGGTCGACTTCATGCGCGGCGCCCTGCGTCGCCGGGCTTCAGGTTGGTGACACTTTTGGGCGCCGGGCCGCAAGCTTCGGAATGACCCGCTGATCCACCGGGCGCATCTTCCCTGCAACAGAGGAGATGTTCCATGATCGCTTCGACCTATCCCGACGATGACGCGCGCTGGGACGCCATGCGCCGCAAGGACCGCGCCGCCGAAGGCGCATTCTTCATCGCCGTGCGCACCACCGGCGTCTATTGCGTGGCCAGCTGCGGCGGACGGCCCCTGCGCAAGAACGTCGAGTTCCACGCCACGCGGCAGAGCGCCCGCGACGCCGGGTTCCGCGCCTGTCTGCGCTGCAAGCCCGACGTCGAGCGCGAGGTTCTGCGCCACGCGACCATCCCCACCAGTCTGGGCCTGGCGCTGGTCGCCCGTTCGGACAAGGGCCTGCGTCTGGTGACCCTGGGCGATGAGGCCGCCGGCCTGACGGGAGACCTCGAGCGTCGCTTCCCGGCCGCGCGACTGGTCGCCGACCCGGACGGCCTGAAGACCGAGCTGGCCGCCGTGGCGGCCTTCATCGACCGCCCGGGGAACGGCCTCGACCTGCCGCTCGACGACCAGGGCACCGACCTGCAGCGCGAGGTCTGGGCGATGCTGCGCCAGATCCCGGCCGGCGAGACGGTGTCCTATGCGCAGCTGGCCCGCGCCATCGGTCGGCCGACCGCCTCGCGCGTGGTCGCCAACGCCTGCGGGGCCAATCCGCTGGCGGTGATCACCCCCTGCCACCGGGTGGTGCGCGCCGACGGCGGTCTGTCCGGCTATCGCTGGGGCGTGGACCGCAAGGCGGCCCTGCTGGCGCGCGAGGCGGCGTGAGTCCCGACTGGAAGCGGATCGCCGCCGAACTGGACGCCCGCGGCTGGGCCCTGACCGGTCCGGTGTTCACCCCGCAGGCCTGCGCCGACCTGACGGCGCTCTATGCGCGGCCGGAGCTGTTTCGCAGCAAGGTGGTCATGGCCCGGCACGGCTTTGGCAAGGGCGAGTACCAGTACTTCGCCTATCCCCTGCCCGACCCGATCCAGACCCTGCGGATGAGCCTCTATCCGCCCCTGGCCTGGATCGCCAACCGCTGGGCGCAGCGTCTGGGCGAGGAACGGCGCTTTCCCGAAACCCTGGACGAGATGCTGGCGCGCTGCCACGCGGGCGGCCAGACGCGGCCGACGCCGCTGATGCTGACCTATGGTCCGGGCGACTATAACTGCCTGCATCAGGACCTGTACGGAGAGCACGTCTTCCCGCTCCAGGCCGCCTTCCTGCTCGACGAGCCCGGCCGCGACTTCGAGGGCGGCGAGTTCGTGCTGGTCGAGCAGCGACCGCGCCAGCAATCGGCCCCGCAGGTCGTGCCCCTTCGCCAGGGCGAAGGGGTGATCTTCGCGGTGCGTGAGCGACCGGCCGAAGGGACGCGCGGCGTCCATCGGCGGATACTGCGGCACGGCGTCAGCGAAATCCGCTCGGGTCGGCGGCGGACCCTCGGCATGATCTTCCACGATGCGACCTGAGCCTCAGCCCAGCGGCGAGACCCCGAAGAACACCCGGTGCAGGAACAGGACGAACAGCACGTAGAGCGCCGTCCCGGCCACCACCATGATCACGTCGGCCATCGGCTTGGTCGCGACAGGCGGCGGCTCCCTGCGGCCCAGCACCGAGATCAGGTCGATCACGGCATAGGCCAGGAAGCTCCCGAACAGCAGCACCGAGGCCTGATCGCCATTGGCCATCAGATGCCCCGCCGACCACAGGATGACCCCGATCAGCATGGGATGACGCACCGTCGCCTTGATGCGTCCGACCGGGCCGTTGGCGCCCGCCAGCAGGATGAAGGCCGGCAACACCAGCGCCATCGCGGCGTGGCGCCCCCAGCTCGGCGGATCATAGAGCTGCGGAGCCATCAGCCGGTATTGCATCCAGCCCCAGATGATCAGGCCAAGCCCGGCGGCCGCGACCAGCGAATAGAGGCCCTTCCAGCGTCCGGGGCTGGCCGCGATCTGAGCGTCGCGGAACGGCCCGGCGACGATGCGCACGGCGTGAATGCCGAAGAACAGCACAAGTCCCAGGATCAGAATCGTCATCAGGCCCTCCCCGGCTTTGCGCGGGAGGATAGTCACGGAACGCCGGTCTGCGGAAGCGCGACCTCTTGTAAAGCTCGCGCGGCGACGACACCTGAGCGCTCCGGGCGTTGACGCCCTCGCCCCCGACCGGTACCGCGCCTTCATGATGGATTTTCCAGAACGCCTCTCGGCTCTCCGCGACCGCTACGACATCGTCCTGTGCGACGTCTGGGGCGTGATCCACAACGGCGTGCAGAGCTTTCCGCAGGCCTGCGACGCCCTGGCCCAGTGGGGCGCGCAGGTTGGTCCGGTGGTGCTGATCTCCAATGCGCCGCGCCCGTCGTATGACGTGGTCTCGCAGCTGGACAGCCTGGGCGTGCCGCGCGCGGCCTGGAGCGGGTTCGTCACCTCAGGCGACGCCACCCGCGACCTGCTGAGCGCCCGGGCGCCGGGCAGGGTCTGGCGGATCGGTCCCGACCGCGATGGTCCGCTCTATGCCGGCCTCGACCTGGACCTGACCGGCTCCTGCGAGGACGCCGACTTCATCGGCTGCACCGGCCTGTACGACGACGAGACCGAGGTCCCCGAGGACTATCGCGAGCGTCTGGCCGTGGCGGCCAAGCGCGGCCTGACCTTCATCTGCGCCAATCCCGACCGCGTCGTGCAACGCGGCGACAAGCTGATCTTCTGCGCCGGCGCTCTGGCCGACCTGTACGAAAGCCTGGGCGGCGAAGTGATCATGGCCGGCAAGCCGTTCGCGCCGATCTATGACCTGGCCATCGCGGAAGCGGAAAAGCTGACCGGCAAGCCCGTCGACCGCGACCGCGTGCTCTGCATCGGCGACGGCGTGATTACCGATGTGCTGGGCGCCGAGAACCAGAAGCTGGCCTGCCTGTTCATAGCCAAGGGCATTCATGGCGAGAAGGCCATCGGCCCCGACGGCCTGCTCAACCCCGAGGCCGTGCTGGCGCTGCTGGCCGCAGACAAGGTCGGGGCCACGCACGCCGTGGGCGATCTGGTCTGGTGAATTGAGGATCAGCGGTTAGATTGCGCTGCAACGCACAATAAGAACCGCAGGGGAACGCGTCATGCAGGGTTTGTTTCTTGAAGAGCTCAGCGTCGGCCAGAGCGCCGATCTGGTTCGCACCGTCGGCGAGGCCGACATCATCGCCTTCGCCGCCGTGACGGGCGACAACAACCCCGTCCACCTCGACGCCGAGTTCGCGGCGACCACCAGCTTTGGCGAACGCATCGCCCACGGCATGCTGTCGGCCGGCTACATCTCGGCCGTGATCGGCACCACCCTGCCGGGCCCCGGCGCGATCTATCTGTCGCAGTCGCTGCGCTTCAAGCGCCCGGTCAAGATCGGCGATGAAGTCACCGCCCGCGCCACCATCACCGAGATCGACGAGGCCAAGGCCCGCGTCACCCTGGCCACGGTCTGTCTGGTCAACGGCAAGCCGGTGGTCGAGGGTGAGGCCCTGATCATGGTTCCGCGCAAGGCCGCCTGATGAAGCTGAAGATCGTTCACGGCTGGAAGGACCTTTCGTCCGAAGAGCGCGGCGCGGCCGTGGCGCTGGGCAACTTTGACGGCCTGCACCGCGGCCACCAGCAGGTGATCGCCGAGGCCGCCAGAGCGGCGCTCGCCCTGAAGGCGCCGCTGGGCGTGGTCACCTTCGACCCGCACCCGCGACGGCTGTTTCGCCCCTCCGAGCCGGCCTTCCGCCTGATGACCATCGAACAGCAGGCCCGCGTGCTGGCCGGCATGGGCGTGGATATCCTGTATCTGCTGCCATTCGACTTCCAGATGGCCAGCTTTTCGGACCGGGAATTTGTCGAGCAGGTTCTGGTCGAGGGACTGGGCGTCCGGCACGTGGCCGCCGGCTTCGACATCTCGTTCGGCAAGGGCCGCACCGGCAGCCCCGAGGGGATGAAGGCCTATGGCGCCGAGCATGGCTTTGGCGTCTCGATCGCAGAGCCTGTGGCGGGCGAGGACGGCGACAAGTTCTCGTCGACCAGCGTGCGCGACGCCCTGCGCGACGGCCAGCCCGACACCGCCGCCCGCATCCTGGGTCGGCCTTTCGCGATCGAGGGCGTGGTCCGGCGTGGCCAGCAGCTAGGCCGCCAGCTGGGCTTTCCGACGGCCAATGTCGAGATCATCGACTATGTGGTGCCAAAGCTCGGCGTCTACGCCACCCGCACGCGCCTGCCCGACGGCCGCGAAGTGCCCGGCGTCGCCAACCTCGGCAACAACCCCACCACCGGCACGGTCGAGACCCGGCTGGAAACCTGGCTGTTCGACTTTGACGAGGACCTCTACGGACAGGTCATCGAAACCCAGCTGATCGCCTTCCTGCGGCCGGAACTGAAATTCGGCAGCATCGAGCTGATGGTCGAGCAGATCCGGCGGGATGAGACCGCAGCGAGGGCGATCGTGGCGCCGGGGTTCTGACTTCCTTCTCCCGCAAGGGGAGAAGGGATGTTCAAGCGCCGCCGCCTGCTGTTAACCTCCGTTAACCACCACGGGGGCGGGATGTTGAAAGCGCGCAAGTACGAGCATTTCGCCAGGGCGCGCCGTCCCGCGCCCAAGCGCCGTCACGAGATCCTGTCCTACCCAGCCGACGCCCAGTTCGTGTTCGACACAGGCAAGGCCGTCGAGGTCGAGGGCGGCTATTGCGCCCTGCCCAATGGTGATTTGCTGGACGCCTATTCCAACGCCGTGGTCCGCGCCGTCGAGGTGGTGGGGCCCGCCGTGGTCCGCGTCCACCCGATGCTGGAAGACCCGCGCATGCAGGGCATCGGCTCGGGCTTCGCCTTCGCCCCGGGCGGGCTGATCCTGACCAACAGCCATGTGGTGCAGGGCGCGACCCGCTTCGTGGTCATCACCGCCGAGGGTCGCAGCCTGACGGCGCGCTGCGTGGGCGATGATCCCGATACCGACCTGGCCATCCTCAAGGTCGACCAGAATATCGACATTCCGATCGCCCGGCTGGGCGACTCCAAGAAGCTGCGGCGCGGCCAGCTGGTCATCGCCATCGGCGCGCCGCTGGGCTTCGAGGCCACGGTGACCACCGGCGTCGTCTCGGCCCTGGGCCGGTCCCTGCGCGGCGAGCGCGGGCGGCTGATCGAGGACCTGATCCAGACCGACGCCGCCCTCAATCCCGGCAACAGCGGCGGCCCGCTGGTCAATTCCGCCGGCGAGGTGGTGGGCATCGCCACCGCCGTGATCGCCGGCTACCAGGGCCTGTGCTTCGCCGTGGCGGTCAACACCGCCACCTATGTGATCCAGGAGCTGCTCGACCACGGCTTCGTGCGGCGCGGCTCGATCGGGATGATCGCCCAGCAGGCCCCCATTCCCGCCGGCCTGGCCCGCGCCACCGGCGTCACACAGCCCTATGCGGTGTTCGTCGCGCATGTCGACGCCGGCGGCCCCGCGGCCAAGGCCGGGGTCAAGGAAGGCGACCTGCTGATCCAGGCCGGCGACCAGATCCTGACCGGCCTCGACGACCTGCTGCGGGCGCTGGACCACCACGCGATCAACAAACCGACGCTGTTCACCCTGATCCGCGAGGGCCGGCTGATGACGGTGTCGATCACGCCGAGGATCCGCAAGCGGAGCTAGGGGCGCGATGCGCGAGCACGCCTATGCCGTCTACATGATGACCGACAGCCGCCGTGGGGTGCTCTATGTCGGCGTCACATCAAATCTGGTGTCACGCGCTCAGCAGCATCGTGATGGGGAAATCGCCGGATTTGCCCGCCAGCATGGTTGCAGGTCGCTCGTCTGGTTCGAGACGCATGAAGATATCGCGGCGGCCATCCATCGCGAGAAGCTCATCAAACGATGGCGACGCAGCTGGAAGATCACCCTCGTCGAAACCCTGAATCCCGAATGGGTGGATCTGGTTCCGGGCTTGATGGGCGAGGAACGACTTCCCTGGGAGACCATGGCTGAGTTCCAGGTGGCGCTGGAGCCTGACGCGATCGGACTGTTCCCCCGCGAAGAGGTCTGATTCAAATCGCTGTCATCCCGGACAAGCGCGCAGCGCGCCGATCCGGGACCGACGCCTGAGCGCCGCGTTCCAGGTCGGTCCCGGATCTTCACCCGGCTGCGCCGGGTTCGTCCGGGATGACAAGAGTTTAGAGCTTGCGGGTTTGCCCCTTCCGCAACCCTCTGCTATCCCCCAGCCCATGACTTTCGTTCGGAAACCTTCGCGAATTATCCGCCCGGCGTAACGCTGGACGCAGGTTCGAGCGCGCGCCGGGATCAAGACCCGCACCCCTTTTCCGAACTTCCAAGCTGGATAGCTCTCCCATGGCCGACGACGCCACGACCGCCCGCGACTATCGCGAAACCGTCTTCCTTCCCGACACCCCGTTCCCGATGCGCGGGGGCCTGCCCAAGAAGGAACCCGAGATCCTGGAGGGCTGGGCGGCCCTCTCCGACAAGGGGCTGTACGGCGCGGTGCGCGCCAAGCGCCAGGCCGACGGCGCCCCGTTGTTCGTGCTGCACGACGGCCCGCCCTACGCCAATGGCGCCATCCACATCGGCCACGCCCTGAACAAGACGCTGAAGGACTTCGTGGTCCGCAGCCGCTTCGCCCTGGGCTACGACGTCGACTACGTGCCCGGCTGGGACTGCCACGGCCTGCCGATCGAGTGGAAGATCGAGGAAGAGTTCCGCGCCAAGGGCCGCCGCAAGGACGAGGTCCCGGCCGAGGAGTTCCGCACCCGCTGCCGCGAATACGCCGGCGGCTGGATCGAGGCCCAGAAGGTCGAGTTCCAGCGCCTGGGCATCTTGGGCGACTGGTGGAACCGCTACGCCACCATGGACTACACGTCCGAGGCCACGATCGTCGCCGAGTTCCACAAGTTCGCCGCCAGCGGCCAGCTCTATCGCGGCTCCAAGCCGGTGATGTGGAGCCCGGTCGAGCGCACGGCCCTGGCCGACGCCGAGATCGAATATCACGACCACGTCAGCCCCACGATCTGGGTGAAGTTCCCGGTCAAGGTCTATGACGAGGAGCACTATGCGCTGTCGGGCAATCCGGCCGGCGACAACGTCTTCCGCCTGCCGCCCAACGACGCCAGCGTCGTGATCTGGACCACCACGCCGTGGACCATCCCCGCCAACCGCGCCATCAGCTTCAACCCCAAGGTCGAGTACGGCCTGTATGAGGTGGAAGCCATGGAGGAGAACCTCGAGTTCGCCCCGTGGTCGAAGGTCGGCGATCGCCTGATCGTCGCCGACAAGCTGGCCGAGGACGTGCGCAAGGCCGCCAAGGTGGCCCAGTGGCGCCGCGCCGAGCCCGTCGATCCGACCGGCCTGGTCTGCGCCCACCCGCTGGCGCAGTTCGATGAGGGCTTTGGCTTCGACGTGCCGCTGCTGGCCGGCGACCACGTCACCGACGACGCCGGCACCGGCTTTGTCCACACCGCCCCGGGTCACGGCGCGGATGACTATCTGGTGTGGCTGAAGAGCGGCTATGCGCTGGACTCCATCCCCGACACCGTCGACCCCGACGGCGCCTACTACCCGCATGTGCCGCTGTTCGCGGGCCTGAAAGTCATCGAGACCGAGGGCAAGAAGGCCGGCAAGTTCGGGGCGGCCAACGGCGCGGTGATGGACAAGCTGATCGAGGCCGGAAACCTGCTGGCGCGCGGCCGGGTCGAGCACAGCTATCCGCACAGCTGGCGTTCGAAGGCCCCGATCATCTTCCGCAACACGCCGCAATGGTTCATCCGCATGGATCAGCCGCTGGACAGCGGCAAAACCCTGCGCGAGACCGCCGTCCAGGCCATCGCCGACACCGCCTTCCATCCCGACGCCGGCCGCAACCGCATCGGTTCGATGGTGGAAAGCCGTCCCGACTGGCTGGTCAGCCGCCAGCGCGCCTGGGGCACGCCGCTCGCCATGTTCGTCGACAAGGACAGCGGCCAGCCGCTGATGGACGAGGCGGTCAACGCCCGCATCCTGGCGGCCATCCGTGAAGGCGGCGCCGACGCCTGGTTCCTGCGTCCCGACGCCGAGTTCCTGGGCGAGGCCTATGACGCCGCCCAGTACGAGAAGGTCGGCGACATCCTCGACGTCTGGTTCGACTCGGGCTGCACCCACGCCTTCACGATCGAGGGTCGCGACGACAGCCACTGGCCGGCCGATCTCTATCTGGAGGGCTCCGACCAGCATCGCGGCTGGTTCCAGTCGTCGCTGCTCGAAGGCTGCGGCACCCGCGGCCGCGCGCCCTACAAGGCGGTTCTCACCCACGGGTTCACCCAGGATGAGAACGGCGAGAAGATGTCCAAGTCCAAGGGCAACACCATCGAGCCGCAGACCGTGACCAAGGAAAGCGGCGCCGAGATCCTGCGTCTGTGGGCGGCGATGGTCGACTATTCGGAAGACCAGCGGATCGGCAAGACCATCCTGGCCACCACCACCGACGCCTATCGCAAGCTGCGCAACACCACGCGCTACCTCCTGGGCGCCCTGGCCGGCTTCGACGAGGCCGAGCGGGTGACGAACTACGACGACTTCCCGCCGCTGGAGAAGTTCATCCTGCACCGCCTGTGGGAGCTGGATGGCCAGGTCCGCGCCGCCTACGAGGCCTATCGCTTCGCCGACGTGACGCGGCCGCTGATCGAGTTCTGCCAGGGCGATCTGTCCACCCTGTTCTTCGACATCCGCAAGGACAGCCTCTACTGCGACGCGCCATCGTCCTTGCGCCGCCGGGCCTATCGCACCGTGCTGGACTATGTGTTCGAGCGCCTGACGATCTGGCTGTCGCCCCTGACCAGCTTCACCATGGAAGAGGCCTGGCAGACGCGCTTCCCCGAGGCGGGCTCCAACAGCCTGCGGGTGATCCCGGAGACGCCGGCGCAGTGGGAAAACCCCGCCGAGGCCGCGCGCTGGGCCAAGGTCGACGTGGTCATGTCGGTCGTCACAAGCGCTCTGGAAGTGGAGCGCCGCGAAAAACGGATCGGTTCAGCGCTCGAGGCCGCTCCCATCGTCTACATCAACGATGATGGCCTGCTTGCCGCCTTCGAAGGTCTCGACGCAGCGGAAATTTTCCGGACCAGCCAAGCCAGCATAAAAAATGCGGCTACCGAGGGCACGCCAGAGAACACCTTCTCCATGGCGAGCACCGACATCGCTGTGTGGGTGAACCCGAAATTGGCCGAGGGTAACAAATGCGCCCGCTCGTGGCGGATCCTGCCCGAGGTCGGAACCGATCCGCGCTATCCGGAGCTTAGCCTTCGCGACGCCGAAGCTGTGGCATGGTGGGATAGCCAGAAGGGGTGATTTCAACCCTCTCCCAGAGGGAGAGGGAGGGACCCACGCTTGCGTGGGAGGGTGAGGGGTTACGAGGCCCGACGGCGTGCCGGCACGCCGGTTGACGGCGTAACCCCTCACCTCCCACCGCTGCGCGGCGGGCCCCTCCTCTCCCTCTGGGAGAGGATTTCAGATAAACGTCCAAGCCTCACGAGAGAGCGGCCGCCAAAGTGACGACACTCCTGAACATCACCCGCCAGGGCTGGATCGCCTACGCCATCGCCGCGACCACCGTGGTCCTCGACCAGCTCAGCAAGCTGTGGATCCTGCACGGCCTGGACCTGCAGGCCCGGGGCACCGTCCCCCTGCCGGGCCCGATGGACCTGACCATGGTCTGGAACAAGGGCATGAGCTTTGGCCTGATGAACGGGCATGGAGAATGGAGCCGCTGGCTGCTGACCGGCTTTTCGACCGTCGTGGTCGTGGCCCTGGCGATCTGGGCGCGCAAGGCGACCAAGCCGCTGATGGCCGTCGGCCTGGGCATGATCATCGGGGGCGCGATCGGCAACAACCTGATCGACCGGGTCCTCTATGGCGCGGTCGCCGACTTCATCGATGTGCGCGACCTCTATTTCCCGTGGATCTTCAACATCGCCGACGCCGGGATCTCGATCGGCGTGGCCTTCCTGCTGCTCGACAGTTTCCTGACGGGCGAAGACAAGCTGGTCCATCCGACCGAATAAGGCCGCAATCGCAAGAGACATTGGCGCCCGCGCGCTGATGTCGTATCGAGAGCGCTCGAAATTTTGGCCCGGGGCGGGCCACCTGGAGCATGGGTTCATGAGTTTCAATCGGGTCGCGACCCTGAGCGTTCTGGCCGCTGTCGCCGCCACGGGCCTCGCAGGTTGCCAATCGGCCTCCAAGGCTCTGGGCATGAGCAAGGTGGTCCCCGACGAATTCCGCGTCGTCACCAAGGCCCCGCTGGTGGTGCCGCCCGACTACGCCCTGCGCCCGCCGGCCCCCGGCGAGCCTCGCCCGCAGGAACTGCAGCCGGAAAGCGCCGCCCGTCAGGCCCTGATCGGCCAGAGCATGGCCGCCGGCCGCTCGGACGGTGAAAAGCTGCTGGTCGCCAAGGCCGGCGTCGAGAAGGCCGACCCGCTGATCCGCTTCGTCGTCGACGATGAGACCGGTGACCTGGCCCACAAGGACGAGAGCTTCGCCAGCAAGGTGATGTTCTGGAAAAAGGACAAGGCGGCCGAAGTCGCCTCGACCGCCAGCGAAACCGGCGCCAACGCCCCGGTCGTGGTCGACGCCGCCGCCGAGGAAGCCCGCCTCAAGGCCCTGATGGGTCCCGGCAAGGTGGTGATCAGCCGCGACAAGCAGACCCGGATCAAGCTGCCGGGCCTCTAGGCTCCAGCCATCCTCGAATTCCAACGGCCCGGACGCGCAAGCTTCCGGGCCGTTTTTCGTTTAGCGAACTTGCCCCCTACGGGCTGCTTGTGAATCAGGCGCTAAAAACTTGTCATCCCGGACAAGCCTGGCGAAGCCGGGCGCCGATCCGGGACCGACTTGGAGCGCGGCGCTCAGGCGTCGATCCCGGATCTTCGCGCTGCGCGCTCGTCCGGGATGACAGCCATTTTGGTCATATGCGATCGCCCTGCCCCTGAGGGGGCGAGTCGTTCAGATCGTTTCAATCCCCCGGCGTCTTCACCGTAAAGCCCTTGGCTCGCATGCGGTCCAGCAGGCCGTTCTGGGCCACCAGCTCCCGGATCGAGAACAGGGCCACCGCGTGGCCCGGCGTCTTCATCGCCTCGGTCAGGGCGGCGACCTCGTCGTCCATGGCTCGCTTTTCAAGCTCGACCATGCCCGGCAGGCCGCGAATGCAGCGCTGGAAGTTGCGCGGACCGGCGATCGCGCCGCGCACGTCGCCCCGCGCCCAGGCCGCGGCGGCCGAGCGCGCCGCGGCGGTTCCGGCCTCGGCCTCGCTCAGCACGCCCTCCAGGCAGGTCACCCCGACTTCGGCGGTATGCTGGCGCACGGCGGCCTTGACCACCGGCATGGCCTTGTAGGTCACAGCCGGCTTGGCCTTGAGCCGATGCTTGCGGGCCAGCTTGCCTAGCGTGCGTTCCGGCTCGCCCGGGTCCAGCTTCGAGGTCTTCTGATAGTCGGTGGCGATCATGATCCCGGCGCCCAGCGGGCTCCATTCACGGTAGGCGTCCGGCTTCTTGCCCAGCTGGGCGCGAACCCGGGCCAGGCGCGGCGCCAGCTCGGGCGCGGCCTCGTCGAGCGGCTGATCGGATTTCAGCCTGGCCCGCAGCTTCAGCAAGGCGGGGATGTCGGTCAGGCCCGCGCGCCCCTCCGGCGGCAGAATCACCGCGAAGGCTCCGTCCAGCCGTCGATCCAGCACCGACGTATCCCAGGCCGCGCCCTTGGGCAGCGAGGCTAGCGTGCCCAGCATGTAGATCGTGGTGTCGCCGTCGGAGATCCGCCACCAGGCGGGGCCGGGCAGCTTGGCGTTGACCACCAGTTCCTCGACCAGATTGGCCTCGGGATCGTCGGGGACTTGGGCGCGCGCCGCCAACGGCAGGGAAGCCACCAGCGCCAGCGCCGCCGCCAAGGTCTGCGATCTCATCTTCAACTCACCCCCATGCCGTAGATCGCGAGATGACAGGCAGCCTGCGGCCAAAGCGTGGCCTTGCAAAGCCGATCCCGCATCCGATGTCCTTGCGACCCGGCGTGGCGGAATCGATCTAGGATCTATCCTCTTCGCATCCCCGGCGGGCTTCGCCGCCCCGCCTCGAAAGCTCGACCATGCCGATCCGCCGCCTGCCGCCCGAGACCGTCAACCGCATCGCCGCCGGCGAGGTGGTGGAACGGCCGGCGAGCGCCATCAAGGAGCTGGTCGACAACGCCGTCGACGCCGGCGCCACACGTATCGAAGTCGAAGCCCACGGCGGCGGCCTGACCCGCATTCTGGTGGCCGACGACGGGATGGGCCTGAGCGCCGAGGAGTTGCCGGTTGCCATCGAGCGCCACGCCACGTCCAAACTGGCGCCCGACGCCGACGGCCTGTGGGACCTGCTGCGCATCCACACCATGGGCTTTCGCGGCGAGGCCCTGCCCTCGATCGGCTCCGTGGCGCGCCTGTCGATCAGCTCCCGGGCCAAGGGCGCGAGCGACGCCTTCTCGATCCTGGTCGAGGGCGGCCAGGTCGGCGATGTGGCCCCCGCTGCTTTCCCGGGTCCGCACGGGGCACGGATCGAGGTGCGCGACCTGTTCTACGCCACACCCGCCCGCCTGAAGTTCATGAAGTCGGAACGCGCCGAGGCCCTGGCGATCACCGAGGAGATCAAGCGTCAGGCCATGGCTCACGAGGCGGTCGGCTTCTCGCTCGACATCGACGGCCGCCGGGTGCTGCGCCTGCCGCCCGAGCATCCGGGACCGCAGGGCCGGCTGGCGCGGCTGTCGGCGGTGCTGGGCCGCGACTTCCAGGACAACGCCATCGAGATCGACCAAACCCGCGACGGCGTGCGCCTGACGGGCTTTGCCGGCCTGCCGACCTATAATCGCGGCAACGCGGCCCATCAGTATCTGTTCGTGAACGGCCGCCCCGTGCGCGACCGGCTGCTGCAGGGCGCCCTGCGCGCCGCCTATGCCGATTTCCTGGCCCGCGACCGCCACCCGACGGCGGCGCTCTATGTGTCGCTCGACACGGCCGAGGTCGATGTCAACGTTCACCCCGCCAAGGCCGAGGTGCGGTTTCGCGATCCGGCCCTGGTGCGCGGCCTGATCGTCGGAGCGCTGCGCCACGCCCTGGCCGGCGCGGGCCACCGGGCCTCGACCACCGTGGCGACGGCGGCGCTGGACAGTATCCGCGCGCAAGGGGCGTCATTGGGTGGCTCGCCTTTCCCCTTTCAAGGAGGCCAGTTCCGCGCTGATCCTTCGCCCGCCGGCTTCTCGGCCTGGCGCGAGGGCGGCTGGACGCCGCCGCGACCCCAGGTGCTGCCGGGCCTGTCGGACGTTTCGGCGCGGGTCGAGCCGGGGTTCGGCGACGTGCTGAGCCAAGCCTATGACGCGGTACAGACCCACGAACCGCAAAGTTATCCACAGGCGGATAGCTACGGCGCCACCCCGCCCTTCGACCCCGTCGATTTCCCGCTGGGCGCGGCGCGGGCCCAGGTGCACGAGACCTATATCGTCGCCCAGACCCGCGACGGCATGGTCATTGTCGACCAGCACGCCGCCCACGAGCGCCTGGTCTATGAGCGGATGAAGCACGAGATGGAGGCCGGCGGCGTGGCCCGCCAGACCCTGCTCCTGCCCGAGGTGGTGGATCTGGACCCCGCCGAGGCCGAGCGGGTGATCGCCCGCGCCGAGGAGCTGGCGGCCCTGGGCCTGGTGATCGAGAGCTTCGGCCCCGGCGCGGTGCTGGTGCGCGAAACGCCGGCCCTGCTGGGCAAGACCGACGCGGCGGGGCTAGTGCGCGACATCGCCGATGACCTGGCCGAGAACGGCCAGGCCCTGGCCCTGAAGGAGCGGCTGGAAGAGGTGTGCTCGACCATGGCCTGCCACGGCAGCGTCCGGGCCGGCCGCCGCCTCAACGGCGCCGAGATGAACGCCCTGCTGCGCGAGATGGAGGCCACGCCCCATTCAGGCCAGTGCAACCACGGCCGCCCCACCTATGTGGAGCTGAAACTGGCCGATATCGAGCGACTGTTCGGGCGGCGATAGCCGCCTACAGCGCCTCGCACACATAGACCCGGTACGGCCGGGGCTCGCCCTCGGCCGGCAGGAAGCGGTAGAGCACCAGCAGCCATTCGGCCTCGTCCAGGCTGACGCCCAGGGCGGCAGAGACCCAGGCGGCGGTGGGCTCGCCGTCGCCCAGGGGCGGCGGCTCTAGCCCCATGACGGGAAGGGATCGGGCAGCTTGCTCCATCCCCTGGGGCCGAAGCCGAAAACCAGGTCCGACAGCAGGCAGTCGTCAAAGCCCTTCTTCAGAGCGGCCTGGTCCATATCGATGCCGATCAGCACGATCTCCTGCCGGCGGTCCCCATGTGGGGCTTTCCAGACCTTTTCGATGGTCGTCCGCCAGGCCGGATCGTCGGGCCACTGGTCCTGGGGAGCGGTGGCCCACCAGCGGCCATGCGGGCCATGCTGGGTGACCGCCCCGGCCTGGCTCCAGCCGCCGACCCGGTCATAGCGCGTGGCCAGCCAGAAGAAGCCCTTGGAGCGGATCACCCCGGGCCATTCGCTTTCCAGCCAGGCCTTGAGCTTGGCGGGGTGGAAGGGCCTGGAGGCGCGATAGACGAAGTGGCTGACGCCATATTCCTCGGTCTCGGGCAGAACCTCGCCCATCAGGGCCTTTTGCCAGCCGGCCGCGCCCTCGGCCCGGGCATAGTCGAACAGGCGGGTGCCCATGACCTCGTCCAGCGCCACGGCGCCGCGTTCGGACCGGATGATCCGGGCGCCCGGATTGAAGGTGGCGATGATCCCGGCCAGCCGGCCCAGATCCTCCGGCGAGACCAGATCGGTCTTGTTGAGCACGATGACGTCGGCGAACTCGATCTGCTCGACCAGCAGATCGACCACGGTGCGCACGTCGCCCTCGCCCGCCGTCTCGCCGCGCTGGGCCAGGCTGTCGCGCGAGGCGTAGTCGCGCAGGAAGTTGAAGGCGTCGACCACCGTAACCATGGTGTCCAGCCGCGCCACGTCCGACAGGCTCTGGTCGGCCTCGTCGCGGAAGTCGAAGGTGGCGGCGATCGGCATGGGCTCGGAAATGCCCGTCGACTCGATCAGCAGATAGTCAAAGCGGCGCTCGGCGGCCAGGCGGCGCACCTCCTGCAACAGGTCGTCGCGCAGGGTGCAGCAGATGCAGCCATTGGACATCTCCACCAGGGTCTCGTCGGTGCGCGACAGATCCGCGCCGCCTTCGGCGACCAGGGCGGCGTCGATATTGACCTCGCTCATGTCGTTGACGATGACCGCGACCTTCTTGCCCTCGCGGTTGTTGAGCACGTGGTTGAGCAGGGTGGTCTTGCCCGCCCCCAGGAAGCCCGAAAGCACGGTCACCGGCAGGCGGCGATCAATCCTTGATGTCTGGGACACGCAGAGGCCTCACGATGTTATAATATAACATTCATAGCCAAGCCGCACACAGGCGACAAGCCATATTGTTATACTATAACACCTCAGAATGAAGGCGGAGCGCGCCTCAGCCGTCCTTGCGCGCCGCGAACACCCGCATCGCCTCGGCCAGATATTCCGTCAGCCCCGGCGACACCGCCTCATAGCGGGCGGTGAACTCCGGAACCTCCAGATACAGCCGCCCGAGCCCCGCGAAGGCCGCCGGGTCCGGCTTGCGGTTCCAGGCCCTGGCCACCCAGTTCCAGTGCCGCTGCATGATCGTCCGCACGACCTCGGAATCGGCCGGCAGGCCCTGGGTCAGCGCCCGGGCCAGGTCATGCTCGATCGCCCTGGACTCCTCCTGAAAAGCCGTCCCATCGCGCGCGGTCCAGTCCTTCATGCCGGCCTTCGACTGCGCGATCCGCTCAGGCATGTCGCCGCCATAGGTTTCGACCAACCAGGCCTCGTGCGCGGCCTGCTTTTCCGGGGAGAACCCCAGGAACATCGTCTTGTCATCCATCGTCTCGTCTCCGCTCAGGGTTTCGATGGTCTGGTCGATCACCCGCACCAACCGGTCATAGCGCCTGGCCTCGGCCGTCAGCCGAACGCGGTGCGCGCGCAGGGCGGCCGCCGCGTCGAAGTCGGGGTCGTCCAGGGCGACCTGGATGTCGCGCAAGGGCGTCTCCAGCTCGCGATAGAACAGGATCTGCTGCAGGCGCAGCAGGTCGTCCCGGCTGTAGTAGCGGTAGCCGTTGCCGCCCACGGCGCTGGGTTTCAGCAAACCCAGGGCGTCGTAGTGGTGCAAGGCCCGCACCGAGACGCCCGAAAGCGTCGCCATCTGCTTGACTGTATAGGTGCTCAAATCGTCCCCTCGCTCGATGGAGACGATCACTCAGGGATCACGCGGCGTGAGGGTCAAGCGCCGTTAGCCCAGCCGTGGATAGAGCGGCTTCTATCAGGCCGCTTCGCGCGCCTTGATCAGTGGCTCGCCCTCGGCCTGGGCCACGGGCAGGTCGAGGAAGGCGGTGATCGCGGGGCCCTGGACACGGTCCACCCCGCCCTGACGGCAGGCCTCAAGCTCGTTGGCGGTCTGCACGCCGGCCACGATCTGGCGCACGGCCTTGCCGCGATAGACGTTCTGGCGCTCGACGAACTTGACGATCGCGGCCAGCCGTTCGCGCTCTTCCTCGCCCGTGAGGGTCAGGGTGACGCTGTCGATCAGCTCCGGCGGCAGATTGTGCACCGGGAAAGTGGGGTCGATGACATTGAGGTCGAGGAAGGTGAAGCCGCTCTTCAGGAAGGCGCGCATCTGCTGGACCAGGCCAATGGAGGCCTCGCGCGGCGTGCCATAGACGCTGGCCCCCAGGCGCGGCTGCATGTCGAGCGGATAGCGCGACAGCCGGCGCTTGTAGGCCTCCTGGGAGGATGGCGTCGTCAGGTTCCAGAACCCGAACGGCAGATAGAGATCGCCGAACGTCGCGCCCTTCAGGACGGGCTGGGCGTCGTTGAGACAGGCCAGATCGCGGGTCAGCAGCGCCGAGTCGAGCTCTGGCGCTGGCTCGGTCAGGTCGGCGCGCAGGCCGATCAGCGATCCCACAAAGGCGTTCTCGGTCAGGTCGTACAGACCCCACCAGCCGGTCTGCGACGGCGGCGGTGGCGGCGGAGGCTCCTTGGCCTTGACGGCGATCGGCGCCGGCGGGGCTGGACGTTTCTCGGATGCGATCGGGGTGGGCGCGGGCTGCGGCGGGGCCGAAGCCGATTCGGCGGCGGCCTTGGCTTCGCGGGCCTCTTCGCGCGTGCTGGGCACGGCGCGGATGGCTTCGGCGGTGATCACCTGAACGCGGCCGGCGGCGCCGCCATAGCCCTCGCCGGCGACCAGACCGGCCAGTTCTGCCTGGCTCAGGCTGGCGAATTTCAGAACCGCGCTCTCGTCGCCCTCGAAGGTCATCAGGCAGACCTGACCACTCTTGCGGCCGGGAAACAGGCTGGCCTCGAGCTCGGCGGCCAGGGCCTGCATCTCGACAGGGTCAAGCTGGGCCGCGCGATTGTCGGCCAGAACAAAGGCGAGCGGCGCCACGGCGCCATACCGGCGCGGGGCCGTCCAACGGACCTTGAGATAGACGTCCGCGGCCTCCTGAGCCCGTGGGGCCGGGAAGGAGTCATCATCAATGAGCAGGCGCAAGCAGGCGATCGCGGTCATGCCGCCATGCTTAGCTGCAATTCATCGCCAATTGGTTAGGGACACTGGTATGCGACCGTTAACTCAACCCCTAGTTCCTGGGGGTTGAAGGCGCCTTCCTGAGCGGCAGGTCGGTCTGCGAAAAAGCCTGTTGCGGCAAGGGTTCTTCGAACGGCCCACTGACGATTGGGCCGCTCACCGAAGACAGTCTCAGCTCCCGGCACAGGTCAAATTCACGGCGCGAGCGAAGGCCCGTGACGCCTTGCCGCAGCTTGAGGTCGAGATATTGCCGCCGGGCGGACAGGAACCGCCGAAGGGTCAGCAGGCGCTGAAGTTCGTCGGTTCCCGACAATTGCAGCACCACGCCGTCGATGAGATTGGCCGGAACGGCCCGCACGTTGAACCCGGCGTCCTCGATTCGAAGCTCAATGCGATTGAACACAGGCCGCAGAAGATCGCGCAGCGGCGCGATGGCCGAGAACGGCAGGTCGCGCGGCACCTCGTAGATCTGGGCGCTCAGCTGTTCCACGACGGCGGAGGGCAGCGTGGCCAGCTTGGCCTGATAGGTCTCGCGCAGGCTGGTGCGGACCAGGCTCCACATTCGGAAATCCGTCTGCACACGCCGATCCGGCTGGGTCTCGAGGGCGGCGACGTTCGCATCCAGCATCGCCAGATCCGCCCGCATGTAATCGCTGTCCTCCAGGACCGTCTTTTCAGGCTCGCGCAGCATGAATTGCGGCTGACTGGCCTCGAAATACTCGGTGACGGGATTGTAGACCCCGCGCCACGCCAGGCGCGGCCCGTCGGTGGGGTCGGCCGCGACCTGGGCGACGTTGCGCGGCGTGGAGCCCCAGGGGGCCAGCTCATGCACGCCATCCCGCGTGATGACGCGCGTGCGTCCGACAGGCGGCGGCGGCTCGCCGCCCCGCATGGACAGCAGGTCAGCCTCGGGCAGGCTTGAAAAGCGCAGGACCTCCTTCTCATCGCCCTCATAGGTGAGCATGCAAAGGTCGTCCCGGCCTTGAGTGCCGAACAGACGAAGCTGAAGCTCGCTGGCGATCTGCTTGAGCTCCTCGCCATCGAGGAAATCGGCGTTGGGATCGATCAGAACATAGGCGCCGGGCGCGACCTGACCAAAACGCCGGGGTGGCGGCCAGCGTGTCTCGATATAGAGCGCGGCGGTGCGATCGATCTTGCCGGGCGTCACGCCATCAGCAGACGCCTCGCGCGCGCCGTGTTCAATACAGATTCTCAGACACGCCATGCCGCCCATGCAGCAGCTACTTGCCGCATGACAGTTACCAAGACCTTGGACCGGCCCCCAAATTGGGTATAGGAACGACCAACCCGTTCAATACCCGCCCAAAATCTTGAAGCATTTGAGGCTGGGCATATTGTCGCATCAATTTCTATTGGTGCGAATGCTTCAAAAACAGTCGCAGCAAAGCGCGCCTGAAAGCTAGGCGAACGTCTCCGTCAGGCGGAAGTCCAGTCGCTGCTTGACGCCCGGCCAATCGGCGTCGGTGATCGAGAACACAGCCGTATCGCGCACATGTCCGGTCCAGGTGATCTTGTGATTGCGCAGCACGCCGTCCTTGTCGGCGCCCAGTTTCTCGACGGCCGCCTGGCTGCGAGCATTGCGGACATCGATCATGAACTCCACGCGGATGGCGCCGGCGTTGAAAGCGTGACCGAGCAGCAGGCGCTTGGACTCCGGATTGACCGGCCCCGAGCGCGCGTCGGGATGCAGGAAGGTCGAGCCGACCTCCAGGCCCTTGTGCAGCTTTCGGATGTTCAGATAGCTGGACGTTCCGACCACCCTGCCGTCCGACAGCCGGCGGATGGCGAAGCCGATCCGCTCGTTACGCCGCGTCTCGCCCTCCAGCGCACCCCACCAGTCCTCGAAGCCCTCGCCGCAGCCATTGGTCGACATGATTTCCCAGCTGGCGGGATCGCAGTCGATCGCGCCGCGCAACTCGTCGCGTAGATCCGGGGTGATGGGTTCCAGCCGGACGTAGCGGCCTTCGAGGGGGAGAATCTGGATGTCCATGCGGCGCAGAATGGCTCGGCTGGCCGGTTCCGCGCAAGGCGAACAGCATGCTGACGCGTCCTGACGCACCGACGCCGCAAGTTCCGGGCGGCGGCGGCGATGAGCGCGGCCTACTGACGACCAACGGTCGATGGCGACCGCGCGTGCTGGGGGACTTCATGACGTCGAAACCGAGATGGGCCAGTCATGGCCTGTGGTTCATCCTGCTCCTGGGCGCGCTGGTCGCGGGCTTGCCCCGCTCAGCCGCCGCCGGCGAGGGCGCCCCCTACCGGCAGGCCCTGGACGAGGCCTGGTGGACGGGGCCTTTGCTGGCGTCCGGCGCCTCGACCCTGCCGCGGGGCCGCATGCTGATCGAACCCTATCTGTACGACTCCAAACCCTATGGCCGGATCGACTCCAAGGGCGAGCGCCACGACACGCCGGATGAAGACAACTGGGGCTCGCAGACCTACCTGCTCTACGGCGTGACCGACACCTTCACCGCCGGGCTGATCCCCCGCTTCGGCTATCGCCGGGCCGCAGGTCGCTCAAGCTCGGGCGTTCGTGTGGGCGACCTGACCCTTCAGGGCCAGTTCCGCCTGACCCAGTATCGCGAGGGCGGTCGCACCCCGACCCTCTCGCTGGTCCTGCAGGAAACCCTGCCCGTCGGTCGTCACGACAGGCTCGACGATCGCCCCAATGACGGCTTCGGCAGCGGAGCCTATGCGACCACGCTGGGGATCAACTCCCAGACCTATTTCTGGACGCCCAATGGCCGGATCCTGCGCACGCGCCTGAACCTGGCCTATACGCGCTCCGCCGACGCCAAGGTGCGCGACATGAGCGTCTATGGCACGCCGGCGGGCTTCGCCGGGGAGGCCCGGCCGGGAGACTCGTTCAATATCGACCTGGCTTTCGAGTACAGCATCACCCGCCAGTGGGTGGCCGCGATGGATATCGGCTATCAGCGCGACGCCAGCACCCGGGTGCTGGGAACCCGGGCCGACGGAACCGCCTTCGAGCGACGATCACCCGTCAGCCAGGCGCTGATCCTGGCCCCGGCGATCGAGTACAATATCAGCGGCTCGGTGGGCGTGATCATGGGGGCGAGGATCATTCCCGCCGGTCGCAACACCACCGCCTCGGTCACCCCGGTGATCGCCATCAACTATGTGCTCTAGACGGGGGCCGCCTCCGGCGCTTTCCCGTCTTGCCCCCGGCGTCAACCAGCGCTAACGTCTCTTCAAACAAGCGTTTGAACAATGGACCGGGATCGGGAAGCGCCATGGATTTCGATATCTCCCCCACGCAGCGGCAGTTCCTCGATCGCGTGACCGCGTTCATGGACGAGCACATCGTGCCGGCCATCCCGCGATACGAGGCCGAAATGAACGTCCTCGGCGCCGAGCGCTGGAAGGTCGTGCAGGTCGTCGAAGAACTGAAGGCCAAGGCCAAGGCCGCCGGCCTGTGGAACTTCTTCATGCCGCCGCACAGCGGCCAGACCCATGTCGATGACACCTTCCAGTTCGAGGGCATCCAGCTCACCAACCTGGAATACAGCCTGATCGCCGAACAGCTGGGCAAGGTCGGCTTCGCGTCGGAAGTCTTCAACTGCTCGGCGCCCGACACCGGCAACATGGAAGTGCTGATGCGCTACGGCACGCTGGCCCAGAAGGAGCGCTGGCTGCGCCCCCTCATGAACGGCGAGATCCGCAGCGCCTTCCTGATGACCGAGCCGGACGTCGCCTCCTCGGACGCCACCAATATCGAGACCCGCATCGAGCGCGACGGCGACCACTATGTGATCAACGGCCGCAAGTGGTGGTCCTCGGGGGTGGGCGATCCGCGCTGCAAGGTCGCCATCGTGATGGGCAAGACCGACCCGGAAAACGCCAGCCGCCACGCCCAGCAGAGCCAGGTTCTGGTGCCGCTGGACGCCCCCGGCATCGAGATCGTCCGCATGCTGCCGGTGTTCGGCTATGACGACGCCCCGCACGGCCACGCCGAGGTCATCCTCAAGAACGTCCGCGTTCCCATCGAGGACGCCCTGCTGCTGGGCGAAGGCCGCGGCTTCGAGATCGCTCAGGGCCGCCTGGGCCCCGGCCGTATCCACCACTGCATGCGCACCATCGGCACGGCGGAAGTCGCGCTGGAAAAGATGTGCAAGCGCCTGATGAGCCGCAAGGCGTTCGGCAAGTACGTGTCGGATCACTCTGTGTGGGAAGAACGCGTCGCCGACGCCCGCATCGACATCGAGATGTGCCGCCTGCTGTGCCTGAAGGCCGCCGACATGATGGACAAGGCCGGCAACAAGTCGGCCCGTCTGGAGATCGCCATGATCAAGGTCGCGGCC
>Ga0209023_10001891_pt1 | contig 27126 bp, 28 predicted proteins | sample LakOneMetagenome_FD_187468 | JGI IMG/M metagenome (GOLD analysis project Ga0209023, IMG submission 187468) | Freshwater and sediment microbial communities from Lake Erie, Canada (SPAdes) (version 2) | ecosystem: Environmental > Aquatic > Freshwater > Lentic | place: Lake Erie, Canada...
TTCGCTCGGGACGAACGGATTGGGTTTGCTGCGATTCTCTCGTTCAGACTCGACAGTCATTGGCTGAATGGCTAGCCGTTATCGCATGAAGCTGATCATCGGCAACAAGAACTATTCGAGCTGGTCGCTGCGCGGCTGGCTGGCGGTCAAGCAGTCGGGGCTGCATTTCGAGGAGATCCAGGTCCCGCTCTATGGCGATGACTGGGACGCGCGCAAGAAACAGACCGAGGGGATAGCCCCCTCATCGGGCAAGGTCCCGGTGCTGTGGGACGGCGAAGCGGTGGTCTGGGACAGCCTGGCACTGCTCGAATACCTCGCCGACAAGGTCGGGCGCGAACGGTTCTGGCCCAAGGAAGACGATGCGCGGGCGATGGCGCGCTCGATGGTCGCGGAAATGCACTCGTCTTTCCTGGCGTTGCGCCACCAGTGCCCGATGAACATCCGCCGCCAGGTCCAGGGCGCCGAAATCGATGAGGCCTGCAAGGCCGACATCGTCCGCGTGCTGACCCTGTGGGCCGAAGCCCGCGCCCGCTTTGGCAAGGGCGGTCCCTATCTGTTCGGCACTTTCAGCGCGGCCGACATCTTTTATGCGCCGGTGGTCAGTCGGTTCATATCCTACGGGATCGGTGTCCCCGGCTTTGCGCTCGCCTATATGGAAGCGGTGTGGAGCCACGAATGGCTGCAAGCCTGGGTCCAGGCAGCCGAGGCCGAGGATTGGGTCATCGAGAAGTTCGAGGCAGAGGCACCGGGCAAGTAGCGGCTCAGAAGTCGCTCCCGTCTTTGCGCTTTTGCTGACCTGCCCCGGCGAAGAGGTGCATGTCGATATCGGGATAGTGACAGGCGCTATCAGCCGGACGCCCGATCGCCACGAAAGTACATGGCGCGTCCGAGCGGTTCTGGAGCACGTGGCCGTTGCCATCGTTCTTGGGAAAGGCCGCGATATCGCCCGCGCGCATCATGGTTTCGCCGCTGTCATCGACCAGCACCGCTTCGCCTGACAGCATCACCACCAGCTCGTCTTCGCCCTCGTGCCAGTGGCGCTGGCTGGACCAGGCGCCGGGCTGCAGTACAACGTGGCTGGCGCCAAAATCGCTGAGGCCACTGGCGGGCGCGAGCCGACGATACCGGCGGCCCTGTACTACGTCGGCATAGAGGGGCGGGTAACCGGTCGCGTTGGTCTGGGGGATGGAATTGAGGTCGATCTTGGGCATTGCGGCACTCCGGCTTGCGGGGGGAGAGCTTACACCATATGCCGGGCGGCGATGACCAGCAAAGTACTTGCCATAGCCGAAGCGCTGATCGCCTGCCCTAGCGTCACCCCCGCCGCTGGGCTGGTGTTCGATTGCCTGGAAGGGCAGCTGAAACCGCTGGGGTTCGAAGTCCATCGCTTCCAGGCCGGCGAAGCGCCCGATGGCCCGGTCGAGAACCTGTTCGCGGTGCGCAAAGGCCCCGCAGGCAGCCGCCACTTCGGTTTTGCAGGTCATGTCGATGTGGTCCCCCCCGGCGAGGGCTGGACCGCTGCCCCCTTCGCTCCCGAAGTGCGTGGCGATTTGCTCTATGGCCGCGGCGCAGTGGACATGAAGGGTTCGATCGCGGCGATGGTCGCGGCGGCGGCGGAACTGCCGCAGGATGCCGGTACACTGAGCTTCATCATCACCGGCGACGAGGAAGGCCCGGCGACCTGGGGCACGCAGGAACTGATCAAACATATGCGCAAGGTGGGCGAAATTCCCGACCTGATCCTGGTGGGCGAGCCGACTTCGGTGAACCGCCTCGGCGACATGATGAAGATCGGGCGGCGCGGATCGACGATCATCTGGATCGAGGTCGAGGGGGTCGAGGGCCACGTCGCCTACCCGCACCTCGCCGATAATCCGATCACCAGGCTGGTGCACATGCTGGCCGAGCTCAAGGCCATGCCGCTCGATGACGGGACCGACTGGTTCCAGGCATCGAACCTTGAAATCACCGATATGTCGGTCGGCAATCCGGCCGGCAACGTGATCCCGGCGCGCGCGCATGCCCGCCTGTCGATCCGTTTCAACGACCTGCACACCGGTGCCGAGATCGGCGAGCGGGTGCGCAGGGTTGCCGAAAAGCACGGCGGCATTGCGCGCCAGGTGGTCTATGGGGAGGCCTTCCTGACCCCGCCGGGCACATTCAGCGCATTGATCGCCGATGCGGTCGAAGCCGAGCTTGGCATCCGGCCAGAAGCCAGCACCACCGGCGGCACCAGCGATGCGCGGTTCCTCAAGGACCTGTGCCCGGTGATCGAGTTCGGCCTGTGCAACGCAACGATGCACAAGCGCGACGAGGCGGTGGCGATTGCCGACCTCGATGCCCTGGTGCGGATCTATGGCCGGGTGGCCTTGGCGGCGCTGGCGAGGTAGCTGCCTCTGCCGCACTCACTGCCGTTGCCCCATCCCCCACCCCCTGATAGGCTCCCCCAAAATGAACACCGCGAAGGGGAGCGCGCATGGCCGCCAGTGAAAACAAGTCGACGGGACGCATGGTCTTGAGCGTGATCGGCGCTCCGTTTGCATTGCTCGGCGAAGCGCTTGGCTCACTGTGGCGCAACCTGTTCTACGTCCTCGTCCACCACCTCACCAAGGCAATCCTCGGCGGCATGCTGCTGGGCATCGTGGTCGGTTATGCGGTCAACCAGGGCCAGCTTGCCGAGGTGATGACCACCGAGCATTGGACCCGCAGCTTTGCCACGCTCTCGACGATCTTCCTCAACCTGATCAAGATGCTGGTCGCGCCGCTGGTGCTAGCGACGATCATCTCGGGCCTCGCGCATATGAATGACAGCGCGGCGGTCGGCCGGATCGGGTTCCGGGCGATCGTCTGGTTCATCATTGCCAGCCTGATCTCGATCAGCCTGGGGCTGGTGATGGTCAATTTCTTCCAGCCTGGCGTCGGCGTCGACGTTACCGCGCCCGCCAAGGCGGTGGGCGAGGTCAAGAAGCTCGACCTGTTCGAATTCATCGAGCACGTCTTCCCCAAGAACATCATCACCGCGATGGGTGAGAACAACGTGCTGCAGGTGCTGGTCTTCTCGCTGTTCGCAGGGATCGGGCTGACTGCAATCGGCGAGAAGGGCAAGCCGCTGGTCCGGGCCGCCGAAGCGCTGGCCGAGCTGATGCTGCAGATCACCGGCTATGTCATGCGCTTCGCGCCCTTCGCGGTGTTCGGCGCGCTGGCCAAAGTGGTGGCCGAGAATGGCCTTGGCATCCTGCGCACCTATGTCGAGCTGCTGGGTGAGTTCTATCTCAGCCTGGGTCTGTTGTGGGCCTTGCTGCTGGGGATCGCCTGGGTGTTCCTGCGCGAACGCGCCTTCATGCTGGTGCGCTATGTCCGCGAACCGATCATGATCGCCTTCTCGACTGCATCGAGCGAGGCGGCGATGCCCAAGCTGTTCGAGCAGCTCGACCGGTTCGGCGTGCCGCGCCGCATCTCGGGGCTGATGGTGCCGCTGGGCTACAGCTTCAACCTCGACGGGTCGATGATGTACGCCAGCTTCGCGACGATCTTCATCGCCCAGGCCTATGGCCACGATCTGTCGATCACCACCCAGATCCTGATCCTGCTGGTGCTGATGATCAGTTCAAAAGGCATCGCCGCGGTGCCCCGCGCCAGCCTGGTGGTGATCGCCGCAACGCTCGCCATGTTCGACCTGCCGGTGGAAGGCATTGCGCTGGTCCTCGCCATCGACCAGTTTCTCGACATGGGCCGCACCGCCACCAATGTGCTGGGCAATGCGGTTGCCACTTCGGTGATCACCAAGTGGGAGGGCATGCTCCAGCCGCCGTTCGATCCCGATGCGGAAGACCCGCACGCACCCAGCGAAACGCCCGAACATGGCAAGAAGGGCCTGCACTTGGATCAGGGGCAGTAGGGAAGAAGGTGGTTCGCGCGAAGGGCGCAAAGGGAACAATGACCACAAAGAGACTGTGCATTTCGTGAAGCGGCCAATTCAGTCAATCGTCGCGGCAATCGCAGCGTGGATTGGAGAAAGCGGCTCCGCCGCAAAGACGACTCCTTTGCGCTCTTTGCTCCCTTTGTGCCCTTTGTGCCCTTTGCGAGAACCCCCTACTTCTTTTCACTCTTCGGTTTGAACGCACACAGGTCCGCAACCTTGCAGCGCCAGCACTCCGGCGTACGGGCCTTGCAGACGTAGCGCCCGTGCAGGATCAGCCAGTGGTGCGCGCCCAGCCGGAAGGGCTGCGGAACGGCCTTTTCCAGCTTGGCTTCGACCTGATCGGGGGTCTTGCCCTTGGCCAGACCGGTGCGGTTGCCGACCCGGAAAATATGGGTATCGACCGCGAAGGTTTCCTGCCCGAACCAGCAATTGAGCACCACATTGGCGGTCTTGCGCCCCACGCCGGGCAGCCGCACCAGTTCCTCGCGGGTGGCGGGAACCTCGCCGTCGAACTCGTCGACCAAGAGCTGCGACAGCGCGATCACGTTCCTGGCCTTGGAGTTGAACAGGCCGATCGTCTTGATGTGCTCGCGCAGGCCCTCTTCGCCGAGTTCCAGCATCTGCTGCGGTGTCTTGACCTTGGCGAAAAGCGCGCGCGTCGCCTTGTTCACCCCGACATCGGTCGCCTGCGCGGACAACGCCACCGCCACCACCAGCTGGAAGGCGTTGCCATAGAGCAGCTCGGTCTCGGGCGAGGGATTGTCCTCGGCCAGGCGGCGGAAGAACTCGAAGGTCTGGTCCTTCTTCATAAGTCCCCGGTGCTCCGCTGCAATCGGATCAGCGCCAAAAGAAGCGGTAACTGCCAGGACAGCCACAGGCCGATCCACAACAGGTGGAACGGATCATCGCCGTGAAAATAGTGAAGCCCTTCGTTGTAGGTGAGCAAGATCACCGCAAGGTCAGACAGCACGCCAATCGCCAGCAACAGGCCAGCCAGTCCCCGGCCCAGCGTTCGCCAGGCCAGCGCTGCGTAGATGCCAGCCGGGAAGCCGACCAGGCCTGCTCCACTCATCCATATCGGGGGGATCCAGCCATGCCCCGCTCCAGCGAGCCCCAGCGCCAGGAATCCAGTGAACAGGGCAAGCGGTATCCCCAAAAGGATCGCACTCGCCACTGCCCCACGCTGGCTCATTGGGCAGTCGTTCCATTTCCGGCAGGCTTGGCAGCCGGATGCGCCGCCTTCCATTCCATCGCTTTCAGCACCCGGTTTTCAACCGAGGGGTGATCGTAGAACAGCGTCTCTTCCAGCTTGCCGGGCCGCGGATAGCGGTATTCGGCGGTCTTGATCAGCGCGCTGGCCAGCGCATCGGGCTCGTTCACGGTCAGAAGCGAATAGGCATCGGCCTCGGCTTCGCCAATCCGGGTCAGGCTCACCTGGAATGGCGAGGCCAGCAAGCTGAGCACCGAAACCAGCACCATGAATACCGGTAGCCCGCGCGGCTCATGCAATTGCGCATCGCTCCCCAGCAGCCGCGCGGTCGGTGCGAACAGCCGCTGGATCAGCCACAGTCCCAGCGCGGTCAGCAGCGGGAAGACCCAGACATAGCGCCAGACATGGCCCAGCTTGTAGTGCCCGGCCTCGTGCCCGGTCACCGCCTTGACCTCGGCCAGCGAGGCTTCCTTCAGCGCCACATCGGAAATCGCGATCCGCGCGGTCGGGCCGATCCCGGCGACATTGGCGGTGAAATATTCGCTCTGGCGCGAGCCGTCGTACATGAAGATCTTGTCATGCGGGATCTGGATGTCGTCGGCGATCTTTTCCAGCGCGACACGGACCGGACCCTGCGGAACCGGCTCGAACTTGTTGAACAGTGGCAGAATCAAGACCGGCAACGCCAGCATCATCAACACGGTGACCAGACCCGTAAAGCCCGCACCCCACAGCCACCAACGCTGTCCGGCCTTGCGGATCAGCGCGTAAAGTCCAAGCAGGAACAGCCCGCCCAGAACGATGCCGATCACTTCGCTGATTGCCCATTGTCCCAGCCAGTCGCCCAGCGGCTGCTTGGACAGGTCATAGCTGCGTTCGCGCCACCAGCCTACGTAGATCGTATAGGGCAGGCGCAACAGATCACCGATGGCATAGAATGCGACCCCGGTCAGGAAGGTCGCGAGTGCCCAAGGCAGGCCCTTGCGCTTTTTCTTCTGCCCTTCTGCCTGCTCGCCCTTGGCCGGTTCTTCCGGCTTGCGCTCCACTTTCGCCGCCACCCGGTCGAGCAATTTGAAGCGGATCATCACCCAGGCCATCAGGATCGAAACCGCTACGCCGACGAATAAAAGCACCTCGTTGCCGATCGTATAGGCTTGCGATTTGGCCAGTGCTTCGGCCCCCAGCGCGTCAACCATGCGCGCGGCTTCCTGTGCAGGTGTCATGATCCCTCCCTTAGCTGTATTGCCGAAGCAATACGGTTCCTGCCATTCTGGTCAAGCTCTGATGCCGCTTCGTCACCGCAGCCATCGTTCCATCTCGGGATAGCAGCGCTTTTGCCCCTGATCGCGCTGCGGATCGCCTGTCATGCCATACCAGACCAGCAACGGAACCCCGAACGGCGCGCCCGAGACAAACTGTTGCAGCAGCCAATCGGACTCCCCTTTGTACCCACTTGGATGAAACAGGACTTCCAGCTCCACCTGGCAAGCCTGCGCCGCCGCGACCGACCAGGCGATCGCGGCCATTTCCTCACCGCCATCTGCCGCGACGGCTTCCAGACTGCCGCGCAGGTGGGGTTCGGTAACGGCTATATGCCCTGCCTCATGGAGCAGATCGCCGGGCCATGAAGGGGTCGCAGGATCGATGTGAATTTCACCCGCGGCAACCGACAATCCCGGCAAGAAGGCAACGCCAGTTTGGGCGCCCAGCCGAACCGGTATCCCGACTGATTCGATGAATGCGATGATTTTGCGGGCTTCCTCAAGGCCGCCAGGCTCGTTCCACTGACAAACGGAGGCGTCGACCTTGCTCACCCTCTGTCAGTCTTGTTCATCGCCGCGGTGCCGCTGCATCGCATCGGAAAAGGCCGCGGCCATGATCCCGGTGGGCATGGCGACCAGGCCAATTCCGGCCAGCGCGACAATCGCGGCCATGAACTTGCCCAGCGGCGTGATCGGCGAAACATCGCCATAGCCGACCGTGGTCAGCGTAATGATCGACCACCACAGCGCGCGCGGGATCGAACCGAACTTGTCAGGCTGGACATCACCCTCGGCCAGGTACAGCGCGGTCGCCCCGAACAGCAGCAGGAACGAGGCCAGCGCGACGGTCACGTAAAGCTCGTAGCGCCGCTCATGGATTGCGCGGGCGAGATCGTGGAAGGCGCTGGAGAACCGTCCGAGCTTGGCCAGCATCAGCAGCCGGAGCAACCGCGCCAGCCGCAGCACCGCGACCCCGGGCATCAGCATCGGCAACAGCGTGACCACTAGCACCCCCAGATCAACCAGACCCAGCGGTGAGAAGACGAAGCGCAGGCGCTTGCTGCCTGCCGACCCTGGTTCGGGCGTTTCAGGAGCGGTCCAGATCCGCGCCACATATTCCAATGCGAAGCAGCCCCCGAACAGATACTCAAGCAGGTTGAGCTGCGCACCGAACCGGCTCTCGATCTCCGGCTCGGTCGCGATGATCGAACAGGTCACCGCGGCGATGATCACAAGGACCAACAGCCAGTTGGCCGGGGAAAGACGCCCATCGCCAACCGGGTCGCCGGAAAGCTGCAACCAGGCGCGGTGGCGCAGACTGGCTTTCAAAGCCCCAGCACCTCGGGCATGGCATAGCGCCCTGCCCCCTTGCCGATCAGCCACTGCGCCGCGCGCACCGCGCCGCGGGCGAAGATGCTGCGATCTTCAGCGAGGTGCGACAGGCTCAGGCGTTCGCTGTCGCCGAGAAACAACACTGAATGGTCACCCGCCACGCTGCCGCCGCGCAGGCTCGCAAAGCCGATCGCGCCTTGCTTGCGCGCGCCGGTCATGCCGTCGCGGCCGTGCTCACTGTGGGCCGGAAGGTCGATCCCGCGGCCTTGCGCCGCCGCCTCGCCCAACAGCAGCGCGGTGCCCGAGGGGGCATCGACTTTCATCCGGTGGTGGGTCTCGGCAATCTCGATATCCCAGTCCTCGCCCAGCTTGCTCGCCGCCTCGCGGACCAGGTGGGCAAGCAGGGTGACGCCCAGCGAGGTGTTGCCGGTCTGGAGCACCGCAATGCTCTCGGCCGCATGGTCGCACAGCCAGTGGTGGCGCTCTTCAAGGCCGGTGGTGCCGACCACGATCGGAATGCCAGCCGCCATGGCCGCATCGAGATTGGCTTCGAGCGCTGCGGGTACAGAGAAATCAACCAGCACATCGCTCTGCGCTGCCAGCGCCGCCAGATCGCCATCCTTGTCGACTCCGCCGGATAGCTCCTGGCCCGCCGCCGCGATCGCGGCGGTCAGCGCCGCCCCCATGCGCCCCGCGCTGCCGATGATGCCGATGCGTGCCACAAGGCCCTCCACCAAAAAACACGTCATGCCGAACTTGTTTCAGCATCCATCGTGCCCCAGACACGGCGGTCTATGGGGAGAAATGAACCCTGAAACAAGTTCAGGGTGACGGAAGAAGGTAAGGATGGCTGAAATTCGCAATATCGTGATCCTGACCGGCGCGGGCATATCCGCCGAAAGCGGGATCGATACCTTTCGTGGCGCCGGCGGTCTGTGGGAGAACCACCGGGTCGAGGACGTCGCCACCCCAGAGGCTTTCGCCCGCGATCCACGGCTGGTGCAGCGCTTCTACGACATGCGCCGCGCCGCCATTCAGGAAAAGCTGCCCAACCCGGCGCATGATGCGCTGGCCCGGCTCGATGCCGAATGGCAAGGCGGTTTGCTGATCGTGACCCAGAACGTCGATGACCTGCACGAACGTGCCGGGGCGCGGCGCCTGATCCATATGCACGGCGAGCACCTCAAGGCCTGGTGCACTTTCTGCGATGTGCGCCATCCCTGGCGCGGGCCGCTGGCGGGCAACCCGCCCTGCCCGGCCTGCAGCGGACATGCCCTGCGCCCCGATGTGGTCTGGTTCGGTGAGATGCCTTACCGCATGGGCGAGATCTATGCCGCGCTGCGCGAGGCCGATCTGTTCGTGTCGATCGGTACTTCGGGCGCAGTATATCCAGCGGCAGGCTTCGTCCAGAACGCGGTCGAACTGGGCGCACAGACGCTCGAGCTCAATCTCGAGGACAGCCAGGGCTCGCGGATGTTCCACGAAACCCGGTTGGGCCTGGCGAGTGAAGTTGTGCCGGCGTGGGTGGATGAACTGCTGGGGTAGAGGGGTTCGCGCGAAGATCGCAAAGAAGAAAGGGAAGGCGCAAAGATGTTGCGCGACCCGCGAAGCGGCTCATGTCAGTGCACACTGCGCCAATCACGCCCTTGGAACTGAAAGCGGCTTCGCCGCAATCACGACGTCTTTGCGCCCGTCCTTCTTCTTTGCGTACTTTGCGCGAACCCCTCTAAACCTTGGAACACCCGCTGCAGTCCGGATCCTTGGCAATCCGCAGCGTCCGCAAACTCGGCACCAGGCCTTCGAACAAGTGCAGCTGGCCCCATTGCGGATCGCCCAGCGTGGCCTTGCCCTGCACCAGCACGCGAATCGCCTGCATCGCTGCGAAAGCCCCGATCATGCCGACCATCGCCCCCAGCACGCCATCGGCGGCGCAGGTATCGCAATCCTCGGCATCGAAGGCATCGCCGACGAAGCAGCGGTAGCAGCTCTGCTCCGGCAAATGCCCGGCGAAGTTCGCGACCTGCCCCTGGAACCGTCCGATCGCCGCGCTGGTTAACGGGATACCCAGCCCTACGCAGGTGTCTGACACGGTAAGCCGAGTCGCGAAATTGTCACTCCCGTCGAGCACAAGGTCCGCACCCTCAAGGAGCCGCGCGGCGTTATCCCCCCCCACCGTCCCCACGTTGGCGCGCACCTTGAGGGTACCATCGAAGCGCCGCACCCATTCGGCCGCAACCTCGGCCTTGGGGCGGCCCACATCGGCTTCGGAAAAGATCGTCTGGCGCTGGAGGTTTGACGTATCGACCACATCGCGGTCGATCAGGGTCAGCGTGCCGATCCCGGCAGCGGCAAGGTACTGCAAGGCAGGCGAGCCGATCCCCCCGCAACCCACCAGCGCAACGTGCGCCCCTGCCAGCGCCACCTGCCCCGCGCCGCCCAGTTCGGGCAGCACGATATGGCGGGCAAAGCGGTCAAGGCGGTCGGGCGGGAGATCCATCTTCAACGCCCTAAAAACCAAAGCGCCCGCGTGCAAACGAATCCCTTGCCGCCCTGCGTGCAATGCGGCACTTAACCGGGCAATTAAGCCAAAATGGGATGAGCGATGCATTATGCCGAATTGCGCGCGGTGCGCGAGGAACTGACGGGACCCGGCGGACAGTTTGAAGTGACCGAGGAAGAGATCCTGGGCAACCGCATCAAGACCTTCAAGAACCAACCGCCGACAATCCGCGAATTCTGGCTTTCGACGATCGCCTGGGGCGACCGGCCTTACCTGATCTATGAAGGCGAAGTGCTGAGCTATGCCCAGACCCATACGCAAGTGAACGCGCTGGCGGCCTGGCTGGTGGCGCAAGGCGTGCAGCCGGGGGACCGGGTCGCCATCGCCATGCGCAATTACCCCGAATGGATGGTGGCCTATTGGGCTTGCACTTCGATCGGGGTTGCCGCGGTCGGCATGAATGCCTGGTGGACCGGGGAAGAGCTGGACTACGCAATCAAGGATTCGGCGCCCAAGGTGTTGATCGCCGATGCCGAACGGCTGGCGCGCTATCGCGAGTTGTCGGGGCATAAGCTCAAGCTGGTCGGCGTGCGACTTGCCGACTATCCCGCCGACGTCACCCCCTGGGCCGAGATCGTCGCCAGCGGCGGCGCGATGCCCGCAGTCAGCGTCGATCCCGAGGCCGACGCCTGCATCTTCTATACCAGCGGCACCACCGGCTTTCCCAAGGGCGCGCAGCTGACCCACCGCGGCTGCGTCGCCAACCTGATGAACATGCTCTATTCGACCACCGCCCAGGCGCTGGCGACCGAGCGCGCAACCGGCGTGGCCCCGCCCGCCGATCCGCCAATCCCGGTCTCGCTGCTGACCACCCCGCTGTTCCACGTCACCGCCAACAATTGCGGTGCGTACCTGACCAGCGCGGCCGGCGGCGCAATCGTGCTGATGTACAAATGGGACGCGGGCGAGGCGCTGAAGCTGATCGAGAAGTACGGGGTGACCGGCGTCTCTGGCGTCCCGATCATGGCGCGCGAGATCATCAACCATCCGGACTTTGCCAAGACCAACACCTCGACCCTCACCGGCCTGTCCGGCGGCGGCGCGCAGGTCCCGCCCGAGCAGGTTGGCGAAATCGCCCGCAAGATCCCGGCTGCCAGCCCCACCACCGGCTATGGCATGACCGAAACCTGCGGGATCATCACCTCGGTCGCCGGACCCTATTTCATCGACCGGCCCGACAGCGCCGGGCCCTATATGCCCAGCTTCGATGCCAAAGTGGTCGATGACGCCGGCAACGAATTGCCGCTGGGCGAAGTGGGCGAGCTGTGGGTCAAGGGCAGCCCGGTGATCAAGGGCTACCTCAACCGCCCCGACGCCACTGCCGAGACGATCACCGATGGCTGGCTCCACACCGGCGACATCGCCCGGATCGATGCCGACAAGTTCGTCTATATCGTCGACCGCAAGAAGGACCTGGTGATCCGCGGCGGCGAAAACATCAGTTGCACCGAAGTCGAAGCCTGCATCTATCGCCATCCGGCGGTGGCCGAATGCAGCGTGTTCGGCGTCAAGGACGAGCGGATGGGCGAGGAAGTGGGCGTTGCGGTGTTCCTCAAGCCCGATCACGCGCTCGACGAAACCGACCTCAAGAAGCACTGCCTCGACCACATGAGCAAGCACAAGGTCCCGCGCTACGTCTGGTTCATGGACGAACCGCTGCCGCGCAACGCCAGCGGCAAGTTCCTGCGGCGCGAGCTCAGGGATCAGCTGGGCGCGACGGTGGCGGGCTAGAGCGATTTCCTCGGAATGAAATCTCCCCTCCCCGATGGGGAGGAGTTGGGGGTGGGGGAGCGAGGCGAAGCCGAGCGTCAACGCCAGCGTGGAGCCCCCATCCCAACCCTTGCCCGCCGGGGAAGGGCCTTTTGGTTAGGACGGACGCTAGGCCCGCCGCTCGCCCAGCAGCAAGGCCCTCACATCTCCCTTGGTCCTGAAGCTGTGGACCAGCAGGTAGCTGCCCAACAGCGGCATTCCGCCGACCAGAATGGCCGCGCCCAGCACGATCCCGCCCAGGCTGAAGTGATGCCGCCAGGCCAGCCACAGCCCGCCCAGGCACAGCATACCCAGGAAATCGACATTGAACTGACCCGGCCAGCCCATTCGCGCAATGTCGGCATTGTAGGGGGTCAGATAGTCCCAGCCATGCTGGCTGATGACCACGGCGGTATAGGCGGCAATCGCGACGATCCAGATGACGAGGTAGGTACGAAACAGGGTCATTATCAGGTCCTTTGTTCAGGCGGAACGCAATTCAAGGAAACGGCAGCGCGCCAGCATCGCGGCAAGGCCGATGCAGCCGGTGGCGCAGATCAGTGCCAGCCATGGCCAGGTGCGCATCCCCGCCGCGCGGGCGCGGGGCAGCAGCAGGCTCCAGCCGATCGCCACAGCGATCAGCAGATCGAACCACACCTGATTGCCGGTGGCATTGCCGGTATGGTTTACCCAGAAGCCCATCACCCCGTCCTCCGCCAGGGTATGGATCGACCAGCCGAGGAACGCCGCACTCACCAGCGTCGGGATAATCCACCCACGCGAGGACGAATGCCCTTCGCGCACAGTGACCACCAGAAACAGCAGGGCTGCACCCAGCGGCAGCATCTGATAGAGCGGCAACATCGTGGCGACTCCTTGTAGCAGTTGCTACACAATAACAAATGTAGCAGATGCTACAAGAGGCAAAATGAGCATCAAGGACGATCAGCGCGAAAAGGTAGTTGAGCGGCTGGCCGGGCACCTGCTCGAAACCGGCCTCGCCAAAACCAGCCTGCGCGAGCTGGCCAAGGCTGCCGGGGTCAGCGACCGGATGCTGCTCTACTATTTCGCGGACAAGGCCGAGGTGCTGTCTGCCGCCGCGATCCGGGTTGCGGACCAGGTCGCCCGCGATCTGGACGCCACGCTGCCCCCAGGGGTCCGCCTGGCACCGGGGCCGATGATCGAGCTATCCGCCGAAATGACCGCCAGCCCGCAAATGCGCCGGTTCATGCGGCTGTGGGTCGAAATGATCGGCGCCGCCGCGCGCCAGGAAGCGCCTTTCGATACTATCGCCGCCCAAATCCTGGCCAACTTCCGCACTTTCCTCATGCCCCGGCTCGACGTGCCCGAAGGCACCGACCGCGAGGCGCTCGCCGGCGCGATCATCGCCATGGTCGACGGGCTGGCGCTGATCGACATCTGTAGCGACGAAGCCCAGTCGCGCGCGATACGCGGTGCCTTGCCGGGGTTGTTCGGCGGAGCCTGAGGTCAGAATTCGACCTTGATCGTTCCCCCAAAAGTACGCGGATCGCCAGGTGAGCCAACGATCAACCCGGTGTTGCCCGAAGGCACCGAAAGCTGTTCGAAATAGTCAACGTCGAAGGCGTTGCGGACCCAGCCGAAAACATTGAGCCCACCCGGCGTGCGGAACCCTGCCCGGAAATTGGTGAGCGTGTAGCCCGGCACCCAAGTATAGGCCGAAGGCGTGGGGTTGGACGAAAAGCTGGTCCGGTGGCTGCCCTCGATCCCGAGGTAGAGTTCACCCTTCTCGCCCAGCAAATTGGCCGGAACATTTCCTTCCATGCCGTATGACAAGCTCCACTTGGAAACCCCCGGCAGACGCTGGCCGGAAATGTCGCAATTGGCCGGGCTGTTGCCGGGAACCCCCGGCGCGGCAAGCGGCGTGCCGGTGCCGCCACCCGACAGCTCGGGCGGGCACGGGGCATCAACAAAGCTGACGTACCTGGCGTCGGTATAGGCGGCATTGGCATAAGCGTTGAACCGCGCGCTGGGGCGGATCGAGAAGTCCCACTCGACCCCCTGGGTGCGGACCTTTTCGGCATTGGCGAGATAGCCGCGCAGCACGCCCAGCTGGCCATTGCTGACCAATGCCTGGAAGTCGCGAATGTCGGTCCGGTAGGCCGAGAGGTTGAACGTGATCTTGCGGTCCCAGAACTGCGCCTTGAGGCCCAGTTCATAGTGGTTCAGCGACTCCGGCTTCACCGTCCCCGCCGCCAGCAGCGGGTTGCCCGCCGCATCGCTCGGCACGCCGTTGAGGTTAATCCCGCCCGATTTGAACGACTTGGCATAGGTTCCATAGGCCAGCACGTCCGGCGCCACGCGGTAGCTCAGCGTCAGGTCATAGCTGAAGTTCCAGGCGCTGAATTCGGGTTCAAAACGCTGCGGGCTGAGCACCCCGCGCTGGGCGACGATCCACGGATCGGCCGCATAGGGCCCGGTGAACAGCACTAGCTGCCGGGTCAGGTCCGATGCAGTGCCGGTCACCACTGAGCTGTAGAGCCCCTTCTTCTTGTCATAGTTCAGCCGCACCCCCGGCTGGATGCTCAGCGCATCGGTCAGCTTCCAGCTCAATTGCCCGAAGGCGGCCAGGCTGGTGTTGTCGAGCCGGATGTCGTTTTCAGCGCGCAGGAGGTTCAGTACCGCCGGGTTGCTGGCCAGCGGACTGGAGGGATTGAGCAGCCAGCGGCTTGCTGCGGTGCCCTGCTCCTGCAGGCCCTGGGTGCGGACCTTCTGATTGAAGCCGAACAGCCCGAGCACCAGGTCATAACGGTCGCCGCCCTGGGCATAGCGGAACTCCTGGGTGAATTGGTCCTGCTGGGTCGGGTTCTGCGACTTGGTGGTGATCGGCAGGCCAATGAAGTCGCGGTCGTTCGACGGCTTCCAGTCCCAGAACCGCCAGGCGCTGACCGAAGTGAGCGAGCCCTTGCCCAGTTCCCATTTCACTTTCAGGCTGGCCCCGCCGATCTTGTTGCCCGCGTTGAGATCGGCATCGACATCGGTCACCCGGTCGAACGGGTTGGTGCTGGGTACGCTGTAACCCTGCGCGGCAGCCAGCGCCGCAAACTGGCGGTTCAGCGGCCGCTGGGTTGCGCCGGTGCGAACATAGACCTGCGCGCAACATTCCGGATCCTGCACCGAATAGTCCCCGGCCAGCGAAACCTCGAGCGCATTGCTAGGCTTCCACAGCAGCTGCGCGCGCAGGCCCAGGTTGTCCTGCTCGTTGATCCAGTTGCCGGTCCTGACATTGAACAGCGTACCCTTGCGACTGGTCGCCGAAATCGCGACGCGCGCCGCCAGCTTGTCGGTGATCGGGCCTGACACGGCCGCCTTGGCCTGCTTGAGCGCCAGATTGCCGATCGTCACTTCGGCCCGGCCCTCAAACTCGAAGCTGGGCTGGCGGCTGGTGATGTTGAGCGCGCCCGCGGTGGTGTTCTTGCCGTAAAGCGTGCCCTGCGGCCCGCGCAGCACTTCGATCCGCGCGACATCGAGGAAGTCGAAGGTCGAAGAGGCCGCGCGCGAATAATAGACGTCATCGACGTAGATCCCCACGCCCTGCTCGATCCCGTCGTTGGTCAGGCCAAACGGCGCGCCCAGTCCGCGGATGTTGACCGCGCTGTTGCGCGGGTTGGAGGTGTAGAACTGCAACGTCGGGGTCAGTTGCTGGAGCCGCCCGACATTGAAGGCCCCGGTGTTGTCGAGGTGCTCACCGCCCACCACCGAAATCGCCAGCGGCACATTCTGCGAAGCTTCCTGGCGTCGGCGCGCGGTGACGACGATTTCTTCGGCTTGGTCACTGGCGCCAGTGCCTACCGAGGAAGTCTCCTGCGCTGCATCCGCAGCAACATCGGCGGCGTTCGCGGCGGCGGGTAGTCCGGCCAGCGCGGTGGTTAGCAGCAACGAAAAACGGGCGAACGAATGCATTTCCAATTCCTCTAAGTGAAGGTGATTGGCCGCATCCGGTGGTCCGGTCTGGGCTGAAGTCGGTGTTCCGGGACCGGCCATGCGCAGCCGGCCCCGGAGCCCCGGGGAAAGGGTCTAGAACCGGTGCCGCTCGGTCACGTCGAGCTGCACCACCTTGCCGTCGTGGACGGTCAGCTGGATCTGGCCGAAGCGCAGATTGGCGACCGCCGTGGCCAGGGCATCGAGCACTTTGACCGGCAGCGCCGGGGCGTGGGGCGCAGCGCGGTGGGCGGGTAACGAATCGTGGCTTGGCATGGTTGGTCTCCCTGTCCGCAAGTTAACTCAACTGTTGTCATAGACAATTAGAGAATCGCTTGTGAGCGACGAAGCGCAACTTTCCTGCGGTGAGTTTGATCGCTGGCCTTGTTCGGACTTTCAGCTGCTGAGAGCATTTTCCTACATCGCCAATCCTTGCTAGCTTCGCTGTGGTCACTTGCATCCTTTTGCTGGTACCTGCTTGGCCGTTTGGCCTTTGAAACACGCGTCTGTGGATGCACTTTATCAACTAAACCCCCGCGACTCGGGGGACGGAGACAAGAAAATGGGTGATCTGGACGGACGCATAGCCCTGGTAACCGGGGCCTCACGCGGCCTCGGCGAAGCTGCCGCCCGGGCGCTGGCCGCTGCTGGAGCCAAGGTGGCCGTCACCGACTTGGCCGCGCCCGAAGACCTCGCCGCCGAGCTTGGCGGGATTGCCCGGGCCCAGGACGTGACCAGCGAGGCTGACTGGGCCGCGACGATGGGCTGGCTCCGCGCCGAGGCCGGCGGACTCGATATTCTGGTCAACAATGCCGGGCTGTGGCTGTTCAAGCCGATCCTTGAAACCACGCTGGATGACTGGCGGCGGCTGCATGCGGTCAATGTCGAGGGCGTGTTCCTGGGTACCCGCGCGGCTGTGCCCTTGCTGGCCGAACGCGCGCACCTGTGGCGCGGCGGCACGGCGATCGTCAATCTGTCCTCGGTCGCCGGGATCGAAGGCGCGGCCGGCGCTACCTGCTACAACTCCACCAAGGGCGCGGTGCGGCTGTTCACCAAGGGCTGCGCCAAGGAACTGGCGCCCGCGCGGATCCGGGTCAATTCGATCCATCCCGGAGTGATCGACACCAAGATGGGCCGCGATCTGATCGATGATTTCGCGCATGCGCAAGGCGTGGGGGACAACGAGGTCCTGGCCAATGTCTCGGCCATGCACCCGCTTGGCCACCTGGGCGAGTCGCAGAACGTGGCCGACGCTGTGGTGTTCCTCGCCAGCGACCGCGCCGCGTTCACCACCGGCAGCGAACTGGTGGTCGATGGCGGGCTGTCGGCCTGAGGACAAGCCGGTGCACAACCCTGTTGAAGGGCTGTACACCGGCTGGTGATCAGTTTTGGAGCGCGCTCTAGCTTTCGAGCTGGCGCAGCAGGCTCCGCACGTCGCCGTCCATGTCGGCATCGCGGGTGCGCAGGTCTTCGATCAGGCGGACCGCGTGGATCACGGTCGAGTGATCGCGGCCACCGAATTTGCGGCCGATTTCGGGGTAGCTACGCGGCGTGAGCACCTTGGCGAGGTACATCGCCACCTGGCGCGGGCGCACCACCGCACGGGCGCGGCGTTTTGAGGCCATTTCGGTGCGGTCGACCCGGTAGAACTGGCAAACGGTACGCTGGATCTCGTCGATCGTGATCCGGCGACGGTTGGCCGAGAGGATATCGGTCAACTGCTCTTCGGCGAGCTGGAGCGAGACAGCCTGGCCGGTCAGCTGGGCATAAGCGATCAGCTTGTTGAGCCCGCCCACCAGTTCGCGCACGTTGCGGTTGATCGTGCGGGCGAGGAATTCGATCACGTCAGCCGGGACATGGGTCGGGCTGAAGCGCTGGAGGCGGTGTTCGAGGATCGAGCGGCGCAGTTCGATATCGGCGGGCTGGATATCGGCTACCAGCCCCATGCTGAGGCGACTGAGCAGGCGCTGCTCAACCCCGTCGAGCGCCTGCGGAGCGCGGTCGGCAGCGAAGACCAGCCGCTTGCCCTCAGCCAGCAGCGCGTCGATCGTGTATAGCAGCTCTTCCTGCGCGGAGGCCTTGCCGATGATGAACTGGATGTCATCGACCAACAGCAGGTCAAACCCGCGCAGCCGCGCCTTGAATTCGATCGTCTGGTTCTGGCGCAGCGCCTGGACGAATTCGACCATGAAGCGCTCGGCCGAACAATAGAAGATCCGCGCCCGCGGGTGCGCGACCAGATAGGAATGCCCGATCGCGTGCAGCAGGTGGGTTTTGCCCTGGCCGGTCGCCGCCTTGAGATAGAGCGGGGCGAACTGCGGGGTTTCGGTCGCGGCCATGCGCTGCGCGGCATTGCTGGCCAGAACGTTGGCGCTGCCGGTCACAAATGTGGTGAAAGTCAGCGAGGGATCGAGCCCGATCGAGGCCATGCCTAGGCCATTGGCACCCAGCCCGCCCAGTTCGGCCGCGCCCATGCCCAGGGCGTCGCCTGGAAGTGAGGCCGGGGCACCGTCATTGGCGGCGCGGCGACCGCCTTCAGGCGAACCAAAGCGCAGCCCCTGCGGCGCACGGCGGCCCGGCATGACCGAGATCCGGACATTGCGAACATCGGGGCGGGCAATTTTCCAGGCCAGCGAAAGCCGGTCGGCAAAACGGTCTGAAACCCAGCCAGCCGAAAATTCGGTCGGCAGGTACAGATCGAGTGTGCCGTCGTCTTTGCAGAAGCTGCCGAGTTGAATCGGCTTGATCCACTGCTGATGCAATTGCTGACCCAGGTCCTTGCGGAGCCCTTGGCTGATGTCGGCCCAATCGGCGGCGAGGTCCAGCGCTTCCTGTTCCTCGCGCATGCGATCCTCTTCCGACTTCGCGCTCACGGCAGAAGGCTTCCCCTGCGTTCCGCCCATACCCATTTCTGTCACCCGATTCGCCCCCGAATCCAAAATACATTCCATGCGCAAAGTCGCGCACTACTCAGCCGGATGCCCGAATCTCCGACTTTCAATTACATTCTGTGTTGTGAAACCGGCAAAGGCTGAACGCCCCGCTGGCCTGGGTCGATTTATGGACGCTTCACGGCTGAGGGCAAGCGCCGCATCGTAAAAAAACTGAAATAAATGCCCTTGACTCTGTGCGACCGGCGGAAATCCTTACCTGCCTATTAACTAACTGTTTTTCATACATTTAGTCTAGAGATAGAGTGCGAATCGCGGGATTCCATAGCCTTAGTGCATCGCAGCATTTTCGTCGCAGTGCACAACGAAAAGGGCCGGCTGCCAATGCACCGGCCCAATCCGGTTTTCGTTCCGTTTTCGTCCCTCCGATCCGCCCTAATGGGTGCGAATCGGGGTCACGTCAGCGAATCAGAGAGCGGTGACTCGCTTGGTCAGGCGCGACAGCTTGCGAGCAGCGGTGTTCTTGTGCAGCACGCCGCGAGCCACACCGCGAGCCAGTTCGGGCTGGGCGGCCTTGAGCGCTTCGGCTGCACCTGCCTTATCGCCACCTTCGAGCGCGCTTTCGACCTTCTTTACGAAAGTGCGGATGCGACCGATGCGGTTGCCGTTAATCTCGGCGCGCTTCTCGTTGCGGCGGATGCGCTTCTTGGCTTGCGGCGTATTGGCCATGTTCGTCCTTAAAAATCTCGTGCAAAACGAGGGCCCGATATGGAATCGGACCCGCGGGAAGCGCGGCCCTTAACTGCGAGGGTGCGAATCGTCAAGCGCTCCCCGTCATTTCTGGCACTTTACGCAATGCCAGGTGCTGCGCCCGCCTTGGGCAAAGCGTAGCACTGGTGCACCGCAACGCGTGCAAGGCTGCCCGTGCCGGTCATAAACGTCGAAGCGTTTCGAGAAATAGCCAAGCTGACCGTCAGGCTGGGCATAGTCGCGCAGGGTCGATCCGCCGGCTTCGATTGCTTCGGCGATCACTGCTTTGATTTCGGGAACCAACCGCCCGAGTGCAGGCCCGCTGACTTTGCCCGCTGCCTTGCCGGGCGCAATTCCCGCCCTGAATAGTGCCTCGCAGACGTAGATATTGCCGAGCCCCGCAACCACACGCTGGTCAAGCAGCATCAGCTTGATCGCGGCGCTGCGGCCCCTGAGCGCAGTCTTGAGGTGCTCAGGCGTCAGTTCGTCACCGATTGGTTCGGGGCCTAGCGCAGCAAAAGCCGGCCATTCGCTGAGCCGTGCCTCCTCAACGAGGTCAACCGAGCCGAAACGACGCGGATCGCACAGCGACAGGCGGTGCCCGCTGGCGGTTTCGAGAACCAAGTGATCGTGCTTGCCCAGCTCCTCAGGCTCGATCCGCCAGCGCCCCGACATGCCGAGATGAAACACCATCGTCTGTCCGCGGTCGGTATGGATCAGGCCGTACTTGGCGCGGCGTCCCAACCCGGTCACTGTCGCGCCGGTCAGCACTTGCACCAGCTCGGCCGGAAACGGACGCCTGAGGTCAGCCCGACGGGTCTCAACCCGCGTCAGCCGCGCGCCATCGAGATAGCGCGCCAACCCGCGCACGGTGGTTTCGACTTCAGGAAGCTCCGGCATTCCTGTTCGCTAGGCAAGCGATCCCCTGGGGGCAATTGGTTTCGTATTGCAACTGAAACCGGGCCGCGCTAGCAGGGCCGCCACAACACCACCCCGGGAGAATCAACCATGTACAGTGCCACCATGCCGGCTTTCATCGCCATGCTGAACAACATCAAAGGCTGGCTCGACAAGGCCGCCGCCCAGAAGGACGAGGCCGAACTGATCAAGGCCAGCCTCGCGCCCGACATGTTTGCGCTGGCGCGCCAGATCCAAATCGCCTCCGACGCCGCCAAGGGTGCCGCTGCCCGGCTTACCGGCGTCGAAGCTCCGGCCATGCCCGATACCGAAGCCAGCTTTGCCGAACTGAAGGAGCGTTGCGACAAGACCATCGCTTTCCTGCAGTCGGCCGATGCCGCTGCTTATGACGCAGGTCTGGCAAACGAGGTTGTCATCACCTTCCCCAATGGCGCCGGACTGCGCTTTGATGGTGCAACCTTTCTGACCGGCTTCGCCTTGCCCAACTTCTATTTTCACGCCTCGATGACTTACGCGATTCTGCGCGCCAACGGTGTGAATTTGGGCAAGCAGGACTTCCTCGGCCACTTGGGACAGTACATGTTCCCGCCCCCGGCAACCGCATAAATCCTGCACACGCTTTCACTGGCACCGCGCTTTGCTTGTCGCTAAGGCGCGGTGCCATGAGTGACAAAGTTTCTTTCGGCTACGAAACGGTCGATGCAGCCGAAAAGGCCGAGCGAGTTGGCGCGGTCTTTTCATCGGTCGCCAAGAAGTACGACGTGATGAACGATGCCATGTCGGTGGGGATGCACCGGCTGTGGAAGGACAAGTTTGTCCGCCGGGTCAAACCGCGCCCGGGAGAGCAGATCCTCGACATGGCGGGCGGCACCGGCGACATCGCCTTCCGCATGGCGCGCGAGGGCGCGACGGTGACCGTTTCCGACATCAACCAAGACATGCTCGACGTCGGGATCGAGCGGGCGATGGAACGCGGCTACGACGATCTCGTCTGGTCGCGCCAGAACGCCGAGGAGCTGACTTTCCCCGACCGCTTCTTCGATACCTACACAATCGCTTTCGGGATCCGCAACGTCACTCATATCGACAAGGCCCTGGCCGAAGCGCATCGGGTGCTCAAACACGGTGGGCGGTTCTACTGCCTCGAATTCTCGACCACCGAATGGCCGGGCTTCAAGGAGGTCTATGACCTCTATTCGCACAAGCTGGTCCCGAAGATTGGTGAGACGATCGCCGGCGATGCCGACAGCTATCGCTACCTGATCGAATCGATCCGCCGCTTCCCGCCGATGCCCGAATTCGAGGCGATGATCCGCAATGCCGGGTTCGTCCGCACCAAGGTCGAGCCGATCCTCGGCGGATTGGTGGCCATTCATTCAGGGTGGAAGATTTGAGGCGCGCAGCTCAAAAAGCCCATCCCCTTCAGGGGAGGGGTTGGGGGTGGGGGATGTCGTCATTCCCAACGCCGCGTGAATTCGACAAGCCCCACCCCAACACCTCCCCTGAAGGGGATGGGCTTTGACCCGTCCGACTGTCCATGTCCTGCGCCTGCTTCGCTGGGGCCGCACGCTCGCCAGGCACGGCGCGCTGCGCGGGATCGAGCGCGATCCCAACACTCCTTCGCAGGTTCGCCGATTGGTGAGGATTGCCCGCTTGGGCACATTACAACCGCGTGAGCCCGACTATGCCGGGGCCTTCCAGGCGATCGGTCCGGCGGCGATAAAGCTGGGCCAGACGCTGGCCACCCGTCCCGACATTGTTGGCGAAAAGGCAGCGAACAACCTGCTGCTGCTGCAAGACAGCCTGCCGCCTGTCCCCTTTGCCGCGATCAAGCGCGAGATCGAGACCAGCTTCACCAAGCCACTTGAGGTGATGTTCGCCACCATTGATGAAGTGCCGGTAGGGGCAGCCTCGATCGCGCAGGTCCACAAAGCCGTAACCACCGATGGCCGTACGGTCGCGGTCAAGGTGCTGCGCCCCGGCATCCGCGAGAAGTTCGGCGCGGATATTCAGACCTACGAATGGGCCGCCGCACATCTTGAAGCGCTGGGGGGCGAGCCCGCCCGCCTGCGCCCGCGCATGGTGATCGCCAACTTCAAGCGCTGGACCCTGCGCGAACTTGATCTGCGTCGCGAGGCGGCTTCGGCGAGTGAACTCGCTGAAGTGATGACCGGCGTCAAAGGCTACCGCGTCCCCGGAATCGACTGGGACCGGACCAACGGCAAGGTCCTGACCATCGACTGGATCGACGGGATCAAGATCAGCGAGACAGAAGCGCTCAAGGCCGCCGGGCATGACCTTCCCGCGCTGGCCCAGCACCTGGTGCTGACCTTCCTGAACCAGGCGATCAGCCACGGCTATTTTCATGCCGACATGCACCAGGGCAACCTGTTCGTGCAGGCCGACGGCACGATCGCCGCGATCGATTTCGGGATCATGGGCCGGATCGACCGCCGCGCCCGGCTGTGGCTGGCGGAGATCCTCTACGGCCTGACCACCGGCAATTACCGCCGCGTGGCCGAGATCCATTTCGAGGCGCAATATGTGCCGAGCTATCATTCGGTTGACGAGTTTGCGACCGCACTGCGCGCGGTGGGCGAGCCGACCCGCGGCCGGCCGGTAAGCGAACTGTCGGTCGGGCAGATGCTCGATTCGCTGTTCGCGATCACCCGCGAATTTGACATGCAGACCCAGCCGCACCTGCTGCTGCTGCAGAAGACCATGGTGATGGTCGAGGGGCTGGCGACCCAGCTCAACCCCAAGATCAACATGTGGGACGTTGCTTCGCCTTACGTGCGCAGCTGGATCCGCGATGAGCTGGGCCCCGAAGCTGCGATCGCCGATCGCTTGCGCAAGGATGCCGAAACGCTGCTGCGCCTGCCCGATCTGGTTCGCCGGATCGAGGACAAATTCCCGCCCAAGGGTGGCGCGCCCGATGCCCCGCCGCTGCCTGAAGTCGAGCTGGTCTGGTACCGCAAGGACGGGCGTCGCGGCTGGCCAGGCTACCTGCTGGCGGCAGTGCTGGGTGGCGGCGCCCTGTGGGCAGCGCAGGCGCTGGGCTGGCTCTAGACGATGGAGCTCGACGCGCTGCTGCTGCATTTCTTCGGCCCCGAAGATCCCGCCAGCTTGACCGCGGCCGAATATGACCTGGCGATCGAGCGGCTGAAGATCGGCTTCGGGATCGAACGCGAGCCGGGCCGCAAATTTGCGCTGTGGTGTCTGATGGACGCGCTCGACGTTGCGCCGCTGCCAGCTGAGGCCTTCGCCAAAGAGCCCGCGCTGAAAGCGGCGGCGGAAGACTATCTCAAGGCCGCCTTTCGGCTTGAACGATACGGGCCGGACGATGACTGAACCGGCAGTATTGTTCGTCTGCCTAGGCAATATCTGCCGCTCGCCACTGGCTGAAGCGGCGTTCCGTGCGGAGGCCGCGAAGTCCGGCATCAATGCAATCGCCGATTCGGCCGGAACCGCCGACTACCACATTGGCGAACAGCCCGATCCGCGCGCGATCCGCACAGCGGCCCGCTTCGGAATCGACATCACCGGATATCGCGGGCGGCAAACGCTGGCCACGGATTTCGAACGGTTCACGCATATCTTCGCGCTCGACCATGCCAACCTGGCGAACTTGCAGCGGATTGCTCCCGCCAGGCACGGCGCGCGCCTTTCACTGTTGCTCGACCTTGTGCCCGGCCGTGAAGGGCAGGCAGTAGCCGACCCGTACTATGGCGATGAAGCGGGCTTCCTGACCACATGGGACGAAGTCAGTCTGGCCACCCGGCATCTGGTGCAGCTGCTTGCTTGACGAAAACGCCCCGGTTCCTTGCGGAACCGGGGCGCTTCGATCACCAGTTGTCGGCAATCAGTACTTGTAACCGATCCGCAAGCCGATGGTACGCGGCTGGATTGGCACCACATAGGGCCGCTGGTAGCACTGACCACACGAAACGAACCGCGAGACCTGGCCGCGCTCGTCGAACACGTTCGAAGCGAACAGTTCAAGGTTGAGCTTGGACAGATCGAACCCAAAGGCCAGGTTGACCGTCGTGAACGAGGGCAACTCACCCAGCGCAATCGCTTGTGCCAAACGAACGTCTCCGCTGGCCGAACCCTGGTAGGACGCGTTGATCTGGCCATAAGCCTTGCTGTCGCTACCGATTTCAGCGGTATAGCGTGCAGTTCCCGAGACCTTGAACTTCGGTGTCACCGGCAGGCGGGTGCCCGCCGGCGAAACGATCGAGCTGCTGGCGCAGGTGTAGGTCGGATCATCCACTGCGCACAGGTTCTTGGTCATCTTGGCATCGGTGTAGGCCGCCGCCACGTTGAAGTTGAACCCGCCGCGATTGTAGGTCAGGTCTACGTCCACCCCGCGGATCCGGGCGTCCGGACCGTTGTGGATTTCGGTGAAGCTGTTCGCCCCCAGGTAGGAGAACTGGAACTTCTTCCAGTTCTGCTGATAGATCGCGCCGTTGAAGCGCAAACCCGGGGCCAGCGTGGTCTTCCAGCCGGTTTCGTAGTTGATAAGGGTGTCGACGCCATACGGCGCAACGTCGGCGCGGCGATTGATCCCGCCGGGGCGGAAGCCTTTCGACACCGTGCTGTAGATCATGATGCTGGGGGTGATCTTGTAGGTCGCGTTGAACTTCCAGGTCACGCCGTCACCCTTGGCCCGGACCGGATCGACCCCGCTGCCGTTCCAGACACCGAGGTTGGTGCAAGGCGAACCCGCGACGATCGCCGGTGCCAGCGTAGTTCCCGGAGTACCGGCAACGCTGCGCAGACGAGCGCCCGTGGTCGTGAAACATCCGGCAACACCGGTGCGCGACGAACCGGCCGCATTGAACGGACCGTCCGAGAACCAGTTGTTCGGATTGCGGCCAAAGCCGAAGAACCCGATCAGCGAGTTGTCATACTTGTACCCGCGAATGCCCGCGCTTAGCGTGAACTGGTCCGACACGTCGAAGGTCGCTTCGCCGAAAGCCGCATAGTCCTTGTCGATGCGGTGCTGCTGGGTCAGCCAGAGCGTACCTGGAGAGCCGTTGACCGAAACAAGCGGGCCGAGGCCAGAGACTTGGTAGTCCTGATGGATGTCGTTCGACTGGTATTGGTAAAACACCCCGCCGACCACGCGGAACGGCTTGTCCGAAGGCGAAGCGAGCCGCAGTTCCTGGCTGAACTTCTTGAAGTGATCGCTGCCGATCACCTTTTGGCGCGGATCGATCGGATCGCCGAACTGGTCCCAGACATAGAGGTAACCTGCAATCCCGCCCGAGCCAGCATAAAGCTGGTCATAGGCTTCCGAATAGTCGGTATAATCGCTTGAGCTGAAGGTCTTGCGATCGAGGTAGGCACCGGCATAGGTCACGTCCCAGTTGCCCACCTTGCCCTCGATGGTCAATGCGGCCTGGGTGAACTTGTCGCTGCGGAACTCCGGGAAGAAGTGCTGGACCTGAAGGTCGCCTACCGAAGGATCATAGGCACCGAAGCCATAGGACTTGGTGCTTTGATACATCACCGTCGGAGTAACGGTCCAGCTGTCGTTGAGTTCAACCCCCAGCGCCGCACGGCCACCGATGGTCTCAACTTCGTTGTAGTCCTGCTTGACGAAAGCGCTGTTGTCGACGCAGCCAGTGCCCAGGAAGCAGCGGGTGCCCGGCACGTTGTCGATGAAGCCGGCATCGCGCTGGTAGAAACCAACAACACGCAACGCCGCGTTGCTGCTCAGCGGGGCATTGGCGAAGAATTCAAACTTGCCGCCGATCTTGCCGTTCGCAATCGAATTGATTTCGGCATCCATCCCGCCCTCGGTCTTGCCGGGGTTGGGTTTGTTGGTGATGATACGGATCGTACCGGCTTCTGAAGAGGCGCCATAAAGCGTACCTTGCGGGCCCGACAGACTTTCGATCCGCGCGATGTCGTAGATATGGACGTCGAGATTGCCGCCAATCGTGGTGACCGGCTGTTCGTCGAGATAGACCCCGACCGAAGGCAGCGAGCCCGAGTGGTTGCCGTCGCCGCCCGAAGCAACGCCGCGCATATAGATCACGTTGGTGCCGGGGGTGCCCGTGCTCTGGAACGAGACCGAAGGGAGCTGCTGAGCGTAGCTGTTGAAGTTCGAGATGTTGAGCTGTTCAAGCTTGGCGGTGCCCAGTGCCTGGATCGAAATCGGCACGTTTTGCAGGCTTTCCGAGCGCTTCTGCGCGGTGACGACGATTTCTTCGTTCGCGTTTTCGTCAGCGGCCGGTGCGGCATCCTGGGCCAGGGCCGGGGCCGAGATCAGGGCGGTGGAAGCGAACAGGGCCGCGAGGCTGGCGCGGCGGTAGGAGGTACGCATGATTATCCCCTCAAAAGTGTGCGTAGTCAGGAAACCCTGAGTCTTGCGCGGGCCTAGGTCAAGGCTGCGCGTTAATATTTTGCTTATCTGCGGCTTAGCGTGGCAGATTTACCACGTTTTTGGCGCATCCGGGTAACAATCGAGAACCGGGCCGAGAGCTTGGCGGAGCGGGTCCAGATGCTGGGAAAAGGGCTTCCAGGCCTCGGTGCCATCGCGGAAGATCGGCTGGCGGACCTGT
>Ga0209023_10001892_pt1 | contig 27122 bp, 22 predicted proteins | sample LakOneMetagenome_FD_187468 | JGI IMG/M metagenome (GOLD analysis project Ga0209023, IMG submission 187468) | Freshwater and sediment microbial communities from Lake Erie, Canada (SPAdes) (version 2) | ecosystem: Environmental > Aquatic > Freshwater > Lentic | place: Lake Erie, Canada...
GCATCCGAAGCTGCTCGAAATGGTCGCCAACATGACCGACGACGACATCTGGCGCCTGACCCGCGGCGGCCACGATCCGCACAAGATCTACGCCGCCTTCAAGATCGCGCAAGAGAACAAGGGCACGCCAACCGTCCTGCTGGTAAAAACCGTCAAGGGCTTCGGCATGGGCAAGTCCGGCGAAGCGCGCAACACCGCGCACCAGACCAAGAAGCTCGACGATGAAGCGATCCGCGAAATGCGCGACCGTTTCGCCATTCCTATTCCCGACGACAAGCTGGCAGAGATCCCGTTCTTCAAGCCGGCCGACGATGCGCCGGAAATGGTCTACCTGCACAAGCGTCGCGAAGCGCTGGGCGGCTACCTGCCGCAGCGCCGTCCGCAAGCGGCCGAAACGCTGCCGGTGCCCGCGCTGTCGGCGTTCCAGAACGTGCTCGACGCCACCGCAGAAGGCCGCGAGATCTCGACCACGCAATCGTTCGTACGCATCATCTCGACGCTGCTGCGCGACCCCAACCTGGGCCAGCGCATCGTGCCGATCCTGGTCGACGAATCGCGCACCTTCGGCATGGAAGGCCTGTTCCGCCAGATCGGCATCTTCAACCAGCAGGGCCAGTTGTACGAGCCGGTCGACAAGGACCAGGTGATGTACTACCGCGAAGACAAGGCTGGCCAGATTCTGCAGGAAGGCATCAATGAAGCGGGCGGCATGAGCTCGTGGATCGCGGCTGCGACCTCGTACTCGACCAACAACCGGATCATGATCCCGTTCTACACCTTCTACTCGATGTTCGGCATGCAGCGCATTGGCGACCTGGCCTGGGCGGCCGGCGACATGCGCGCACGCGGCTTCCTGATGGGCGGTACCGCCGGTCGCACGACCTTGAACGGCGAAGGCTTGCAGCACGAAGATGGCCACAGTCATGTGATGGCAGCGACCATCCCGAACTGCCTGCCGTACGATCCGACCTTCGCCCACGAAGTGGCGGTGATCGTGCAGGACGGCCTGCGCCGCATGGTGGCCGAGCAGGAAGACGTGTTCTACTACATCACGCTGATGAACGAGAATTACGAAATGCCTGGCCTCAAGCCTGGCACCGAAGCAGGCATCCTGAAGGGCATGTACCTGCTCCAGGAAGGCAAGAAGGACGCCAAACAGCGCGTGCAGCTGATCGGTTCCGGCACCATTTTGCGCGAGTCGATCTTCGCCGCCGAACTGCTGGAAAAGGACTTCGGCATCGCCGCCGATGTGTGGTCGGCGCCGTCGCTGACGCTGATTGCCCGCGATGGCCAGGACGCCGAGCGCTGGAACATGGTGCACCCGACCGATACGCCACGCCTGCCGTACGTCACCGAGCTGATGGAAAAGACCTCCGGCCCGATCATCGCCACCACCGACTACATGCGCCTGTTCGCCGAGCAAATCCGCGCGTTCATGCCGAAGGACCGCACCTACAAGGTGCTCGGTACCGACGGCTTCGGCCGCTCGGACAGCCGCGTCAAGCTGCGCGAGTTCTTCGAGGTGAACCGTCATTACATCGTGGTTGCCGCGCTCAAGGCGCTGGCTGACGAGGGCAAGGTCAAGACGTCCGTTGTGGCCGACGCGATCGCCAAGTACGGCATCGATCCGAACAAGCCGAATCCGGTGACCCAGTAAGCGAGAGCGACGTAACTAGAATAATGGAGCAGCTATGAGCACAGTGGAAGTCAAAGTCCCGGATATCGGCGACTTCAAGGAAGTCGAAGTCATCGAATTGATGGTCAAGGTGGGCGACACCATCAAGGTCGACCAGTCGCTGGTCACCGTCGAATCCGACAAGGCCAGCATGGAGATCCCGTCATCGCATGCGGGCGTGGTCAAGGAACTCAAGATCAAGGTAGGCGACAAGGTCGCCGAAGGGTCGCTGGTATTGATACTGGAAGCGGCCGAAGGCGCCGCTGCTCCGGCGGCGCAAGCGGCACCTGCTCCGGCAGCGGCGGCGCCTGCAGCAGCAGCGGCGCCTGCAGCGGCCCCTGCACCGGCGCCTGCGGCCGCAGCACCAGCGCCGGCACCAGCCGAAGCGGGCGCACCGGCGGTATCGAATTCGAAAGCCCACGCATCGCCATCTATCCGCAAATTCGCGCGCGAACTGGGCGTGGACCTGATGCGCATCGCCGGAAGCGGCCCCAAAGGCCGCATCACCCAGGAAGACGTGCAGAACTTCGTCAAGGGCGTGATGGCCAGCGCTTCGCCAGGCAATGGCTCGGAAGCGCCGAAGGGCGGCTCCGGTGTCGGCCTCGATCTGCTGCCATGGCCGTCGCTCGACTTCAGCAAGTTCGGTCCGACCGAACTGCTGCCGCTGTCGCGCATCAAGAAGATCAGCGGCCCCAATCTGCATCGCAACTGGGTGATGATCCCGCACGTGACGCAGTTTGACGAGTCCGATGTAACCGACCTGGAACAGTTCCGCGTCGATTCCAACGCCGCGCTGGCCAAGGCCAAGTCGACCGTCAAGCTGACCATGCTCGCCTTCGTGATCAAGGCTTCCGTCGCCGCGCTCAAGAAGTACCCGGCCTTCAACGCATCGATCGATGCCACGGGCGCGAACCTGATTCTCAAGCAGTACTACAACATCGGCTTCGCGGCCGATACGCCGAACGGCCTGGTGGTCCCGGTCATCAAGGATGCCGACAAAAAGTCGATCTCGCAGATTGCCACCGAAATGGGCGAGCTGTCCGGCCAGGCGCGCGAGGGCAAACTGAGCCCCGCCAACATGCAGGGCGCGACGTTTACCATCTCGTCGCTGGGCGGCATCGGCGGCACCGCCTTCACGCCAATCATCAACGCACCGGAAGTGGCCATTCTCGGCCTGTCCAAGTCGGCCATCAAGCCGGTGTGGGATGGCGCCGCGTTCCAGCCGCGCCTGATGCTGCCGCTGTCGCTGTCGTACGACCACCGCGTCATCGACGGCGCCATGGCCGCGCGCTTCACCGCATATCTGGCAGAAGTCATGTCGGACCTGCGCAAGTCGTTGTTATAAGGAGGACTGACACATGAGCACTATCGACGTCAAAGTCCCCAATATCGGCGACTTCAAGGAAGTGGAAGTGATCGAACTGATGGTCAAGGTCGGCGACACGATCAAGGCTGACCAGTCGCTGATCACGGTCGAATCCGACAAGGCCAGCATGGAGATTCCATCGAGCCACGCCGGCGTGGTCAAGGAACTCAAGGTCAAGGTGGGCGACAAGGTGGCGGAGGGCTCGCCGCTGCTGGTACTGGAAGAGGGCGCTGGCGCCGCACCGGCACCCGCCGCCGCTCCCGCATCTGCTCCTGCTGCCGCACCTGCTCCTACTCCTGCTCCTGCTCCTGCTCCTGCTCCTGCCACCGCACCTGCCGCTACCGCCCCCGCGCCTGCTGCCGCCGCACCGGCGCCCGCACCAGCCATGGCCAAGTATGACGGCAAGGTCGATGTCGAATGCGAGATGATGGTCCTGGGCGCAGGCCCTGGCGGCTATTCGGCCGCCTTCCGCGCGGCCGATCTGGGCATGAACACGGTCCTGATCGAGCGTTACGCCGCCCTGGGCGGCGTGTGCCTGAACGTCGGCTGCATTCCGTCCAAGGCGCTGCTGCACGTGGCGGCGGTGATCGACGAAACGGCGGCCATGTCCAAGCATGGCATTACCTTCGCCAAGCCGCAGATCGACATCGATCAGCTGCGCGCCTACAAGGACAAGGTCATCACCAAGATGACCGGTGGACTGGCCGGCATGGCCAAGGCCCGCAAGGTCAACGTGGTGCAGGGCGTGGGCCAGTTTGTCAGCGCCAACCATATCGAAGTGACCGCGGCCGACGGCAGCAAGAAGGTCGTGCAGTTCCAGAAGGCGATCATCGCCGCCGGTTCGTCGGTGGTGAATCTGCCGTTCGTGCCGCAGGACCCGCGCATTGTCGATTCGACGGGCGCGTTGGAACTGCGCCAGATCCCGAAACGCATGCTCGTCATCGGCGGCGGCATCATCGGCCTGGAGATGGCCACCGTGTACTCGACCCTGGGTGCGCGCATCGATGTGGTGGAAATGCTCGATGGCCTGATGCAGGGCGCGGACCGCGACATGGTCAAGGTCTGGCAGAAGTTCAATGAGAAGCGCTTCGATAACATCATGACCAAGACCAAGACGGTCGTGGTGGAAGCGCTGCCCGAGGGTATCAAGGTCAGCTTTGAAGCGACGGAAGCCGGCGGCAAGGCGCCCGAGCCGCAGCTCTACGACATGGTGCTGGTGGCGGTTGGCCGCAGCCCGAACGGCAAGAAGATCGCCGCCGACAAGGCTGGCGTGACGGTGACCGACCGCGGTTTCATTCCGGTCGACGGCCAGATGCGTACCAACGTGCCGCACATCTTCGCCATCGGCGACCTGGTGGGCCAGCCCATGTTGGCGCACAAGGCGGTGCACGAGGCGCACGTGGCGGCCGAGGCGGCGCATGGCGAGAAAGCCTACTTCGACGTCAAGGTGATTCCATCGGTTGCCTACACGGATCCCGAAGTGGCATGGGTCGGCATCACCGAAGACGAAGCCAAGGCGCAGGGCATCAAGCTCGAAAAAGGCCACTTCCCGTGGGCGGCGAGCGGACGCGCGGTGGCCAATGGCCGCGACGAAGGCTTCACCAAGCTGCTGTTCGACGCCGAGACGCACCGGATTGTCGGCGGCGGCATCGTCGGCACCCATGCCGGCGACATGATCGGCGAGATCGCGCTGGCGATCGAGATGGGCGCCGACGGCGTCGATATCGGCAAGACGATCCACCCGCATCCGACCCTGGGCGAATCGATCGGCATGGCCGCGGAAGTGTATGAAGGCGTGTGCACCGATCTGCCGCCGGTGCGCAAGCGGTAAGGCGCTGCGCATCGAACAAAAAGGGAAGCTCGCGCTTCCCTTTTTTTATGCCAGATCGAAGCGATCGAGGTTCATCACCTTGGTCCATGCGGCGACGAAATCGGCAACGAAGCGCTGCTGACCGTCCGCGCTGGCATACACCTCGGCATAGGCACGCAGCACCGCGTTGGAGCCGAACACCAGATCGGCGCGGGTGGCGCTGTACTTGAGCGCGCCGGTCCTGCGGTCGCGGCCCTCGAACACTTCTCCTTCACCGTCCACTGCCTTCCACACGGTGCCCATGTCGAGCAGGTTGACGAAGAACACATTGCTCAGCACGCCCACCTGATCGGTCAGCACGCCATGCCTGCCGCCGTCGGCATTGGCGCCGAGCACGCGCAAGCCGCCGATCAGCGCCGTCAACTCGGGCCCGGTGAGAGTCAACAACTGGGCGCGGTCAAGCAGCAGCGCTTCGGTGGCGGCGCCGATCGGGCCTTGTTTGTAGTTGCGGAAACCATCTGCCACGGGCTCCATCACGGCGAAGGAGTCGACATCGGTCTGCGCCTGCGTCGCATCGACACGGCCCGCTGCGAACGGCACTTCCACGGCCACGCCAGCCGCCTTGGCTGCCTGTTCCACACCCACGCCGCCGGCTAGCACGATCACGTCGGCCAGGGATGCCTTGCCGTATTCCTGCTGGATCGCGATCAGCAAGGGCAGCGCCTGGATCGCGATCCGGTTCACTTCCCAATCCTTTTGCGGCGCCAGTGCCAGCCTGGCGCCATTGGCGCCACCGCGCTTGTCGCCGCCACGGAAGGTGGAGGCCGAGGCCCAGGCGACCGACACCAGCTGGCTGACGGACAGGCCGGACGCGGCAATCCTGGCCTTGAGTTCGGCAATGTCGGCGGCCGTCGGATAGTGGGTTGCCGGCGGCAACGGGTCTTGCCAGATCAAGTCTTCCTTGGGTACTTCGGGACCGAGATAGCGCGCCTTGGGGCCCATGTCGCGGTGGGTCAGCTTGTACCAGGCGCGGGCGAAGGCTTCGGCGAACGCTTGCGGATCTTCGAGGAAGCGTTTGGAGATCTTGCCGTACTCGGGGTCGAAGCGCATGGTCAGATCGGTGGTGAGCATCGTGGGCTTGTTGAACTTGCCCGGCACGTGGGCATCGGGGATGATCTCCGGCGCATCCTTGGCCACCCACTGCTTGGCGCCGGCGGGCGAATGGGTCAGCTCCCATTCGAACTTGAACAGGTTCTCGAAGTAGTTGTTGCTCCACTGCGCAGGGGTGGTGGTCCAGGTCACTTCCAGCCCGCTGGAAACGGTGTCCTTCCCATGGCCGCTGCCAAAACTGCTGTGCCAACCCAGGCCCTGGGCTGCCAGGTCCGCGCCCTCGGGCTCGGCGCCCTTGTGCGACTCGGGTCCGGCGCCATGCGCCTTGCCGAACGTGTGGCCACCGGCGATCAGGGCAACCGTTTCTTCATCGTCCATCGCCATGCGGCTGAAGGTGGTGCGGATGTCCCTGGCCGCGGCGAGGAAATCGCCGCTGGCGTTCGGACCTTCCGGATTGACGTAGATCAGGCCCATATGCGTGGCGCCCAGGACGGGGGCAAGTTCGCCCTCGCCCTTGTTGCGGTCGCCGTCCCCGCTGAAGCGCTGGTCGGCGGCCAGCCAGGCCGTTTCCGTGCCGAAGTTCACATCCAGGTCCGGTTCCCATACATCTTCGCGGCCGCCGGCAAAACCGAAGGTGCGAAAGCCCATCGATTCCAGCGCCACGTTGCCGGCCAGGATGTACAGATCGGCCCAGGAAATCTGCTGGCCGTATTTCTGCTTGATCGGCCACAACAGGCGGCGCGATTTGTCGATGTTGACGTTGTCGGGCCAGGAGTTCAGCGGCGCAAAGCGCTGCTGTCCGCGCCCACCGCCGCCACGGCCATCGTGGGTGCGGTAGGTGCCGGCGCTGTGCCATGCCAGGCGCACCATTTGCGGGCCGTAGTGGCCAAAATCGGCCGGCCACCAATCCTGGCTGTCGGTCATGAGCTTGACCAGGTCGGCCTTGAGCGCGTGATAATCGAGTTTCTTGAATTCGTCGGCGTAATTGAATGCCTGGCCCAAGGGATTGGACTTGCTGCCGTGCTGGCTCAGCAACTCGACGCGCAATTGCTTGGGCCACCAATCGGTGCTGCGCGTGCCGCCGCCGGCGGCATGGTGAAAGGGGCACTTCGCTGGGGTGGACATGGATGATCTCCTTGGTGGGCAGGGTGGGGAAATTCATCTTAGTTTACCGATAGAAATAGTACAACTTAATTAAATTTATGTAATTGATAGATATTATCAATTCTTGGCTGCAAACAAAAAGGGAAGCGCGCGCTTCCCTTTTTTCATTCTTGCGCCGCAGGGGACGCATATCAGCACGAGGCTGCGCTGTGTTCTTGATCTAGTTATAGCTGGTCCAGCGGGTTGGAATTTCCATGTCGCCGTTGCGGGCGGCGTCGGCATAGGCGCGCATTTCGGCGACCACGGCTTCGAGTTTTTCGGGATTCGGATTTTCCAGAAAACCCTTCATGCATTCATTGACTGCGGCGTGCTGATCGCGCCATTCGTAGCGAGCGGACTTGCTCATAAAGCCTCCTGTAAAGACTACAGCGTGCCAGAAACGGGGCAACGGCTCGGTGCGCTGACGCACATTCTCCCGCTCGGGCTCAAGGCTGCTTGAGCACGCTGCGGTAGAACAGCGCCAGGCGCTTGTTCAACAGGCGCAGCATCTCCTCGCGCGGCACCGATTCCGGCGCGAACAGGAAGCGCGAGAACGGGTCGCCCATGATGCACTGAATCAGAAAGCTGGGCAGCAGGTCGAGATCGACGTCGTCGCGCATCTGCGCGCGCATGTCCTGGCGGGCGAAGAATTTGCCCAGCATCTCGCGGGTCTGGCGCGGTCCCGCCTCGTAGAACGAGGTGCCCACTTCCGGATTGGTCTTCGATTCGGCAATCACCATGCGCTGCACGGCCAGCGCTTCGGGGGCGGTAATCATGTCGAAGAAGTGCTCGCCGAATTCGTCGATGATCTCCTTGAACGGCCGCTGATCGCTTTCCATCTGATTGGGCGTGATGAAGCGGTCGCGGTTGGCGATCAGGACGGATTGGAACAGGCCGGACTTGCCGCCAAATTTCACGTAAATTGTCCGCACGGCAACATGCGCTTCACGGGCGATCAGTTCCAGGCTGACTTTTCCGTAGCCTAATTTGAGAAACAACTGCCCAGCTGTTTGAATCAGGCATTGATGGCGCGCTTCCAGATCGGCCGCCTTGGGACGGCCCGGTGCCTTGTGTGCTGGTGGTACGAGTGCTTTATTCATGGCAGCACTTTAGAGCAAAATAAAATGAAATGCAATCGTTTCATTTCTTGACTTGCTCCAGGGAATGGATAATAATGCTCGAACCCCATTTCATTTTCGGAGTAGTGCCATGTCCCAGCCGTCCAACAAAGTCGAGCATCCCGTCCTCGCCGCCGTACCGCCTGCCACCGAGCCGGTTGCCGCGCCGCCGAACTGGCGTGTGCGTGGTGTTCTGGCCATCATCGTGCTGGGCGCGATCGGCTTTGGCGCCAAGATGTGGTATCACAGCACCCATTACGTGGAAACGGAAAACGCCTACATCGCCGGCCATGTCACGCCGCTGTCGTCGCGCATTTCGGGCGTCGTCACCGCCGTGCTGGTGGAAGACAACCAGATCGTCAAGGCAGGCGACGTGATTGCCGAACTCGATCCTGCCGACCAGCGCGTCAAGGTCGAACAGATCGAAGCGCAGATCGCCAGCGCCGAACAGCAAGTGCTGCAGGCCGATGCCCAGGTCGCGCAAACGCGCGCCCAGGCCCTGGCGGCCAGCGCCCAGGTGGCAGCGTCGCAAGCCCAGCTGGTGCGCGCCAGCCAGGACGCCGAACGTTTCGGCCAACTGTATTCGTCGACCATGAAGGCGGTGTCGAAGGCGGAAGTCGATGCCGCCAACGCCAGCAAGGCCGGCGCCACCGCCGACCTGGCCGCACGGCGCGGCAATGTGGAAGCGGCCCAGGCCCAGATCAGCGCCGCCGGCGCCGCCCGCGACGTGGTCAAGGCCCAGATCAAGGTGCTCCAGGCCCAGCTCAAGGATGCCAAGCAGCAGCTCGCCTACAACAAGATCGTCGCCCCCGTCGGCGGCCGTCTGGGCAAGCGCAGCGTCGAAGTGGGCGCCCGCGTCCAGCCCGGCCAGCAGCTTGCCGCCATCGTGCAGGACGAAGTCTGGGTCACCGCCAACTTCAAGGAAACCCAGCTGGCCGGCATCAAGCCTGGCCAGGAAGTGAAGGTCTCCATCGATGCGCTGGCCAAGCAGCACCTGACCGGCCGCGTGGACAGCTTCTCGCCCGCGTCGGGCAACCAGTTCGCGCTGCTGCCGGCCGATAACGCCACCGGTAACTTCACCAAGATCGTCCAGCGCGTGCCGGTCAAGATCACCCTGCGCGGCGATGACGTCAAGAAGCTGGGCGGCCGTCTGGTGCCCGGCATGTCGGCCATGGTCGAAATCGAAATCACCCAGGCCGCACCGGCCGCCGCCGCCCATTAAGAGCGCGCGATGACCAGTTCGACCACAACAATGAAAGGGGGCGGCATGGGGGCCGCTCCCGCAATCGCCGAGAAGGTCGAGCTGCGCACCTGGATCGCGGTGGCCGCCGGCATGCTCGGCGCGTTCATGGCGATTCTGGATATCCAGATCACCAACTCGTCGCTGCGCGACATCCTTGGCACGCTCTCGGCCACGCAGGAAGAAGGCTCGTGGATTTCGACCGCCTACCTGTGCGCCGAAATCGTCGTCATTCCGCTGACCGCGCTGCTCACCCAGGTGTTCGGCCTGCGCGGCTACCTGATGGGCACGACCACGCTGTTCCTGATTTTTTCGACCCTGTGCGGCACCGCCTGGAACCTGGAAAGCATGATCCTGTTCCGCGTGCTGCAAGGCTTTACCGGCGGCGCCCTGATTCCGATGGCGATGACGCTGGTGATGACCAAGCTGCCCGCCTCCAAGCGCGCCGCCGGCATGGGCATCTTCGGCCTGACCGCCACGCTGGCGCCGGCCATGGGCCCCACCGTGGGTGGCTACCTGGCCGAAATCTACGGCTGGCCCACCATCTTCTACATCAACTGGGTGCCCGGCCTGCTGCTGCTGTTCGGCGTGTGGTGGGGGCTGGACCGCGACAAGGGCCAGCTCAAGCTGCTGGCCCAGGCCGACTGGCTGGGCATTGCCCTCATGGCCGTCGGTCTCGGTTCGCTCACCATCATGCTCGAAGAAGGCAATTCGAAGGACTGGTTCGATTCGAGCTTCATCATCATCTTCGCCTGCCTGGCGGTGACGGGCATCGTGGGCTGGGCCTACACCAGCTTCATGAGCCCCAGGCCCTTCGTCAACCTGCGCCTGTATGGCCAGCGTAACTTCCTGGTGGCGACCGCGCTGTCGGGCGTGATCGGCATGGGCCTGTACGGCTCGTCGTTCCTGCTGCCGCTGTACCTGGGCCAGATCGCCGGCTACACCCCGATGCAGATCGGCGAAGTGATCATGTGGGCCGGCTTGCCGCAACTGTTCATCATGCCATTTGCCGCGATTCTGTCGTCCAAGGTCGACAACCGCATCCTGTGCGGCTTCGGCCTGACCATGTTCGGCATTTCGTGCCTGATGAATGCCTACATGGATGCCAGCACCGGCTACGACCAGCTGTTCTGGTCGCAGATCGTGCGCGCCGCCGGTCAGCCCTTCATCATGCTGACGCTGTCGCAGTTCGCCATGCATGGCATCGGCGCCAACGATACCGCCTCGGCGTCGAGCCTGTTCAACATGACGCGCAACCTGGGCGGCTCGGTGGGCATCGCGATGCTGGCCACCACGCTGACCAACCGCGAGCACTTCCACTCGGCCATCATCGGCCAGTCGGTGTCGGCCTTTTCGGCCGCGACCCAGCAACGCCTGGACCAGCTCACCGCCGCCTTTGTCGGCAGCGGCATCGATCCGGCCACTGCAGCCAACCAGGCGCTCGGCGTGATCGACCGCATCGTGCGGCGCGAGGCGTTCGTCATGGCCTACAACGATGGCTTCGTGATCATGGCGGTGTTCCTGTTCGCCTGTGTCGGCGCGCTGTTCTTCGCCGACAAGGTCAAAGCACCCTCCGGCCCCGGCGCCGGCGCTCACTAATTTGTTCGGAGAACCACCTATGAAACCCTTGATTCTGTGCGCCATGCTGGCGCTGGCCGGCTGCACCACCATCGGCACCGATTTCGTCGAACCGGCCGGCAGCGCGGCACCGGCCTGGCGCCACGCCGCCAGCCCGGCCGACAGCGCGCGCCTGCCAGCGGCCTGGTGGAACGTGTTCGACGACGCCACCTTGAACGAACTCGAAGAACGCGTCGTGCGCGACAACCCGGGCGTGAAGGCGAGCGCGCAGCGCCTGCTGCAAGCCCAGGCCCAGCTGAGCAATCTGAAAAGCGCACAGGGTCCCAGCGTGAACCTCGGTGTGTCCGCCGCCAATTCGCGCACGTCGGCCGAAACGGCCCAGGCGCTGGCCCTGGGCGGACGCTCCATCAAGGGCGACAACTACACGGTGGGCGCCTCGCTGTCGTACGAGCTCGATCTGTGGGGCCGCGTGCGGCGCGTGGTCGAAGCGGCCGACGCCCAGGCCCTGGCCACCCAGGATGAGCGCGACGGCGTGATCCTGCTGCTGTCGGCCCAGGTCGCGCAAACCTACTGGCAGCTGCGCGGACTGGACGTCGAACTGGCGATTCTGAAAGACGCGCTCAAGGCGCGTGGCGAAGCGCAGGACGTCGTCGAAGCGCGCCTGAACGGCGGCCTGACCAACGAACTGGACGTGGCGCGCGCCCGCATCGAGCGCGCCAACGCCGAAGCGGACCTGCACGAAGTGCAGCGCCAGCGCAACCTGCTCGAACATGGGCTGGCGGTGCTGACGGGCGTGTCGCCGTCGTCGTCGCTGATCGCCGCGCGCCAAGCGGCCGTGCTGCCCGAGCCGCCCGCCATTCCGGTGGGTTTGCCGGCCAGCCTGCTGTCGCAGCGGCCCGACCTGGCTGCCAGCGTGGCCGGCCTGCGCGCGGCCAATGCCCAGGTGGCAGTGGCCGAAGGCGCCTTCTATCCGTCGCTGAGCCTGACCGGCAATTTCGGCTTCGCTTCCGAGAGCCTGAGCAATCTGGCCACGGGCGGCGCGCGCCAGTTCTCGATCGGACCGCTGGCGCTGTCGCTGCCGCTGTTTGACGGCGGCCGCAACAAGTCCAACCTGGCCCTGCAGAAGGCGCGCTACGGCGAGGCGCTGGCCAACCACGAAGGCAAGCTGCTGACCGCCCTGCGCGAAGTGGAAGATGCGCTGTCCGACGTCCAGCAGCGCCAGCAGCAAGGCCAGGTCCAGGCCCTGTCGCAGCAGGCGGCGGCGCGCGCCGTGCTGGTCGCCAATGCACGCTACGAGCGCGGCTTGTCGACCTATCTGGATGTGACGGATGCGCAGCGCAGTTCGCTTGCGGCCGACCGCGCGGCCGCCCAGATCCGCACCCAGCGCCTGCTTGCGGCCGTGGCCGTGGCGCGCTCGCTGGGCGCCGGCTGGACCCCGCAGGCGCCGGTGGCGACCATCGCCAACGCCAAATAGCCTGGCGCGCGGCCCCTGGCTGCGGCAAACAGGGCGCCCCGGGTCGTAAGCGACCCCGGGTGCCCTTTTTTCGCTTTACAATCGCGGTATTGCCATTGAGCTCACAAGGACCCATGAAGACTCTACTCGCTCCCCTCCTGTTCGCCCTCGGCGCCAGCGCCGCGCAGGGCGCCAGCGCGGCCGCCGCGCCCCACGTGGCCACGGCCGCCGAACTGCACGCGATGGCCAAGCGCTATGCCCCGGTCGAGCTGCGCGCCGACACCACGGCCCTGTCGGCCGGCGACAAGGCGGCCATCGTCAAGCTGATCGAAGCGGCCAAGATTGTCGATACCTTGCAGCTGCGTCAGCGCTGGGCCGGCAATGAGGCGCTGTGGACGGTGCTCAAGAAGGACAAGTCGGCGCTGGGCAAGGCCCGCCTCGATTACTTCTGGCTCAACAAGGGCCCGTGGTCGATCCTGGACGAGCACATGTCGTTCATGCCGGCCGACTTCAAAGGCATCAAGATTCCCGCCAAGAAGCCGGAAGCGGCCAATTTCTACCCGGCCGGCGCCAGCAAGGCGGCGCTGGAGGCGTGGATGAACGCGCTGCCGCCCAAGGACAAGGAGCAGGCGCAATGGTTCTTTACCACCATTCGCACTGGCAGCGACGGCAAGTTCAAGACCGTGACCTACGCCGAAGAATACAAGACCGAGCTGACCCGGCTGGCAGCGCTGCTGCGCGAAGCGGCTGCCGCGACCGACAACGCCTCGCTGCGCAAATTCCTGATCCTGCGCGCCGACGCGTTCCTGTCGAACGATTACCTGGCATCGGACTTCGCCTGGATGGACCTCGATTCGCCGGTCGACATCACGATCGGTCCGTACGAGACCTACAACGATGAACTGTTCGGCTACAAGGCCGCGTTCGAAGCGTACGTGAGCATCCGCGACCAGAAGGAAACGAGCAAGCTCGACTTCTTCGGCAAGCACATGCAGGAGCTGGAAGACAATCTGCCGCTCGACAAAAAGTACCGCAATCCGAAGGTGGGCGCGCTGGCGCCGATGGTGGTGGTCAACCAGGTGTACGGCGCAGGCGACGGCAACATGGGCGTGCAGACGGCCGCCTACAACCTGCCCAACGACGAGCGCATCATCAGCGCGCGCGGTTCCAAGCGCATCATGCTCAAGAATGTGCAGGAAGCGAAGTTCGCCTCGACCCTGACGCCGATCGCCAAACTGGTGCTGCGCCCGGACGCCCAGGCCGATCTCGACTTCGATTCCTTCTTCACCCACATCCTGGCGCATGAAATCACCCATGGCCTCGGTCCCCATCTGACCACCAACGGCGGCAAGGAATCGACCCCGCGCCAGGATCTCAAGGAAGCCTATTCGACCATCGAGGAAGCCAAGGCCGACATGGCCGGCCTGTGGGCGCTGGGCTTCATGATGCACAAGGGCCAGCTCAAGGACACCCTGGGGCAGGGCGAAAAGGCCGAGCGCAAGCTGTACAACACCTTCCTCGCGTCCGCCTTCCGCACCCTGCATTTCGGGCTGACCGATTCGCACGCGCGCGGCATGGCCATTCAGCTCAATTATCTGCTCGACAAGGGTGGCTTCGTGTCGCACGGCGATGGCACGTTCTCGACCGATTTCGCCAAGATCAAGCAGGCGGTCACGGACTTGAACCGCGAATTCCTCACCATCGAAGCGACCGGCGACTACAACCGCGCCAAGGAGATGATGAACAAGTACGTGGTGATCCGGCCCGACGTGCAAAAGGCGCTCGACAAGATGAAGACCGTGCCGAACGATATCCGGCCGGCGTTCGTGACCGCTGCCAGCCTGCAGAAAAAATAGCAAGCTGTCTGCTTCGACAAGAAACCACGGTGCGCCGTGGTTTTTTTACGTCGTAACTTTGCGAAGCTGTTAACCAATCGTGCGCCAGTCCTCGAAAGATCGTGCATCGGAAGAAATTGCCGACTAGCATGGAATCATACTTTGAGGAAATCGCCATGTTCAAGACTCTCCTGACTGCGTCGCTGTTGCTTCCCTTGTGCGCCCACGCCGGCGCCCAGCTGACCGAGATGGAGACGCGCTGGCTGCAAGCGGCCGCGCCCGTGCTGGCGCATGCCCGCCAGCTGCATCTGCCGCTCGACGTGACGGTGCAGCCGGTGGCCGGTCCCAACGATGTCCCGCTGGCGATGGGGTTTGCCGACGGGCGCTGCAAGCTGGTGTTGTCGATGCGCGGCAATCCGAATGCCGAAAGCGTGCTGGCCGGTGTGCCCGAGGCCGAGCGCGGGGTGCTGATGGAAGCCATGGCGGCCCATGAAGTGGGCCATTGCTGGCGCGTGGTGCAGGGCAGCTGGCATGCGCTGCCGGCAGGCTTCGAAGAAACCGGCGACGAGCGCGCCGACGATCCGGCCCTGCTCGAAGCGGCCAGATCGATGCGCGAAACGCGCCGCGAGGAAGGCTATGCCGACCTGGTGGCCCTGGCCTGGACAGCGCGGCAGCATCCCGACAGCTATGCGCGCACCTATGCCTGGCTGCGCAACCTGCGCGCCGACCCGCCGGTGGCGCGCAGCGGCCACGATACGCGCGCCTGGGTGCGCCTGGCTGCCGATGGCGCGATCTTCCAGAGTGCGGCCGAGCCGTTCGACGCCGTCATGGCGACCTGGCGCGCCGGTCTGCTCAACGATGAATAAATGGCTGTGCGCGCTGGCGCTGCTGGCCTGCGCGCCGGGCCGGGCGGGCGCGGCGGGGGCCAGCGAAGCGCAGTGGATTGCCGCCGCCACCGAAGCGGTGGCGTGGGGCCAGGCCCAGGGCTTGCCGATCAGTCTGGCGGTGCAGGGCGGCGACGGCCTGTCCGGCCATACCCCGCTGGGCATCCAGAGCGGCGCCGGCCGCTGCACCCTGATCGTGTCCGCGCGCGACAATCCCACTGCCGAGCGGGTCAGCGCGATGGTCGATCCGGCCGTGCTCGACCTGTTCTTGACGGGCGCGGCGATGCACGAGGTGGGCCATTGCTATCGCCGCCTGCACGGCTACCCGCATGGCGAACGGTTGCTGCCGGTGGTGGCCTGGATCGCGCCGCTGCAGCGCTGGATCACGCGCCGCATCCGCACCGAGGAAGCGTACGCCGACATGACCGAAGCGGCCTGGCTGGCGCGTACCCATCCGGCCGCGTTTGCCAGCGTGATGGGCGAAATCGTCAAGGTGCGCACGCGCTTTCTTGAACCCAAGCATGACACTTTGCCCTGGCTCCAGATCGTGCTGGCCGAGGGCCCGCGCGATGACGGGCGCGATCTGTTCTTGCTTGCGGACACGCATCTGGCACGATATCGCTGAAATCTCTGTCGTACGTACGTTGTCGCACAGATTACAGACTGGCATTCGCAGTGTAATCCGTGTACTACCAACATACAAAGGGACACCACCATGAAACCATTCGTCGCCACCCTGCTGGCCACCGCCCTGAGCGCCGCCTTTGCCAGTGCCTACGCCGCGCCCGCCGATAGCGCGACCTATCGCACCGTCACCCAGAAAGCCAGCGCCGACTACAAGCAGGCCACCGCCACTTGCGGCGCCATGACCGGCAACGAACGCGCCGTCTGCACCGAAGAAGCCAAAGTGGCCCGCGCGCGCGCCAATGCCGACGCCGTGGCCCAGTACAACAACACGCTCAAGGCCCGCACCGCCGCGCGCACCACGCTGGCCAATGCCGAATATGCGCTGGCCAAGCTCAAGTGCTCGGTGAGCACGGGCGCCGAAAAAGATGGCTGTCTGGCCAATGCCCAATCGGTGCACGTGGCAGCCCTGGCCGACGCCAAGGCCGACCGCGATACGCGCGTGGCAGTCAATGCCGGCGCCACCGTCGATGACAAGGGGATGGTGGCCAATACCGCCACCACCGATCCGGCCAAGGCGGCCGCAGTCGACAAATGCGCCCAGATCGCAGGCCAGCCCAGCACGGGCTGCCTGATCAACAACAAGACGGCGGCCACCACGGGCGCTGCCGCCACCACGGCCACGGTCGCGGCCAACACCCGTGAAGCGGGCGCCTCGGTTGCCCAGAAAACGGAAAATCTGGCCGAACGCGCTGTCGACAAGACCAAGCAGGTTGCCTCCAGCATTGCCGACAAGACTGGCAACGCGGTCGACCGCATGGCGGGCAAGACCGACACCGCGGCCGACAAGACGGAACGCGTGGCCGATAACGCTGCCGCCAAGACTGGCAAGGTAGTGACCGATTCCGTGATCACGACCAAGGTCAAGGCCGACCTGTTCAAGGAGCCGGAACTGTCGTCGATGGCAATCCACGTGGAAACTGAAAAAGGCGTGGTCATGCTCAGCGGCTTTGTCGACAACAAGGCGGACGCCGAAAAAGCCGTGCGTCTTGCCAAGAGTGTCGAAGGCGTTACCCAAGTCAAGAACGCCATCAAGGTCAAATAAGACGGGCCGCCTAGCATAGGCGGTGGTGCGCACGTGTGCTGCCTTGCCCACTGTGGCATTGCAGTCACGTGCGCATGCGCACTCAGCAAATATGTGGGGTCGCACTGCAGGGCACGGGTATAATTTTCCCGTGAACAGACTAGAAGCCTTCGGATACATTGCCGCCCAGGCCGCGCGTGGGGAGATCAGTCTCCCAACCAGCGTGAACGCCGCCTTGCGCCTGCAACTTGCCCTCGACAACCCCGATTGTCATATTGAAGACGCCATCAAACTGGTGTTGGGCGAACCTCAACTGGCGGCGCGCACGGTCGCGCTGGCCAACTCTGCAGCATTCAACCGCAATGGCGACGCCCCCATCACCAATGTGCGCGCCGCCGTCATGCGGGTCGGCTACCGCAGCCTGCAAACGCTGGTCGCCAGCCTGGTGGTGCGCCAGTTCGGGGCACGCATCGTCGATCCCGTGCTGCGCGCCAAGGCCGAACAACTTTGGGAACACACGGCCCATGTTGCCGCGCTGTGTTCGGTGATCGCGCGCCGCGTCACCTTCGTCAATCCCGATACCGCCATGTTCGCGGCCATTGTGCACGAGGTGGGCGGCTTTTACCTGCTCTCGCGCGCCGATGAATTCCCCGGCCTGCTCGATGACGACCCGGAGAAATGGGCCGAGCTGTGCGAGGAAGTGGTCAGCCGCGAAGTACTCAAGAAACTGGCGGTGCCGGAACCGGTGGCCAATGCCATCCTGGCCCTGCGCGATGGCTGGCTGACCATGCCGCCGAGCACCCTGCTCGACACCCTGCTGCTGGCCAACCAGTTCGCTCCCGTCGCTTCACCCCTCGGCGTGCGCAGCGCGCACATGCCCGAGCATGCCGATTCGGTGCTCGACTTCGTCATCGACGACGCGACCTTGCAAAGCATCCTGCAAGAATCCGACGCCGAGGTCAAATCGATGAGCGCCGCACTGCTGGTCTAGGGTGCGTTCAGGCGGGCCTGCAGGCGGTACCAGGCCAGGCCCACCCATTCATGCCAGGCAAAGGTCGCCTGGGTCAAGCCTTTCGCGCTCGGTACCAGCATCCAGCCCGTCCAGCGTGAGCGCGAATAAAAGTGCGTGGGTGCGTCCACCACCGTCAGGCCATGGCGCGCGAACGCTTCGCGCGAGCGCGGCATATGCATGGCGTGGGTGACAAGCAGGATGCGCGTCACCCCGGCCGCCTTGAGCATGCGCGCGCTGAACTCGGCATTCTCGGCTGTCGTGCGCGACTGATCTTCCGTCCACTTGACCGGCGTCTTGAAATCCTCGCGCAGCGTGCGCGCCATGGTCAGCGCCAGCGGCTCGTCGCTGCCGCCGCCCGGTTCGAGCCCGCCGCTGGTGAGCACCGGCAGTCCGCTCGCATGCTGCAGATAGGCGGCGTAATGGATACGCTCGAGCCCGTATGCATCGGGCACATCGTGCCCCGCGTAATCGGGAGCGCGCTCGATATTGCCTGCGGCTAGTACCACGATCGCCTCGGCCCCGCTATCCTTGACCGAGAGCAGGGGCGTGGTCATCTCTTCCAGTGGACGCAGCAGCAGCAGGGCGCCCGCATTGGTGGACAGCACCACCAGCAGCAGCACCCCCAGCCGGGAAACGAAGGTGCCGACGGCAGGCCAGCGCCGGCGCAGCAGGTAGCCGAAGACGATGAGCAGCAGCAGGAAGGCGGGCGGCAGGATGAGGACCCGGAGCAGGGTGCCGGCAAATTCGGTCAGGTTCATGAGTGGTGTCAATTAAACGGTGTGCGATTATCGCAGGAACTGCGCTGCTTATCTTGCGACAAATTTTTTCCCGGCAGGGTAGACTTCTTGATACATTGACAAAAACCGCAGGAGACGCGCATGAAATGGGAAGGCAATCGCGAGAGCGACAACGTGGAAGACCGGCGCGGCCAAGGCGGCGGCGGCGGCTTCGGTTTCGGCGGGCGCTCGATCGGGATCGGCACCGTCGTCATCGCCCTGATCGGCTCGGCCATTTTCGGCGTCAATCCGCTCACCATGCTCAATCTGCTCAGCGGCGGCGGTGGCGGCGCCAGCGGTCCCGTGGTGCAGCAGGGTCCGGCGCCCGAAGGTCCGGCCCAGGATCGCCAGACCCGTTTCGTGCGCACCGTCCTGGCCGATACCGAAGACGTATGGGGCAAGCTGTTCGCCGCGCGTGGCGCCAGCTACCAGATGCCCAAGCTGGTGATCTATTCCGGTGCGACCGGCACCGCCTGCGGCACCGGGCAAAGCGCGAGCGGGCCGTTCTATTGTCCGGCCGACCAGGATGTGTACATCGACTTGAGTTTCTATTCGCTCATGCAGGAGCGCTTCGGCGTGTCCGGCGAATTTGCCCAGGCCTACGTGATCGCCCACGAGGTCGGCCACCACGTGCAGAACGAGCTGGGCATTTCCGCCAAGGTGCAGGCGGCACGCCAGCGCGCGTCCGAGCGCGATGCCAATGCCATGTCGGTGCGGCTGGAATTGCAGGCCGACTGCTTTGCCGGCGTGTGGGCTTTCCATGGCAACCAGGCACGCGGGATTCTCGAGCAGGGCGATGTGGAATCGGCCCTCAAGGCCGCCACCGCCATCGGCGACGACGCCTTGCAGCGCCAGGCGCGCGGCACCGTGGTACCCGATTCGTTTACCCACGGATCGTCCGAACAGCGGGTGCGCTGGTTCCGCAAGGGGCTCGAGAGCGGCCAGATGGAGCAGTGCAATACCTTCGAGGCGCGCCAGCTGTAAGGCTGGGGCGCGCAGACGAGACAAGCGGCCGGGAAACTCCAGCCGCTTTTTTTTGTTCGACAGGAAAAATGTCGTGCTTGTATTAAATAGACAAATAGGCAATACTCTGGCCCATCGCCCGCGTCGGGCCTGTCGTCTTCGCAGGAGTGCACCATGAAATTCAAGATTGCCGCCAGCCTGATCGGTTTGTCCTTGCTGGCCTTCGTTGCGCCGGCTGGCGCCGGTGTCGTGACCTCGCCCAAGGAGCTGATCGTCACCGATCTGACCGTCGGCAAGGGCGCGGTCGCCGTGGCCGGCAGTTCGGCCACCATCCATTACACGGGCTGGCTTTACGCGCCGCGCGCGCCCAAGCTGCGCGGCAACAAGTTCGACAGTTCGGTCGGCAGCGTGCCGTTCACCTTCAAGGTCGGCGCCGGCACCGTGATCAAGGGCTGGGACGAGGGCGTCAAGGGCATGAAGGTGGGCGGCAAGCGCCAGCTGATCGTGCCAGCCTCGATGGGCTTCGGGAAAGACGGCCTGGGCCCGGTGCCATCGACAGCGAACCTGCTGTTCGAGATCGAACTGGTCGACGTGAAATAGGCGGCTATCCGCTGTGCATGTCGGAAAACCTTACATTTTCCTCAATAAAACTTTAAGTCTGGAATTAACCCTTTGATATCGTGAGGAAATTTTCCTGGGCATGGAATTTGCTCACATTCTCACCGCGCATCGCAAGGTGCCTGAAAGCGTAGTGAGAGATAGATTCAATAGAAAATTAAAAGGAAAATCATGGCACATCGGAACTTCGTATTGAACACCATCGCGGCGAGCTTGCTCGTCGCCGGCGCCCTGGCCGCGCCTGCACAGGCTGGCATCGTTTCGCCCAGCCAGTCCGTCCCCCTGATTTCGGCCGGCATGCTGCCTGACAGCCCTGCAGCCCGGATCGACCCGAACACCTCGGCATCGCCGTATTCGGGCGTGGTCAGTATCAATATCCGCTACGATGGCTCGTCGTACATCTGCTCGGGCGCGCTGGTAGGCAAGCGTTCGGTCGTCTCGGCCGGCCACTGCGTCGATACCGACGGCAACGGCACGCTGGTCGACATCAACAAGCCAGGCAGCGATGTGCGCGTCATCTTCAACAGCAATGGCACCTACAACGCCATCATGACGGCCGTCAAAGTCTCGATGAACCCAGATTACCAGGGCTTCGGCAACTGCCCGGTCGGCGTATCCGGCTTCTGCGTCAACGATGACATCTCCGTCATCACGCTGGGCGAAGATGCGCCAGCAAGCGCCAAGATCTACAAGATTGCCACCAATCCTGTCTTCAGCGGCGAACGCATCATGCTCGCAGGCTACGGCACCACCGGTGACGGCATCAATGGCTTCACCCAGGGGCCTGCCTTCAACCGCAAGCGTACCGGCGGCAATTACATGGACTTCTACGACGGCGACGACGAGCAAAACTTCAACGGCCGCGCTGAAGTCTATTACGCCGACTTCGACGGCAATGGCCGCGACACGTTCTGCGATTTCGCTGGCGTGTGCTCGCCTGTGCTGGCCAACAATGTCGAAACCGGCATTGGCGGCGGCGATTCGGGCGGTCCATCGTTCATCAATATGTATGGCGAAATGATGCTGGTGGCGAACAACACCTTCGGCAACAGCTTCCTGTACGACGACGGCCAGTTCGGCACCTACTTCGGTGGTGTGGTTCTGGGCGGCTACGCCGACTACCTGCAGCGCGCCACCAATGGCGACGTGACCTTCGTCCCGGAACCAGGCAGCTTCGCGCTGTTCGGCCTGGGTGCACTGGCACTGCTGGGCGCGCGTCGCCGTTCGATCAAGAAGTAAGCATTCGCCTGCGGGCAATGAAACCGACCGGTACGCCGGTCGGTTTTTTTTCGTCCAGCGGCGGACAAACGTCTGTATATCTCAACTTTTGTCGAGAAACTTTACAATTGGTAACGCCGAAATTCACATGGATTTCTAAGATATTGATTATTGGTGAGTTTTTCCTATCGGCATGATTAATGCTTATACACGCTCGCGCACTTACCAGCGCGCAAAGAGGGTGTCTCACCTATAACTAAAAAGGAAAAAAATGTTAGTTCGGAAACAATCTTTGAAAACTGCTGTTCGCTTCATCATGGCAACGGGCATCTTCGCCGCCGCCATGGCACCTGCCCACGCCACCGTCATCCCGCAAGCGACTTACAAGCCGCTGATCACCTCGGGCGACCTGCCTGACTCGCCCCAGGCGCGGGTCGACGGCAATACCGCCAATTCGCCGTTCTCGGGCGTGGTCAGCCTGTACATTTCGAAAAACGGCGGCGGCTACATCTGCTCCGGCGCGCTGGTAGGCAAGCGCTCGGTGGTGTCGGCCGGCCACTGCGTCGATGCCGACGGCAACGGTACCCTGGTCGACATCCATGCGCCGGGCACCAGTGTCCAGGTGGTTTTCAACAGCGATGGCGACTACAACGACATCATCCGCGCCAGCAAGGTGTCGATGGATGCCGGTTACCAGGGCTTTGGCAATTGCCCGGCTGGCGTCAATTCGTTCTGCGTCAACGATGACGTGTCCGTGGTGACCCTCGAGCGCGATGCGCCGGCCAGCGCCAAGATCTACAAGATCGCCACCAATGCCCTGCTGTCGGGCACCCGCATCACCATGGCCGGCTACGGCACCTCGGGCGATGGCGTGAACGGCTACTATGTCGATCCGGAATTTAACGTCAAGCGCAGCGGTTCGAACTATGTCGACTACTTCGAGACCGACGATGAAGGCGTGAGCGGGCGCAATGAAGTCTTCGTCGCCGACTTCGACGGTGCCGGCCAGGATACCCACTGCACCTATTTCGGCATCTGCACGCCGCAACTGGGCAACAATGTGGAGTCGGGCATCGGCGGCGGCGATTCGGGCGGCCCTTCCTTCGTCACGATGTACGGTGAATTGATGCTGGTGGCGAACAACACCTTCAGCACCCGCTACTTCGCCGACCAGGTCGACGGTACTTTTGGCACCGCCTTCGGCGGCATCGTCCTGAGCAGCTACACCGACTACCTGCTGCGCGCCACCGGCGGCGACGTGACCTTCGTTCCCGAGCCAGGCAGCTTCGCCCTGTTCGGCCTGGGCGCGCTGGCGCTGTTCGGCGCACGCCGCCGTTCGATCAAGAAGTAAGCACCTGCCTTGACCAAGAGAGCGGCCCCCGGGCCGCTCTTTTTTTTGTGCGGATGGTGCTTTTCGGGTGCACCTTGGCAGATGCGCGGCACTGCGGCAGGGCAGAATGGCGGATCGACCATCCGAGGAGACGCCATGCTGGCACTGCGACCGACCTGCGAGAACTGCAACAAGACACTGGCGCCCGACGCCGGCGATGCGCGCATTTGCAGCTATGAATGCACCTTCTGCGCGGCCTGCGTGGCACAGTTGCAAAACGTTTGCCCGAATTGCGGCGGCGGCTTCGAACGGCGCCCCGTGCGTCCGGCAAGCAATTGGAAGAACAACAATTTTCTGGGCAAGGATCCGGCCTCGACCAGTGTTACCTGGCGGCCCGTCGACGCCGCCGCCCATGCGGCGTTCGCCGCGCCCATCGCGGCGCTGGCGCCGCAGGATCGTTAACGGCGTGCGCTTGGCGCAAAAGCAAAAAGCCAACCGGTGAAGGTTGGCTTTTTGCTTACTGCTGTATTCGTGGTAGGCCGTGCGGGATTCGAACCTGCGACCAACGGATTAAAAGTCCGCTGCTCTACCAGCTGAGCTAACGACCCGAAGAGGCAGCATTATATACGACGATTGCGATTTCCGCTAGGCAGTTTTTTGCATGGGCTTAATTGGTCAGCTTGGCCGTCACTTTGAGCACCTCGTCGGCGGTGGTCACGCCCTCGATGATCTTGTAGGCGCCGGCAATGCGCAGCGGCTTCATGCCGTCGGCCACGGCCTGGGCGCGCAGGGCCGCCAGGTCGGTTTTTTCGCCGATCATGTTGGTAAAGCCCTCCGAGACCGTCAGCAATTCGTACAGGCCGGTGCGGCCCCGGTAGCCGGTCTGGCGGCATTCCGGGCAGCCGATGGGGCGATACACCCTGGCCGGCTTGGCCAGGCCGGTATTGCCGGCGATGCTGGCCCAGATATCGTCAGTGATCTCGCCATCGTCCTTCTTGCACAGCGCGCACAGGGTGCGCACCAGGCGCTGGGCCATGATGCCGATCAGCGTCGCTTCCAGCAGGTAATGGGGCACGCCGAGCTCGAGCAGGCGCATGACGGCGGCCGGCGCATCGTTGGTGTGCAGGGTCGAGAGCACCAGGTGGCCCGTCAGCGCGGCCTGGATCGCCATTTCGGCGGTGGCCAGGTCACGGATCTCGCCCACCATGATGATGTCCGGATCTTGCCGCATGAGGGCGCGCACGCCGTCGGCAAACGACAGGTCGATGCCGGGCTGCACCTGCATCTGGTTGAACGAGCCTTCCACCATCTCGATCGGGTCTTCCACCGTGCACACGTTGACTTCCGACGTGGCCAGCGCCTTGAGCGTGGTGTACAGCGTGGTGGTCTTGCCGGAACCGGTCGGGCCGGTCACGAGGATGATGCCGTGCGGGCGCACCGTCAAGCCGTCCCAGCGCTTGGCGTCGTCGACCGGGAAACCCAGTTCGGGCAAGGTCTTGACGACCACTTCCGGATCGAAAATGCGCATCACCAGCTTTTCGCCGAAGGCGGTCGGCATGGTCGACAGGCGCAGTTCGACTTCCTGGCCGCCATTGGTGCGCGTCTTGATGCGGCCGTCCTGGGGGCGGCGCTTTTCGATCACGTCCATCCGGCCCAGCAGCTTGATGCGCGCCGTCATGGCGATCATGACCACCGCCGGCACCTGGTACACCTGGTGCAGCACGCCATCGATGCGGAAGCGGATCGAGGCGATCTCGCGCTTGGGCTCGAGGTGAATGTCGGAGGCGCGCTGATCGAAGGCGTATTGCCACAGCCAGTCGACGATGTTGACCACGTGCTGGTCGTTGGCGTCGAGCTTGTTCGATTTGCCCAGTTCGACCAATTGTTCGAAGTTGTTGCGCAGCGCCAGGTCCTGCCCCTTGGACTTGTTGGCATCCTTGATGGTTTTGGCCAGGCTGAAAAACTGCGAGATGTATTGCGCGATATCGAGCGGATTGGAGATGACCATCTCGATCTGGCGCCGCGATACCTTGGCAATCTCGGCCTGCCATTCGAGGGCGAAGGGATCGGCCGTGGCCACCACCAGCTTGTGCGGCGTCAGCTCGACCGGCAGAATGTTAAAGCGCGCCGCGTAGCTGGCCGTCATCACGTCGGCCACGCGGGTAAAGTCGATCTTGAGCGGGTCGATGCGCACGAAGGGCAGGTTGCACTTCCCGGCCGCCCATTCGGTGAGCATGTCGAGCGTGAGCAGGCGGTGCGGCGGCAGCAGCGAGACCAGCTTGCACTGGGCCACGGCGGCCAGCGGGTGCATCGAACCGACGGCATTCTTGAGGATGCCCTGGGCCTGGGCAAATTGCGCCTTGACCTTGTCTTTGTCGACAATGCCGTCGGCCAGCAGCCAGCTGAAAATGGCTTGCAAATCGAGCGTCTTGGGCCGGGTCTTGACCGGTGCGGCGTGCTCTGTTTTTTTCAGTTCTGCGTTCAAGCCATTCTCCGTGGTGCTGGTTAGATTGCTGCGACGATGCCCTTGACCCAGGACTTGGCGGGCAGCTTGGTGGCGCTCACGATCGCGGTGGCGCGCGACTGGAGCGCAGCCAGGTCGAGCACGGGTTTGGTGCGGAAGCACAGCGCCACGACGTTGCCGTCATGGACTTCCGGCAGGCAAATGACATGGTCGAAGGCGAACTTCATGGCCTTGATGTTGCGCGCGAAACTGGGGTGGTCGCCGAACAAGTTGACAGTCATCATGCCGCCTTCGGTCAGGCAGGCATTGCAGGACTGGTAGAACTCGGGCGTGTCGAGCACCGGGCCCTTGGCGGTGGCGTCGTACAGGTCGCATTGCAGCACGTCGAAGGCATCCGCATTGGCCGGGTCGTTGACGAAGTCGAGCGCATCCATCTCGATCACGTTCAGGCGCGCATCGTTGGGCGGCAGCTTGAACATCGATGCGCACACGGCCACCACGGCGGGATTGAGTTCGACCGCGCTCACGCTGGCCTCGGGAAACTGGCGGTAGCAGAATTTGGTCAGCGCCCCCGTGCCCAGGCCCAGCTGGGCGATAGTGCGCGGCGTCTCGATGAACAGCATCCAGGACATCATTTGCTGGGCGTATTCGAGCTCGGGCCAGTCGGGTTTGCGGATGCGCATGGCGCCCTGCACCCATTCGGTGCCGAAATGCAGATAGCGCACGCCATCCTGCTCGGACAAGGTGACGGGAGCAAATTTGGGCTTGCGCGCGGGACGGCGCGAGGATTCGGCTTGTTCGATGGATTTTCGTTTGATGAGCATAAGCGACCTGATTCGATCGCCCTATTATATCGGGGCAGCCGCTGCCCGAGTGCATCGCTTGCTGCGCCGCCCGACGGGGGCGGGGGCGCAGCCCTGCGCTTACTGGCGCGGATCGGGTTCGACCGAGACGCGCAGGCGCACGCGCTCGCCCGGATCGCGGCTCATCATGCTGGTGTAGCTGCGCCCGCCATAGTTGTACGTCACGTCGTAGCCGACGGTGCGCGATTCGTAGCTGTCGACCATGCGGCAGCGGCGTACCGCCTGTTCCTGGGGATAGCGGCTGTCGTACTGGGGCTGGCTGTTGGACGGGCCATTGCTGATGCGGTCGCCCGCGACAGCGCCGGCGACGGCGCCGAGCGCCGTGGCGGCTGCCTTGCCGCTGCCGCCGCCCACCTGGTTGCCCAGGATGCCGCCGGCAACGGCGCCCAGAATGGCGCCACCGGCGCTGCGCTGCTGGGGTACCTGCTGGGGCGGCGCCTGCACATACTCGGTGCGGCATTCTTCGCGCGGCTGGCGTACTTGTTCGACGCGCGGCTCGACCCGGGTCACGCGGCCAAATTCTTCGTATTCGGCAGCCTGGACACCAGCCATGGTGCTGGCGCCAAGCGCAGTCATTAACAGTGCAGTATGCAGTTTCATGGGATTACCTCGTGAAGTCAGTCCGGTTGGCGGCGAATTCAATGGTTCGCCATGCGTCTATGGTAGCCCTGTCGGGCGCAATTGCGTAGTATCTGTGGCAACAAGATGTAACAGCAGGTACATATATAGCGAACCGCCATTTATTCGCGTAGAGTGCGTTTCTACCGTGGATTTTAGGTAAAACCTTCTGATTATTAACATTTATTGCGTTTGAAATCACATTCGGGTTGATTCAATACCTACAAAACGTTACCCTTATGCGAACGGGGGTATTATTGGCGCGTGGCAACCACGCAAGTTGACGACAACCATTAGCAGAAAGCACACCCGAAACACGAGATACTGAGGGAAAAATGAG
>Ga0209023_10001894_pt1 | contig 27114 bp, 21 predicted proteins | sample LakOneMetagenome_FD_187468 | JGI IMG/M metagenome (GOLD analysis project Ga0209023, IMG submission 187468) | Freshwater and sediment microbial communities from Lake Erie, Canada (SPAdes) (version 2) | ecosystem: Environmental > Aquatic > Freshwater > Lentic | place: Lake Erie, Canada...
GGCGCGCTGGATGTTGAAAACAGCCGTTATTGGGGTGCACAAACCCAACGTAGTATTCAAAATTTCCCAATCGGTGTAGATCGTTTTAAATTCACCCGCCCAATGATCCGCAGCCTCGGTATCCTCAAAAAAGGCGCAGCAGAAGCCAACCGCGACTTAGGTCAAATCTCTGAAGAAGTTGCAGCACTGATCATCCAAGCCGCTGACGAAGTCATCGCTGGTAAATTAGACGCACATTTCCCACTCGTTGTGTTCCAAACTGGTTCAGGCACACAAAGCAACATGAACTCCAACGAAGTGATTTCTAACCGCGCGATTGAAATTGCAGGTGGCGTACTTGGTAGCAAAACCCCAGTTCACCCGAATGACCATGTCAACCGTGGACAATCAAGTAACGACACATTCCCAACTGCAATGCACATCGCTGTAGTGTTGGAGTTGAACGAAAAACTGTTCCCAAGCGTGAAAGTTCTGCGCGATACATTGGCAGCAAAAGCTGAAAAATATAAAAACTTGGTTAAAGTCGGTCGTACTCATTTGCAAGACGCAACACCAATCACATTAGGTCAAGAAATTGGCGGTTGGGTTGCTCAATTGGATTACTGCATCGCAGAAGTACGCCATGCGCTGATTGGTTTGTATGAACTCGCAATCGGCGGTACAGCGGTCGGTACAGGTCTAAATGCACATCCAAAATTCGGTGCATTAGCAGCAAGCTACTATGAAAAAGAAACAGGTTTCCCATTCAAATCAGCAGCAAACAAATTTGCAGCATTGAGCGCACACGATGCATTGGTTCAAACCTCTGCAAGTCTGCGTACTTTGGCTGGTGCATTGATGAAAATGGCAAACGACGTGCGTTGGTTGGCAAGCGGTCCACGTAACGGTATCGGCGAGTTGAACATCCCTGAAAATGAACCAGGCAGCTCAATCATGCCAGGTAAGGTCAATCCAACACAAAGCGAAGCGATGACGATGGTTGCTGTGCAAGTGTTTGGTAATGACGCTGCTGTGGCATTCGCAGGCAGTCAAGGTAACTTCCAATTAAATGTATTCAAACCAGTGATGGTGCATAACGTATTGGAAAGCATTCAGTTGATTTCTGATTCTTGCCTAGCATTCAACGATAACTGCGCGGTGGGTATCGAACCAAACTTGCCAAAAATCGAAGAAAACTTAGCGAAAAACCTGATGCAAGTGACTGCATTGAATCCGCATATCGGTTATGACAAAGCGGCTGCGATTGCCAAGAAAGCGCATAAAGAAGGCACTAGCCTGAAAGAAGCGGCATTGGCTCTTGGCTATGTCACTGAAGCTGAGTTCGCACAATGGGTTGTGCCGTTAGATATGACGCATTCTTAATTTGTTAGTTTGAAGTCAAAAAACGCGGACTGAGGTTCGCGTTTTTTATTCTCATATTTTGAACAAAATTGATGTGTATAATTTTCTATTTGTATCAGCCTGATATGCTTTAATGTTTCATGATTTAGCAATATCTGCAATTGATAATATCGTCCAGATTTTTCTCATAGAATGTCAATGAATATGATGGTGTTTGCCGTTATGATTCGCGTGCTATTTTCAATGCTTGTCATCGATTCAAAAACTTACTCCTTGCTTACCCCTTGTTTTTCTTGTCGTATCTAGGAAATTCCTCGTGAAACCCCGTATTTTCTCTACGCTATTATTTGCAGTATTCGTTCCTTTAAGTGCTTTGCATTCGCCGAAATCTTTTGCTGAAGACTCCACGTATGATGTCATTCAGAAGTTTACGCTTGGTGATGCACCCAAATATGATTTTGTTGCCGTAGACAATAAGCGTTTACGTCTCTATGTGACGCGTGGTGACCATGTTGATGTGGTCAATTTAGACACCAATAAAATCATGAAAACCATCCCTGAGACGTATGGTGTTACAGGTGTTGCATTTGCGCAGGATCTTAAATTAGGCTTTATCAGTAATCGTCAAAACAACACCGTCACCGTATTTGATTTAGAGTCTTTGCGGCGTATTTCTGATATTCAGGTCTCTGGTGGTGGATTAGATTACATACTCTATGAACCCGCAGTGAATAAGGTCTATGTTTTTAACAGTAGTACTAGCACGATCGATGTCATTGACGCAAAAACTCTAAAATTCATCCATTCAATTAAGTCCTCTGGAAAACCAAGTCAGGCAGTCACTGATAACTATGGGCATATTTATGTCAATGTCCAAGATCATGCCGGGATTGATGTGATTGATGCCACGACGGACAAGTTAGAGTCGTCATGGAAATTATCGGATTGTGATCAGCCATCAGGATTGGCGTTGGATGTCGATCATTCCAGATTAATTTCTGCTTGTCGCAATCGCATTGCCGTTGTCACGAATTCATTAACAGGCTCAAATGTTGCGCAATTCTCGATTGGAGATGATGCCAATACAGTTTTATATGATTCTGAATCGCGTAATGTATTTGTTGCTAATGCTGGAGGAGGCGGAACTTTGACGATTGCCCATCAGTTGAGTTCTGATCGCTATCGTGTTATTCAGAAACTGGTGACATTAAGTGGCGCAAAAACGATGACCATGAATAAGCAGTCCAAAGAGATTTTTCTCCCTGTGATTGCAGACAATAAATTAGCAGTTTTGGTGGTGAATACTAAAAATCATTAAGGTGATCGTCGGTTGCTTTGATGAGAGAGGTGTTGTCTATTTCCCTGCGGATTTTGATGCGTTACTGACGAAGAACATCAATGGATTTGATTCCATAAAAGCTCTTTCTATATGATAGATAGGGCTTTTATTTATGGTGTAATTCTTTTACATAAAGCTTTGAGACAACTGAAATTTATACGATACAATCAATGTGCGATTGAAGTCATTGAGTCAGATCATATTGTTCAAAGGTGCAGCCATGGAAAGGGAAGATATTGTTCGTATAGAAGGTCGTGTTGCTGAGATTGGTACAGGATTAAAGATCGCGCGTCTAGTGCCCAGCCGAATGCGTCGTACTATTGGTGCATGGTGTTTCTTGGATCATGCGGGACCTGTGGATTTTGTGGTTGGTCAAGGTATGGATGTTGGGCCGCATCCGCATATCGGTTTGCAGACATTTACATGGATGATTGAAGGGTCGGTCAGGCATCTGGATAGTTTGGGAAGCGACCAAATGATTTATCCAAATCAAGTCAATCTCATGACGGCAGGTAAGGGAATTTCTCATGCTGAGATTTCACCTACTGATAAACCTAGTCGATTACACGCGGCGCAATTGTGGATTGCTTTGCCAGATCAGTATCGCTATATCGAGCCGCATTTCCAAAACTATCCGACATTACCCGTTGTCCATCAAGATTTATTTGATGCGACGATTTTAGTCGGTACTAGTTTTGGAATCACTTCGCCAGTGTCAGTTTATACACCACTTGTTGCAGTGGATGTGCTGGCTAAAAAGACAGGGACATTTGAGTTGCCATTAGATTCGAGTTTTGAGCATGGAATTATGGTTTTGGAAGGTAAAGTATTGATTAATGGTGAGTCTCTAGAAACGGGTTCGTTGCTTTATTTTTCTAAAGGACATATCCATGTGACGATCAGTTGTGATGCGTCCACGCGCATATTAATGATTGGTGGAGAGCCGTTTAAAGAAGAGTTGATCCTGTGGTGGAATTTTGTAGCGCGTACTCAAGAAGAAGTTGAGCAGGCTCGCCGTGATTGGGAAGCAAAGAGTGCACGTTTTGGCGCGTTGGATGAAGCGGTCGCAGGGAAGCGTTTAATTGCGCCGTCGCTTGAAGGAATTCATTTAAGAGGTGCACATTCATGAAAGCAATCTCAACCGCAACTGTAGACTCGACACCGACGAATTATACGCATCGCATCAAAACAGGGGGTTTTGATCTGCTTGCCGATGAGCCAGTTGCATCTGGTGGGCAACATGCTGGCCCTGCACCTTATGATTATATTTTGAGTGGTCTGGGTGCATGTACTGCGATTACCTTGCGGATGTACGCACAGCATAAGGGCTGGGACATTGGTCAGTTGCATGTTGAGCTGACGTTACTCAAAGATCGCGAAGATCATACGCGGATTGAGCGTGTACTTCGTACTGATCTGGAGTTGAGCGATGAGATCTGGCAAGGATTGCTTAAAATTGCTGAAAAAACACCTGTCACATTGACACTTAAAAATGGTGCTGAAATTGTGACTGCGCGCGGTTGATTGTGATAGCAACCAAGCACACTATAAAAATAGTACGCAAGCTAATACAAAATATCCCACTATAAAAGGTCGAACTCTTCTCATATTAGGCTTTCATTATTTTTCTTATGATCAATAAAATAGCCATAATCATCATATTGAATACACAGCCTATTATGATCTCAAACGGCCATAAATTGTGTGAAGTCGGATCATGTGATGTATCGATGAGCAAGCGAAATATTATAAACAACATGACAGCTATCGGAACCAACGTTGTCATGCGCCATAGACCATGCCATTTTCGAAATGCCCAGATTGGAGCTGCCAAACTGATGAATCCCAGCGCAAGCATCAATAGCATAAAACCACTGAACAGTACTTGTTCACCCATTGAAATTGGGCTGTTCATGTGTGTTTTATAGCTTTGTAATTGAATTGCTTGATCGCGCTTTTTTAGCCGAGTAACCCATTCTGGGTCAGTATAGGAATTGGCTAGTTGTTCTGTATTGTGAATTTGGACGGGGTAGATGATGTCGGTATGTGTACCATCGATTGAGCCATCACCGACATTGACACGAATTTCATCGACTTGGGTATTCGGTGCTTGAAAGAAAAACCAGCCGAGCGCTTCACCATTTCCCGTGTATGCATTGGATGGATTGCTTCCGGCATTTGCAGGCTTTCCATGAAAATAAGGTTCAGCCCAGATTCGAATCGGTTCATCACTGTCGTAACTAAAATGGATGTAGAAGTTTTGATTACGATTTAGAGTAATCTCTTGACCTGGAGGGTAAGTTTCTAGAATTTCGACATGATGTCCAGCATGGCCTGATTGGCTGATTAGAGCAGCTAAAGTTGTCAGAAAAACGAAAATCCATCGTTTTATTCTAAACATAAGGGGCTTAGCTCATGATGATTGTAAGGTTGGGTCAACTTGTTTTGATTCATCTGTGCTTGGCTCAACATAAAGCTCGTAGCGATTTCGTCCCTTGGTTTTTGCTTGATAAAGTGCTGTATCGGCATGATGGAGCAATTGTGCAACATCTACCTCAGGCGAAGGAATTGAAACACAAAGGCCAATACTAAAAGATACAGAGTTACCGTTTGGATGAGGTATTGCAAGGCTTGCGATTTGATGAAGTAGACGGGCTGCTTGCTCTTTAGCAAGTGTAGTATCCATCGCAGGGTAGACCAATACAAATTCTTCACCGCCATAACGTGCAGCTAACTCACCACTTCTTTTAGTCATCCTTGCAAAAAGTTGAGCAACTTGGCGCAAACAACTATCACCTGCTAAATGCCCAAATTTATCGTTGTAGAGTTTAAAGTGGTCAACATCGATCAGCATAATGGTGAGCGGTTGATTTTGGCGCATGGCGCGATTCCACTCATCATCTAAGATCTCATCCAAGTGGCGTCGATTGGCAATGCCAGTCAGAGAGTCTAAGCGAGATAGTGATTCGAGTTGTTTGGTGAGTTCTTCGCCTTTTCGTATCGTAATACGCAATAAAAAAGTGTTCAGAAAGTTCTTACGTTCTTGGCTTTCCAACGCATAACTGAGCCCGATCCCCAGAATACTTGAACAAATATAAATGCGATCAAATAGTGACCAGTTTACAGAAATATTGATCAAATTCATGATGAAGATAGCAGAAAAACCGCCAATCAAATTTGCAGCTAAACCCCAAAGAAAAGTTAAACCCACGCATGTGTAAACGATCAGGATGGCAAAAATGATCCCAGCATAGAGAAGCGGGGAGTTCTGACCCAATGGAAATAAGCTCGTAATAATGATTGTTGCGGAAATAACGACAGCACTGCCAAAGACACCATACCAGTGAAACCAAGGGTTAAATCGTTTAAAAAAAGAAAGCGCCATTGTACAGAGAATACTGAGAGTCACTGAGATGACGATGGTTAACCAGAGTTCGATTCCCGATTTCGGAATAAAACCTATAATGCCTGTAATGAGAATTGCATAAAGAAAGAAGATAACGGGCATTAAAACATGGAAACGTCGAATGGAACGCGGAACATGCTGATCAAGAAACAGTTTTTCGAGCTTGGCGGGAAAAGTGAGAAATTTATTTTTAGACCGCAATGCAGCCGATAGTTCCTCTTCGGTGGCTTCAGGTATTTGCAATAGGTTATTCATATTCGTTACATCAATATCCTTTTGATTTTGCCAATGAAGAGAGTCTTATATGCGTTCCCTGAAAAAAATCCGTTAATAGCTTCTATTTAAGTTTATAGACCACGTCTAAAGATTAGACAATAGCTCTGAAACAATCTGTAGAGATTTGTATGGTTACGTCGCAGCCCAACTACTAATTTTTCTAAAAGTGAGTGAAATTCGTGGTTCTGTAAATGTGTCAGATGCTCGCATTCCATGCAAATAGTTTTGTTGACTGTTAAGTCCCATGATGCAGAGGTCTCCACCATACATGAAGAGTTCATGTTCTTCTGCGGTTTCGACATCTTTGAAAACCCCAAGCCGAGTACCACCATACGCAAGAGAGATGATCGGTTGATCAAGGTCGGTTTGTATGCCTTTATTATTTCTAAATGGAACAATTGAGCTTCCATCTGCATAATAATTGGCATAACAAGCGTTCATCGCAACACTGAATCGCTCGTTCAGCTCATGCATAATTTTTAAGACAACAGGATCAAAAGGTTGTGACTTTTGCACTTGACCGAAGATCAAATAGTCCGCGCCCATGTTGCAAAATCGTCGCCCTGTAGGTTCGTCATAAATCCATTCGAGGTTGTTTTTAAAATACTCTAATTGCTCTTTAGAGTTTTCTGTATAGCCGCGAATCATAAAAACATTCGCCTTAGGGACTATCGATTCGTGATCGTACATGAGAACCTCGACTGTTTTTGAGAGAACAGCTACCTTGATTTGTTCATGCTAGGCAGGGCTAAGCACGGTTGTTTCTATTCGATTACGACCGCTATGTTTGGCGACATATAACGCCTCATCTGCGGTTTTAATCAACGTGTAGGGTTCGATGGTTTGCTCCACTAGCGTGATATTGACGACTCCAAAGCTCGCAGTGACGTTAATCAGGACTTGGCTTTCTGATAGGATTTTGGTTTGAGCCAGAGCGACGCGGCATCGTTCAAGAATCTTTTGAGTCTCTATTTTATCTGCATTTGGAATAATAATCACAAATTCCTCACCGCCATAACGACCCAGTGAATCACATTCCCGAATGTTCTGGCGGAGTACTTGTGCCGCGGTTTTTAGAACTAGATCTCCTGTTGGATGACCCCATTGATCGTTCACTTTTTTGAAGTGATCAAGATCCAGAATGACGACAGAAAGCGGCTCTTGAAATTGCGTTGCTCGTGCGACTTCCAGATCCAAGATATTGAGGATGCTAAATCGATTATGAATTCCAGTGAGTGCATCTGTACGGCTCATATGGCGAATCTTGTCTTCACGTTCACGCCACCACATGAGCATTTGATCAGCCATGAGAATGATCGGAATAAAGAATGGCGCAGCAAAGAAAAATACACTATTCATCCAAAATAGATGACTAACTTGGTCGGTTGGTGTGACCATGACAGGTGCATAAGGAAGTAAACCATATGCAGTGACATAACTTAGACCCACAAGAACCAGAAGTGCAGTAATTGTTGCACCCCAAACGGCTTTGCGATCCAAGAGAATGAATCCGAAAACAGGTGCACCGAGTAATACCAACCCTGCACAAAAAGAGGCAGTTCCGATGCTATAACTCATGGCGACTAAGGTTAATGAGAAAAAATGCAGTGCGATGTTTTGAAATATGAGACTGTTTGGTTTGGTTCGTCGTAAATAAAGTCCCAAGAGTAAAATTAAGATACCGAAGATGATAAAGATGATCTCAATTTTCATAATTTCGGCGACTAATGGAACATTCACCAGACGTTCACGGTCATGACGACTGAGAACATAAAGAGACCAAATTAAGTATTGGCAATAGATTGGTAATATTGCGACGAGCAGAATGAGCCCTTTATCAACGGCATTCCATTCTAAGGCAGCGGAGAGACGTTTACGCCATGTCCGAATCCTGCGAATTTGTGTTCCTACATTTTTTCTGATGATGCGATGAGGTAGTACATCGCTATCTTTATAAAAATTAGACATCGTGTGAAATGAACTTCCTGTTCGGTTGAGTATTACTCTGTTTTTTAGTATTCCAAAAACGAGCATTGTCCTTCAATCATAACCTAAACTTGATACAACGTTCAGCATGATACGGATTAGATATTATGCTAAAAAGCGCTTCAAGTTTAAGAATTTTATTGACCAGTCATACGGATCAAGGCATCAACATCCACTGCATCGATTTGCTCCGAAGGGATAAAGTCTTGTGCATATTCATACCATAACCGACTTTGCAGAAAATAAATAACTCTCGATCAAGATGATTTTCTTGACACATTTTGGCCATGATCGTGAGTGATTCGGAAATGGTCTTGGCTGATTTGTAAGGACGATCTGCGGCGGTGAGTGCTTCAAAAACATCTGCCAGTGCGAGAACCCGTTCTTCAATCGACATCTGTGAACCTTGTAGTCGTCTTGGATAACCTTTTCCATCCATCCGTTCGTGATGATTGGTTGCAAGATCAGGAATCCGCTGCAAGTGCTTAGGCCAAGGTAACTTGGTCAACATAATGAGTGTTTGCACAATATGATTGTTGATTGCAAAACGATCCTCGTTGGTGAGCGTGCCACGACGAACACTTAGATTATAAATTTCCCCACTATTTCGTTGATAGGATGGTAACTGCATATCAAAACCATAGGTGTTGCGAGGGTCGTCACGTTCAACGACAGGCTTGAGTGCTTCATCCCACGGAATCAAGTGTTCAGGTTTATCAGCGAGTAACCGCTCCGTAGCAGGGAGTGGTGTAGTCGATGTCGTGTCACAACGCGAAAGTTCTAGTGAAGATAAACCCAAACGATCATCAAAATGCCTTAACCAAGTTTGTTCAGCAATTTGCTCTAAACGTGCAATCACATCGTCATTCAAAAATTCGCTGCCGACGTTGGATTGAGCGACAAAGGCAAAGTCATCTATGAGTTGGGCATATCTTGCATTACGCTGAGCTTCTGCGGTGGCTTTGTCTGTTCCAGCGAGTTGAGCTTCAAGAGACGCAATTTGCGCATCACGCCAAAGGACTTCAAAGCGAGTACGAATTTCATGGATTCGGTTATAGATCGTTTCCAGCTTGGTGGCTTTATCAATAATATGTTCTGGTGTGGTGATTTTTCCGCAATCGTGCAACCAAGCTGCCAGACGAAACGCTTCTCGATCATCATGATTGCACTGAAAGTCTGCAAACTGACCTTGGGTTTCGGTAGATAAGCGATCCACAATCATCATCGCGAGTTCAGGGACACGACGACAATGTCCTCCTGTGTGGGCGCTTTTGGTATCAATCGCATCGGCTAACACTAAAATAAATGCATCCAATAAGGCTTTTTGTGACTCGATGAGTTGTCGTGTTTCAATTGGGATTGCCAGCATTCCCGTCAAACGTTCACTAAAAATCAAGAAGTCTCTAGATGTGTGTTCAGAGTCACCAGCATGTTTAAGAATGACATGACCTAAGATACTTCCATCACGTCCACGAATGGCAAATGCTTGGCATTTTGCATTTCGATCTAAACGAAGATCGGGTTCAGAATAAAGTCGAATTGCAATTTCATCCAGATTTTCCTGCGGACCGCAAGCCGCGGATTTGTTCCAACGTTTTTCTTTGTGGCGATACAGATAAACAGCACCGCTTTCACAGCGTGCAGCTTCTACAAAAAGGTTGAGTACTTGATCCAGCATCGTATCAATCTGTGGTTCAGCTTGTAAAACCTGACTGATTTTTAACAAGGCTTCAATAGTTCGACTCACATCATCCGTGACATCGGTCAATTGAAAAGCTTCATAGAGCAGGGTAAAGTCGGGCGCAGGGCGGCTAAAATCGAAATTCGACATTTGCCGGACGCGCTGGATATGTTGTTCGATGATCTGACCAATGCGATGTCCAAGCCATGCACCTAGAGCAAGTAGTAGAATTCCTAAACAGATGGCAATCAACACCATCTTACGACTGTGGGCATTTAAGTCTTTCAGTAGTTCTTTGGTCGGTGTTGCGATGAGCAACTGCATACCCATATCATGATATTGTGACAGTGGAATCCGACGACCGAGCCACTCTTGATGGTCTATACGATAGGATAATACTTGGTGTTGAAGTTGTTGCTGCCATAAGCGCAACAATGGAGTATTACCCAAAGTTTGTACTGTTGGTAGACGTGATAAATGAGAAGTCGATACGGGTTTCGAGCCAAACGAAGATGTATTGGCAGCAATAATTCCACCCTCGCTATCGACGAGAGCAATTTGGCTATTAGGTGTAATTATTACGCGTTGTAAAGCATCTTTGATTCCAACTAAGGGCAAATCCATTGCAACAATTGCATGTGGATTACTACTTTGCATCGATAAGGTAATTCCCATCAGCGGTGCGTCTGTGTAGATATAAGGTTTTGAAATCGCAATATCGGCTGACGCAATAGCGTTGCTGTACCAAGGTCGTTGCCGAGGGTCATAGACATAATCAGGAGCATTGCGTTGCTCGATCAAATTTAAGTTTTGATCATAAAACAACAAGATATGTTCTCTTTTTTGCCCATCTTGTCCCAGAGCTGTACGAATCACATATCTTGCTCGCGCGGGAGCATGATAGCTTTTACGCAGAGCAGATTGATTCAATGGGCTCACGGCAAAATAGTCGCCATTATCGTAGCCAATATAAACGGAAGTCAGAATCAAGTTGGCGCGTAAATCTGTCGTGAATACTCGCAAGCGTTGTATACGATCATTCAGCGTGGTCGCATTAACGACGGGATCAAGGGCTAAAACACGGAGTAAAGCTTCAGCGGGACCAACGATGTGTTGCACATGCTGTTCTGTAATTTGGCTGGTCATTTCTGCTTTTTCGGCAGCGGCGTTGAGTAGTAACGTGCGAGAACCAATCCAATTCACACCAATCAATGTGGCGGAGGTCAGGGTAATTGCGATGACCATCATGACCGTCATGACCACACGAATGCGCCATCTATGCTGTAGCCATTGCTTGATGCCTTCCATGTTGTCCCTTTCCTTGTTCTTGTAGGTGACACTTCGAATGTAGCAGTATTGGCGAGGGCTTGAAAGGACTATTTTTTGGTCAAAGGGGATTATTCTTATCGCAACAAAAAAGCCCCGAACGATTGGTATTTTGTGTTTGAATCCAAAATATCATTCCAATCTTCAGGGCTTTTATGCACCAACCTAAAATGCTTTCAGATTGGTGGATGTTTTATAGGTTAAGCAAAAGTAGTGAAGTAACCTTCGTCAAAGCCCATGATCAAGTCTGCACCGGATTCAATGATTTTTGCGCGTGTATCTAACTCAGGCAGAATACGAGTCACGAAGAAACGAGCAAGGTCGATTTTTGCTTTGTAGAACGCGCCGTCTTTTTGGCTTGCCGCTTCAACAATCATTGCATACATGTATGCATAGCTGGTCAAACCAAATGCATGCAGATAGTCTATCGCTGCTGCGTTTGGCTCATTGGCATTAACTTTCGCACGTTCAATCACATGAGTGGTCAATGCTTCCAACGTATCAGCTGATTTCAACAATGCTGCTTTCATCCAGTCTGTTTGCATAGTAGCTGCAAACTCACGGATTTCTGCCAAATAAGTTGCAACGAACTTACCACCATTTTTAGTGACTTTACGACCGATCAAGTCGTTGGCTTGGATACCGTTGGTGCCTTCGTAGATTTGTGCAATACGCAAATCACGGACGATTTGTTCCATACCCCATTCACGGATATAACCATGTCCACCGAAGACCATTTGAGAGTCGATGGTACCTTCAAATGCTTTGTCTGTGAGGAATGCTTTTGCGACAGGAGTCAGCAGTGCCACACGATCAGCCGCCAATGCTTTAGTTGCATCATCGCTGTACTTGGTCATATCTAACTGTTGAGCAACGTACATCGCAAAGCAACGTGCTGCTTCGTTATGTGCTTTGGTTTTCAGCAACATACGGCGTACATCAGGGTGAACCAAGATGCTGTCCGCTGGTTTTTCTGGTGATTTTACGCCAGTTGCACTGCGACCTTGCAGACGATCAGCTGCGTATTGCGCTGCATTCTGGTAGCTGGCTTCTGATGCACCAAGACCTTGAATACCCATCGACAGACGCTCGTAGTTCATCATGACGAACATGGCTGCCAGCCCTTCGTTTTCTTTACCAACGAGGTAGCCTTTTGCACCGTCAAAGTTCATGACGCAAGTTGCAGAGGCTTTGATCCCCATTTTGTGTTCGATTGAACCTGGACCAACTGGGTTACGTTCGCCCAGTGAGCCGTCAGCATTGACCAAGAATTTTGGAACGATGAATAGAGAAATACCGCGTGAGCCTGCAGGTGCATCTGGGGTTTTTGCCAAGACTAAGTGAATGATGTTGTCACTGAGATCATGGTCACCACCTGTGATGAAGATTTTTGTTCCGCTGATTGCATAGCTGCCATCTACATTTGGCACGGCTTTGGTTTTGATAATACCGAGGTCTGTACCTGCATGTGATTCAGTCAGGCACATGGTTCCAGCCCATTCGCCGCTATACATTTTTGGCAAATACAGTTCTTTTTGTTCTTGTGATGCACATGAGTTGAGTGCCATACATGCACCAACAGACAACAGTGGGTATAGCATGAACGCTGGGTTAGCAGAGAAAATCATTTCATCGGTCATGACAGAAACCATTTTTGGCATGCCTTGACCGCCCCATTGCTCATCAGCACCTAGACCAACCCAACCATCGTTTGCGTAGGTTTTGAATGCTTCTTTAAAACCTTTTGGTGTGGTGACCGCGCCATTCGCAAATGTTGCGCCTTCTTCGTCGCCAGTACGGTTCAATGGCAACAATACGTCTTGGGTGAATTTTGCCATTTGTTCGAGAATTGCACTGACCGTTTCACTGTCGATGTGTGCAAGTTCAGGGGTTGCTTGCCAGAACGCGTCTGCTTTAAAAACATCATTAAGGATAAAACGCATGTCTTGTAGGGGAGCGGTATAGATTGGCATGTGGCACCTGACTTTTATTGATGTGACAAATCGTTGGCGGCAAAGATCATTTATCCGTCAACGGCATATTTTGAAAGGCAGTATTATAGCAAAAAGTTGCAGCAGGATTGTGATGAATGACTGGGTAGTTTGAAGTGGTAATAAGAGATCAAAAACCGACTATTTTCTGCCAAGATTCAAAATAACCTTGAGTAAGAAGCCATCCGAAAGCACCACAATTTAAAACCACGGTTGTCCAGAAAATTCTTTGAAATTCTTCTTTCTTTGATTTATGGCGGAGCTTCTTCTGTGCAAGGAGTGCGCCGAGCCATCCACCCATTAAGCTCATAATGTGTAAAGTGCTTTCCTGTGTTCTCCATTTATTATTTTGAGCGGCTGATTTATCTATGGCGTAAGTAATAAATGTAATCGCACCTAGAAATAGATAAACCAATAAAACAGATAAAGGAATTTTTCCTAAGATTAATAGTGCTAATAATACTATGCAGTATGCAGTCGCAAAAAAATGACTGAAACTTAATGGTAAGTTTTCTGCTGGTCTGATTTTATTCTTTTCATCCGAGTAGCGAACATTCGCTGCATTGGCACGGTGTTGTTCATCCAACTTGATTTCAAATGTGAGAGAGTCACCCTCAGCAGGTCTAAGAGAGCGATTTTCAAAAGCACTAATGTGAACAAAAACTCTTTCTTTTGTACCTGAAATTGTAATAAAGCCAAAACCTTTATCATCTTTCCACGTTGTGATTCGTCCAACATAGCGCATTAAAAATAAATCTCTATCAGTTTTCTTTTCATCATAATGAGATACGTTTTTTGGGTCAATATTGAAAACATTTGAAGTCAACTATCCACTACCTTCATATAACATATTGTTATAACGAGATGAATTGAAAATCAGGTTCAGTTGTTAATCATTTTTCTCTGAATAAAAACACCAAGGCTCTGATTGATGTGGCAGAGGCTCTACCTTTTCACCAGCCTCGGTAATGAAGTGTTTTTCATAGCATCGAACATTAGCTGGAAACGTCATCCAAGGAACAGCGGATTCGGTAAAAATATGTGCATCGACTTTGAACCAGCCTAAGTGATCAAACGTTCCTCCAGAAATCAGTTGAAAGGCTGGCGCGCGTGAGATCGTTGATCCAACTCGTGTACCGCAGCGTGAACAAAACTGCGTCTGGATGATTCGATGGTGAGTAGGGGATTGATAGTCGAAGGTACTAGGTGTTTCACCACTGAACTCAACATTTTCTTTTAGAAAGAAAACAGCCATCTGAAATGCTGTTCCAGAGGCATGTTGGCAATAGGTGCAATGACAGACAAAAGCATTTTTTGGTCGTCCAACAGTGCGATATCGAATTGCGCCGCAAAGACATCCACCTTCATGAATTTCTGTCATTGTTTTTGTCACTCCATTGATATTTGAATATTGAGTATATTGATTCATTCACATGGATTTTATACTCATTTCTCTCAATCTTTTATTTTGCTTCATCCAACATGTGAATCATCTGTTCTTCAACTTCTTGAGCGACCCTTATCAACGCCTCATCTTGAGAAAGTGCTGAGAGCATTTGAAGGGGCTTGATTAAACCAATTCTGGTTTGACCTGCTTCAGTAAACAAAGAAATACGACAAGGTAATGCCATATTGAGGCGCATATCTGTTGCAAGAACTTTTGCTGCTTGTTGAGGGTTGCACACTTCAAAGACTTGACATTGCTCTTTAAAATCAATGCCTTTACTTCGTAATGTTGCTCCTAAGTCATGTACATGAAGCACGCCAAAGCCATTGCGTTTAACAGCTAAGTCTAGGTCTGTTGAGGCTTGTTCAAACGTTTTATGTGTTTCAACGATGTAGTACATGTTGTCTCCCTGCGTTCAAAAGCGTTCTACCGAAAAAAAACCATCTATTCACTTTATACATACAACACCCTAAAAACAACAAAGGCGAACCTCAGTCCGCCTTTGCTTTTACATCATCAATTCAATCATTCAATTAGAATGCAAATTGATCAACGTCCATAGCCATCAATGTTTCAAGACCGTTGTCGATTGACGCAACATGGCTTTGAGTACGTGGCAAAATTTTCTTGAAGTAGAACTGAGCAGTTTTGATTTTCGCTTCATAGAACGCACGTTCAGTGGTGTCGCCAGCCAATTTCTCAAGCGCAACGCTGACCATACGCGCCCACAAGTAAGCGAGAGTCACATAGCCAGAGAAGTACAAGTAATCAACTGCTGCTGCACCTGCTTCATCAGGGTTTTGCATTGCTTTCATGCCAATACGCATAGTCAGATCACCCCATTCTTTGTTTAATGCAGCCAAAGGTTGGAGGAATTCTGCCATTGCTGAGTTGCCAGCATTTGCTTCGCAGAACTTGTGAATGATTTTGGTGAAGTTACGCAGCATTGCACCTTGAGTTGCAAGAACTTTACGACCGAGCAAATCAAGTGCTTGGATCTCAGTAGTACCTTCGTACAAGCACGCAATACGGGTATCACGAACGATTTGTTCCATGCCCCACTCAGCGATGAAGCCATGACCACCGTACACTTGAACACCGTGTTTTGCTGATTCTGAACCTACTTCGGTCAAGAATGCTTTTGCAATTGGGGTCAACAATGACAGCATGTCATCAGCAGCTTTACGTTGTTCTGCATCTTCAGTCACTTCAACGACGTCAGCAAATTGTGACAGGAAGTAAACCAGCGCACGACCACCTTCAGCGAATGATTTTTGGGTCAACAACATGTTACGAACAGCTGGGTGTACGATGATTGGATCAGCTTCTTTTTCTGGCGCTTTAGGGCCAGACAATGAACGCATTGCCAAACGGTCTTTTGCGTATGTTAGCGCACCTTGAAATGAACCTTCAGAAGCAGCCAAACCTTGGATCGCAGTACCGATACGTGCAGTGTTCATGAAGGTGAACATGCAGTTCAGCCCTTTGTTTTCTGGTCCGATCAGGAAGCCTTTTGCACCTTCGAATACCATGACGCAAGTTGCGTTGCCATGGATACCCATTTTGTGTTCGATTGAACCACAAGTAACGCTGTTGCGTGTGCCGACTGAGCCGTCTGCATTGACGTTGAACTTCGGTACGATGAACAGAGAAATACCTTTAGTGCCTTTTGGTGCACCTGGTAAACGTGCCAATACGATATGAACGATATTGTCTGCAAGGTCATGTTCGCCCGCAGAAATAAAGATCTTTTGACCAGTGATTGCGTAGCTGCCGTCTGCATTTGGTTCTGCTTTGGTACGGATAATACCGAGGTCTGAACCTGCATGTGATTCAGTCAGACACATTGTACCAGTCCACTCACCAGAAACGAGTTTGGTTAAGTAGAGTTCTTTTTGTTCTGGGCTACCCCAATGTTCTACAGTACGAACCGCACCGTGTGACAGGCCTGGGTACATGCCCCATGACCAGTTTGCAGTACCAACAAGTTCGCTAACTGCATTGCCAATAGAACCTGGTAAGCCTTGACCGCCATGTTCTACAGGGACAGACAGGGATGGGTAGCCGAGTTCGATGTATTTTTTATACGCTTCTTTAAAGCCTTTTGGAGTCGTAACGACACCATTGTCAAAATGACAGCCTTCTTGGTCGCCAGAACGATTGATTGGTGACAGTTCGTTTTCACAAAAATCAGCAGCAGCTTCAACAACACCGTCAATCAGCTCACGATTAGTACCTGCATAAGCTGGGAGAGCATCGTAATGTGCTTCAAAGTTCAGCAATTCATGCATGACAAATTGAATGTCGCGAATGGGGGCTTTGTATTGTGGCATGGTGGGATTCCTGCGTTTTTGAATCAAAAATAGGGAGTACAAAATAACAGTTGCGCAATTTAGCACATTGGCTATTGTTTTTGGCTGCGATTTGGTGTCATGGGCTTTGGATTGTGTGACTGAATGGTCATGAAAAAAGTGTAAGCACGGTTTAAGCGCGTGGAATTGATCGGTTAAAACGAATAGGGATTATGTCGTATTTATACGCTTTTGTCGGTGTATACCCTTGAGGTTGCTATTTGAATTTGATTCAGGTGACCAAAAAGTACGCCTATTTTGTTAACTCGAACAACTCACATTTACAGGTGGATAATCATCAGGCAGTGGCGCAATATCCGCAGTTGTTTCACGTTCACTTTGTTTAGTGAATGGTGTTGCTAAGAGATCAAATAATCGTGCAACTTCGCCAAAGTCTCCAGCCTCTGCACGTTCAATCGCAGTTTGTGCCATGTGATTGCGGAGGACGTAGATTGGGTTGGCGGAATCCATGATGCTTTTTCGTTGACTCTCACTCAAAGCTGATTCTGTAATCAAGGTTTGGTAGCGCGCTGCAAAAGTATCGAATAGCTCCATTTCTTCTATGCTGATGCATTCCAAGCGTAATAAACGCCAACCTTTGTCACTGTCATCTGAAAGCAATCGGAAGCTATTGGTCAGGTCGAGGCGGTTCCGTTCGAGTAAACGTAAAAAATCCGAAGACAGTTCGAGTACACCTTGCTGGTCTGCACGAAGTCCAATTTTTTTGGCGATACCAAGTGTATATTGATGCAAAAATTCAGGTTCAAAGATCGATAGTATGCTGCTGAGGGATTCTTTGCTGATGAGCGGATCGACCGTATTTAGAGGCAATAATTGTCCAAGCCACACCCATAGATTCCAATGTGCAATGCTGGGTTGATTTTGGTACACATAACGTCCTGAATGGTCTGAATGGTTGTTAATCCATGTTGGTTCAAAACGCTCCATGAAACCATAAGGACCAAAATCTAAAGTACTACCTGTGATACTTAAATTGTCAGTGTTCATCACGCCGTGAGCAAAGCCAACAAGCTGCCAGTCCGCAATTGTTTTAGCCGTTCTTTTGATGACACTTTCTGCGAAGGCGAGTATTGGAGATTCAGCGCTCTGACATTCAGGGAAGTACGTCTCAATCATTGCAGTCGTAAAAGCGGGTAGTGCATCAGGGGCGAACCGATTAATCCATTCAAAATGCCCCAAGCGTACATGACTATCGGCGACGCGAAGTAAACATGCTCCACGTTCCAGTTTTTCGCGTTGTACAGGTGTATTGGATGAGACAAAACCAAGTGCATTTGAGGAGGCGATGCCTAAAGCGTTTAACGCGTGTCCTGCTAGATATTCACGAATGACTGAACGCAAGACGGCGCGACCATCGCCCATGCGCGAGTAGGGGGTGAGACCGATGCCTTTGAGATGAAGATCTTGTAGTTTGCCATGTTGGTCAATAATTTGTGCAAGCAGTAGACCTCGTCCGTCACCGAGTTGACCTGCCCATTGTCCGAATTGATGCCCTGCGTAAGCCATCGCTAACGGATCAAAACCTTCGGGAACAATTTGTCCAGAGATAATGGGAATCCAATCTTTTGCGTCAGTGTATTGCCAATTAAGTTGTTTAGCTAAAGCAGCATTGAAATGACCAGCGATGGGATTATTGAGAGGTTCTGGGGGTTGTTTGTGAAACAAACGAGGATCGAGGCGGGCGTAACGATTATCTATATTCATAGGGATTTGAACTGTTCTTGCGGGCACTTGATTGATTGTTTAATCATTTTCAAATGCCCAATGAGTAATGACTCATTGTAAGCAAGAACGTCCAATAAAGCATGGTGCAGCGCAGGATTAACCTGCACTTTTCACAAAACGAATACCACGGAGGGCGATTTCAAGACGATCAGCATGTGCATGAAGTCGTTGTTCAATCAGGCGGAAATCGACTTTTAGGCGTGAGTCAACTTCTTGGATTTTTTGTGACATTTCAGCTTTTTTAAGCATAAATGCTTGTTCTTTTAACTTCGCCCATTCATTCAATGTTGTGCTGAATGCATCATATTCCTGTTTGAAACGATGGCGAATGACTTCCATATCATGTTGCATATCGTGACCATAAGTCGATACTGCGGTTGAGATGTTGGCTTCAGCACGTTTAAACTTCATCGCCACTTCTGCATGCAGGATGGTGAGAGTTGGAATCCGTTTCAGGTTGTAGGTCAGACCTACTTTTGATAACCCTAAAATCAACCATTTAGTTGGGTCAAATTGCCACCATTTCACACCGTTACGATAATCGTATTGGAAGATATGGTGATAGTTGTGATAACCCTCACCCCAAGTCACGAGAGCAAGCCAAGGATTGTCACGCGCTGTGTTTTCATCGGTATAGGGTTGTGTACCAAACATGTGTGCCAATGAGTTGATGAAAAACGTGACATGATGGCTAATGACTAAGCGCACAAGCCCTGCCATGAGCATGACCCCCCAGATGTCACCAACAGCCCAGCCAATCAGTGCGGGCATTGCAATGTTGGTGAGTAAGACAAGAGGAATGTAGTAGTTATGCTGAAACATCACCATCGGATCATTGAGCAGGTCTGGAGCGTTTTTGTAATTTGCTGTGCCGCTCGGATAGTTGCGCAGCATCCAGCCGATATGTGAGTACCAAAATCCTCGTTTAGCGGAATAGGGATCATGATCAACATCATCGACATGTTGATGGTGCGTGCGATGACCTGAAGCCCAAAATAAAATACTATTTTGGATGCCGAGAGTTCCGCCGATCATCAGAATGAAGCGAACAATCCATGTAGCTTGATAAGTGCGGTGAGCCCACAAACGGTGGTAACCAGCAGTGATGCCTAAACCATTCCACGCTACAAATATCCCAAATACAATCCATGCCGCCATGCTGATCGAGTGTGACCAGAGGTACAGTGGCAGCAATATAAGTGCAGCAATCGGTGTAAGGGTTAACACCAAAGCGCCTGGCCAATTAATAGGCGGACGTGAGTCTGTGCTTTGTGCGTATTCTTGCGGAGTCTGGGTCATAACCTGCGGGCTCTCGTATAATGTTAAATAGCGCTAATTTAGATTTAAATTGTTAAAGCGTGATGATTCAGAATCTGTTAATCATAACAAGATTATATGCAGAACACACTTTATAAAAAATGACTGAAACAACCAGTATTATCATGGTTATGACTCAGGCAGTTCCAGTATTCTAGCATTAGAGTACACTTGTGCACTATATATTTAATTGTAAGTTTAAATATTTCCGATTGAGTTTTTAAGCATCTGCGTTGGGTAGTCAGTAATGAGCCCATCAACTTGCCATTTTTCGAGCTCATAAGCACGTTCTGGCGAGTTCACAGTCCAGATGCTAATAGATAAACCTGCATTTTTTATCGTCAGAATACTCGACTCAGTCGTCAGTTTGTCTGAAAGCCCTATACGTGAACAGCCGAGTGAAATGGCTTGCTGTTCGGGCGTTTGAAGTAAAGATTCGTTAGATAGATGAGATTGTTCAATAGAGTTGGTTTTAGGTTCTAGCAGTAGCCCTGTTCTTAAGTGATGTTTGCCTTCGATTCGGCTTTGTTGCAATGCGGCCAATATTCGAATGTCAAACGATGTCACTGTCACCGCTTCAACATTAGACCAATAATTTAATTCTAGAATCAATTGCTCGACAATTTTGGATACGGCATTTTGGTCTTCAACGGCTTTCACTTCGACTTCAATATGCTCAAAGCCAGTCAGTAAGTGAAGCGTTTGTTGAAGCGTTGGGATGGGTTCAGATTGCTCCCAGTTTTGCCAGCCTTGGCGATTGTCGAAACGACCGAGGTCTTGTTCGGTTAAGTTTGATAATGAATCGGGTTTCCCTGCGGTTCGTTGTAATGTTGCATCGTGGAGCACAGCAAGTTTGCCATCGCGGAGCAAACGAACATCAAACTCAACGGCCTTTAGCCCTAAGTCTATAATATGCTGAAAGCCGCCTAATGTATTTTCAGGCGCTTCGCCACGCGCTCCGCGATGTCCGATAATTTTCATGTGTTGTTTTTGGAGATATGAATGATGATAAAAAAATTCTACAATTTAACTAAGCAGAGTCGTTGTCATTGAGTATCACTCACATTTCGACTCCGCTCAATGTGCTATAGAGGTTTAGTGTTATTCATGATTTAGACAAATGTTTGCTTGCCTAAAATAGGCGTGAGCAGCGGCTCAACACCTTCAGCTTTTATTTCTTCAATAAATCCAAGTAAGTCAACAGTTGGGATTAAATCAGGCTCTTCATCAATTGGCGTCATCATGGTGTCCCAGTGACATGGGATGATCCAACGTGGTTTGACGAGAGAAACGACTTCTTTGACGTAGTTCGGACGGTATTGGCGACCAATTGCACAGAGACAAAGCACATCGACTTGAATCCCTTTGAGTTCTTCAGGAATGAAGTCTGCAGAATCGATATGCATGATTCGCAAGTTGCCCGTATTGACGACCCAATTCAGTACGAGTCCATGTTTGAGATCGCGAATTCTGGGTGGCCATGGTGGTGGCTCGGTAATGTCACCCGGTAATGGAATGCGCCCAAAGACTTTGCCGTGAATAGAGGGTAACCCGCGAACAGTCCACGAACCGCTGGCAATGTCTTCGTGTCCACTGGTTTCGACTAATTGGTGTTCCGGCAGTCCAGCTGCACGACCGACCATCGTCACAGCACGAGAACCGATAAGACGTGCGCCAGTTTGCTGGCATAACACAGGGGCATCTAGAACATGATCGTAATGAGCATGACCGACAAGGACATCATCGGCATGAGGAATAAGCTTACGAATAAGAGGTGCATTCGGGATAAGTTCTTTGGTCAGTGTGGTGCGAATATTCGGGCGTGACACATAAGGATCAAGAACCAGTGTCCGAGTTGCACTTTTGATCACAAATCCCGCTGTGCCCAGATAGGTGAATTCGACTTCATTACCTTTACTATTGCCTTCACTTTTATCATCACGTTGTCCGTGAAATCCATGCGGCTGATACCATTCTTGGTGAGGGTGTTTAATGCCGACCAAATGTTTCCATAATGCCATTTTGCATGTCCTTTAAATGCACAATGATTTTTTAATAATCACTCTAGTCATAGCATGCCTCGCTGATATGACATATTCAAGATGAATGTTTTTAATACTATTGCTTGATTTAATGTTCGTCTTGATTTTGTTTGACCCAGAGTACTTCTTGACCACCATCATATCGCGCAATGACGCGTGCAGCGACAAAGAGCCAGTCTGATAAACGATTTAAATACTGTACCGCAAATTCGGAAATATCAGCATCACGATTTTTGAGGGTGGTGATCAGGCGTTCTGCGCGTCGACAGATTGCCCGTGCAAGATGAGCGTGAGCGGCTGGAACGCTGCCACCAGGAAGTATGAAGTCTTTGAGTACTGGCAGGTTGATATTCATTTGATCAATACTGTCTTCAAGGCGAGAAATGTACTGCGCTTGCAAAATTCGATAATTGGGAATACATAACTCACCGCCTAAATCAAAAAGCTCATGCTGAATGCGACTGAGAATGGGCTCGATATCTGCACCTTGCTTACGCTCGCTAAGGCTTGCGCGTAATAAACCTATTGCTGAATTTAATTCGTCAACAGTGCCGTAGGTTTCGACTCTGAGATCATCCTTAGACACGCGTTGACCATCACCAAGACCCGTCGTGCCATCATCTCCAGTGCGGGTGTAGATTTTACTTAGGCGATGTCCCATTTTTGTTTATCCTCAAAGAAACCAAGAGTATATACTTTCAGACCAAGTTCATCACGCGACGATTGATCCTTATGACAACCTCCGATGATATGTCTATTGTCGATCCATTACTGAAATATCGAGAGCAGCATAAGAAGCGTCTCAGTTATATGCCGTGGCTCTATTGGAAACTGAAACCCAAGAATCGTGTTTGGGCGGAAGAGTGGCAGCAAGAATATCAAGATTATTTACAGTCGATGGAGACGGTCACTATTGGTAAGGATTGTTTTATTTCACCTGATGCGCATTTGTTTGCCGAAATTGGTCGAGAAATTGTGATTGGTGATGGGTCGTTTATTGCGGCTGACTGTGTGATTCATGGTCCTGTGACGCTGGGTCAAAAAGTTGCAATTAATCATCATGTCACTATAGATGGTGGACGAGTAGGGGTTCATATTGCCGATCAAGCACGACTTGCGGCGTATTGTCATGTGTATGCATTTAATCATGGTATGAAAATAGATCAGACGATTCATGAGCAGGCTGTGACATCGAAGGGAATTTATATTGGTCAGGATGTCTGGCTTGGGGCAAATGTCGGTGTTGTTGATGGTGTGAGAATTGATGACTTTGCCGTAATTGGCATGGATAGTACGGTAACGAAAAATGTGGAGAGTTATGCGATTGTGGCAGGTAATCCTGCACGAAAAATTGGTGATCGTCGAGATAAAAAGTAACAGGTTTAATTTGAATAGGATTGAATTAAACTTCTGGTGTTGTATGGATTATTAAAATTAACAATAGAAAAGGAATTCTCTTGATGCATTCTCCTTTATTCGCTCCATTTTTACAGATGTTGTGGTTTCTAATTCCACTTGTTGTTATTGGAACTGTAGTTAAGTCTGCGTGGTTTAAAGGCGTGATGGGTGAATGGATGATCAACTCATCCGTTCAAAAGAATTTGAATCCAGAGATTTATTGTTTATTGAAAAACGTCACGATTCCGAGTGATGGTGGAACAACCCAAATCGACCATGTGATCGTGTCTAGGTTTGGTATTTTTGTTTTGGAAACTAAAAATATGCAGGGATGGATTTTTGGGAGTGAACGTCAAAAATCATGGACTCAGCAAATCTATAAGCACAAAACAAAATTTCAAAATCCACTTCATCAAAATTACAAACACGTCAAAACGTTGCAGCAGTTATTAAATTTGAGTGACTCACACATATATTCATTAGTCGTCTTTGTTGGTGGTAGTACTTTTAAAACTGAAATGCCTGTCAATGTGGTGCAAGGCAAGGCTTTTTTGAAATTTATTCAAGATAAAACAGAAGTTGTTTTGAGTGAGCAGGAGGTAAAAAGCCTAGTTTCTCAAATTGAGGAAGGGCGTTTGCAGCCTAATTTAAAAACGCATGTTAAGCATGTGCGGAATGTAAAAAAGATTGTAAAAGAAAAACAAAATCAAGTCAGAACGAAAGCTGATGTTAGGCAAGACGAAGTAATCGAAAAGATCACTCAGGATGAGCCATTATTAGAAGAGATACAGCGACAGCCTTCTGTAGATCCATTTCATTCGGATTCTACTAAGAAGCTGTGTCCTAAATGTGGAAGTGCAATGATTTTGAGAGAAACAAAAAAAGGTCGGCAAGTGGGGCAGAAATTTTGGGGTTGTTCGCAATTTCCTGAATGTTGGTTTATAGCAAAAGAAGTCTAACTTTGTTTTGATAACAATCATTCGCTCATAAAAAAGCAACATTCTATTGGAGATAGAAATGTTGCCAAAAAACACGATTCCATCGAAACGGTTTTAATATTGATCAAGAGTCTGAACAGGGCGCCTATAAGACGCCCCAATTCTTCCTGATTAGTAGTTAATGGTCACACCCAGTGTTGCTTGACGACGTGCTGCTAAGTAGTAGCTGAGTGTTGAGCCATAAGTACCGTCACCAGCCAATGCAACAGGATATTTGCGGTCTGTGACGTTTTCGACATTGGCGAATACGCGGACATTAGATAGAGCTTGCCAATATGCATGGACGTTTCCGACAGCATAACCTGCGATTGGATAATTCAGGTTGTAGTCTTTTGCATCGCTTTTTGAGGTAATTTCAGCACTGAAACCATAATTTGGTAGCGCGAGACCTGCTGATGCATTAAAGGTTTGGCGTGGGCGGCGAGTCAACTCACTGTCACTCGCACCATTTTGACCAACTGAAATGGGTTGAACGTAGCCGTAAGCGACGTTGGTGAACCAACCACCTTCAAAGCTCCATTTAAAGCCTGCTTCGCCACCTGTGAGCTGTGCCTTGTCGATATTAGCAAGGTTGAAGGCGGTATCGTAGGTAATCAGATTCTTTACATCAGTGCGATAGATGGCAAGATTGGCAACTAAACCTTTGATGATGGTTTGATCAACACCCACTTCATATGACGTGCTTTCTTCAGGTTTTAGCTTAGGATTGCCACCATAAGTGGAATAGAGTTGGTTGGCATCTGGTGCATGGAATGCAGTACCAATGTTGGTGTAAATACTGGTTGTTGGTAAAACTTGCATACGTCCTGCAAGTTGTCCTGTGGTATGTGTCCCAAATTGGCGATTGTCTTCTACGCGAACACCAGCTTGCGTACTAAAAATTGAATCTTGGTACTGGTGTTGGAGGTAGTAGCCTGTTGTTCCGAGCGTGCGCTTATATTGATCGAATCCACTCACATAGTCTGCGTTTGTATTACGCGCTGTTAAACCAGCCAGAAGCGTTTGATTTTGTGCAAAACCCCAGCGAACATTTGTATCAAGTTCGTTGTGTTTGGTATGCGCGAAGTCAGTGCTGTCGTTTTGGTTCAATGTATCTAGGTACTGAGATAGACGTAGATTGACATTGAGATTGGATGCAATGGTATAACGACCTGTGAGGTTCAGGAGACGATTATTAAAATCTTGTGACAGCGGACTGGCGTAGTCGTAACCGACATATTCAGATTTGCCTTGATTGCCGCGAATTTCAGCAGAGAGCGCATATTGATCGTTATCTAAGCCACCTTTGACGGAATATCCTTTTTGATCATATCCAGATTTTTGTGGCGCGATCGTGGTGACATTTGAGCCGTCAGTCCCCATCGTTTGACCACGAACTTGTAAGTAAGCGTCATCATGAACTAAATCCGCTCCAGCAATTGCTTTGTACAGACCATCATTCCCGCCTTCAAATGTGGTAAAGAAATTCTGTTTTGTTGGTTTGGCGGTGATGAGTTGGATGACACCACCAACAGCATCAGAACCATATTGAACAGATGCTGGGCCTTTTAAAATCTCAACTTGATTCAGATCACTGGTATCAAAGAATTGTACGTTTGCAATGGATGTTGTGCCTGCATTGAGACGCATGCCATCCAACAAGAATAAAGTTTGGTTGCCATTTGTTCCGCGTGTAAACACTGACGTTTGTTGACCATAACCACCCAATGACACGATATTGAGTGCAGGGTCTTGGCGCAATAAATTTGAGAGCGCATTGCTTGGATCTTGCTGAATTTGTGATTGCGGAATGACTGAAATACTGGCAGGAACAACATTAATCGGTTCTGCGGTACGACTTGCAGTGACTGTAATAACAGGGAGTTGATTGTCAACAGTTGTTGGCGTATCAGCATGTGCTGTATGAAATACAGAAAAAATGGAGAGTGTCAGGACACTTGGTAAAAATGAACGTGATTGTGTTGAACGTGACTTTACTGGCTTTGCAATAATTTGAGAAATAGACATAACGACTCCTAACACTCAAGCCCCGTGAGCGTGTGGGTGGGAAAATGACTGAGCTTGGTATCCGGACTGATGATTTGTGAGTGAAATCAATTACCGTTGCGGGGTGCAGTGCTGGCTTGAACCAGCTTCCCATTCGTAAAATAAAATTCAGCAGAGGGTGAATTTTATTTTAGAACCATAAAGATGAATACTCAGAACGCGGCGATTATATCTGTAATGCACACAAAATGTAACAGGAGTGTAAGTTGTTTGTTGAATGGAGGAAGAAATGCATCAATATAAGGCGTTTTAGATGATGATTTGAGATGACTTTTCGGTTTAAAGTGGCGCGAGATGCGTTAGAATACCCCGCCTATTGAAATTTTCTGATCGAAATTTTGTTCTAATCCAACTGAGCATATCATGCGTACACGAGTCAAAATTTGTGGGTTGACACGACCTATTGATGTCCAAACAGCCATT
>Ga0209023_10001895_pt1 | contig 27105 bp, 26 predicted proteins | sample LakOneMetagenome_FD_187468 | JGI IMG/M metagenome (GOLD analysis project Ga0209023, IMG submission 187468) | Freshwater and sediment microbial communities from Lake Erie, Canada (SPAdes) (version 2) | ecosystem: Environmental > Aquatic > Freshwater > Lentic | place: Lake Erie, Canada...
AGCCTTCAGGCCCGCTTTCGCCAGACAATGCGAGCCTGAAGGCTCGCGGTCCAGCTATCCGCGCTTCTTTTCCACGATGGCGAGCGCGGCCTTGAAGGCCCCCTCTATGTCGAGGTCGGTCGTATCGAGGATCGCCGCGTCGCCAGCCGGCTTCAACGGCGCGGCCGAGCGTCCGGCGTCGCGCTCGTCGCGCTTGCGGATGTCGGACAGGATATCGGCATAGACGACCGGCTCGCCGCGCCCGCGCAATTCCAGCGCGCGCCGTTGAGCGCGGGTCTCCGGGCTCGCGGTCACGAAAATCTTCACGTCCGCATCAGGTGCGATGACCGTGCCGATGTCGCGCCCGTCGAGCACCGCGCCCGCCGGGTGCTGCGCAAAACGCCGTTGCATGTCGATCAGCGCCGCGCGCACGTCCGGCATGGCGCCGACGACGGAGGCCGCCTCGCCCATTTCGCGCCCGCGCAGCCTTTCCTCGTCGAAGTCGATCAGCGCCAGCCCGCGCGCGGCGGCGACGGCGCTTTCCACGTCATTGAGCCGCGTCCCCTCGTCCATCAGCACGCGCGCCGTCGCGCGATAGAGCAGGCCGGTGTCGAGATGCGGCAGGCCGAAGTGCGCGGCGAGCCGCCGGGCGATCGTGCCCTTGCCGGACGCCGCGGGCCCGTCGATCGCGACAATCATGCGAATTGCGCCCCGAGCGACGCCATCAGCGGCTTGAAGGTCGGGAACGAGGTGGCGATCATTGCCTCGTCGTCGATGCTGACGTCTTTCCCGGACGCTAGGCCCATCACGAGAAAGCTCATAGCGATTCGATGGTCGAGATGGGTGGCGACCATGCCGCCGCCCTGGGCCGGACCGCCTGCGCCGCGCACCAGCAGATCGTCGCCTTCGATATCGCAATCGACGCCATTGGCGCGCAGGCCGTCGGCGACGGCGGCGAGACGGTCGGATTCCTTCACGCGCAATTCCTGCAGCCCGCGCATCCGCGTCTCGCCGCTCGCAAACGACGCGGCAACAGCGAGGATCGGATATTCGTCGATCATCGACGGCGCACGCGCGGCGGGCACATCGACGCCCTTGAGCGCGCTCGCGCGCACCCGCAGATCAGCGACATCCTCGCCGCCTTCCACCCGACGGTCGAGTTCGACGATGTCGGCGCCCATTTCCATCAGCGTCGTCAGCAGTCCCGTCCGCAGCGGGTTCATCATCATGCCTTCGATGACGATCTCGGAGCCCGGCGTGATCAGCGCGGCGACGATCGGGAAGGCCGCAGACGAGGGATCCGCGGGCACGACCACGGGGTTGGGCGTCAGCTTGGGCCGGCCCTCGAGCGTGATCTTGCGGCCGGCTTCGCCGAAGGCCTCGCTCTTCACCGTTGCGCCGAAATGCGCGAGCATCTTTTCGGTATGGTCGCGGCTGGCTTCCGTCTCGATCACGACCGTGCGGCCGGGCGAATTGAGGCCCGCGAGCAGCACGGCCGACTTGATCTGCGCCGAGGCGACCGGCGTGCGGTATTCGATCGGCGCGGGCTCGGCCGCGCCCTGCAGCACGATCGGGCAGCGCCCGCCCTCGCCCTGTTCCAGCGAGCGCGCGCCCATCAGTTCCAGCGGATCGAGAATGCGCCGCATCGGCCGCTTGCGCAGCGAGGCGTCGCCATCGAACCGCGCCGTGATCGCATGGCCGCCGACCACGCCCATCATCAGGCGCGAGCCGGTGCCGGCATTGCCGAAATCGAGCGTCTCGCTTGGGCCCAGCAGCGATCCGAGGCCAGCGCCGCGCACGCGCCATTGGCCGTCGCCGGTCCGCTCGATGTCAGCGCCCAGCGCCCGGCAGGCCGCGCCCGTGCGCAGCACGTCGTCGCCTTCGAGCAGGCCAGCGATTCGCGTCTCGCCGATGGCGAGCAATCCGAAGATGAAGGCGCGGTGGGAAATCGACTTGTCGCCGGGCACGCGCAGGCGTCCCTTGAGCGGGCCGGAGCGGCGCGCGGCGAGTGGGCTGGGCGCTGCATGCGAGGACAAGTCGTTTCGCTCCGGGTCTGCTGTTGCCGCGGCGCCATAGAGCGCACGAATTTCGGAGGCCAGATTTCGCAAAAGGCGCTCATTCACGCCCCGGAACCCATCGGCTTCCCTCGCTTTCGCGCCGTTCCACGCGAAAGCCGGGCTGATCTAGCATGGCGCGTCCGGGCCTGTCATTAAGGGCTGGCGGCGCATACGGGCAGGGCGCGCAGGCTATCGATAAATTCCCATTTGACAGGCGCGATCCGCCCCACTAACCGGAGCGCCGCGGACATGCGGGGCGCAGGGGGCGCCGCGCGCGATGGGATCAGAGGCGAGGGACGAGAGACGTGACCAAACCCGAGCTCGGAAACAAGCGTCAATGCGCCAGTTGCGGCGCCAAGTTCTTCGATCTGAAGCGCGACCCGATTCTGTGCCCGAAGTGCGGCGCGGTCTATCAGATCGTCATGCCCGCACGCGGCCAGCGTGTCGCTGCGGCCGCCGCCGCTGCGCCGAAGGATGACGACGAACCGGTGGCCGAGGGCGACGCCGAAATCGTGTCGCTGGAGGACGCCGACGCCGAGGCCGCCGAGAAGATCGTGGTCGGCGACGACGACATCGAGATCGAGGACGACGTCGCGGCCGACGACACCTTCCTGGAGGAGGAGGAGGAGGACGGCGACGACGTCGCCGACCTGATCGACGGCGATATCGAGGACGACGACGAAGGTTGATCCGGAAAGTCGGCCTGAGGGCGGACGAACGGGGGTTGCAGAGGCCGAAGCCTTCCCCTATACAGCGCACGCGTCGCGGACGACCCAAGCCCGCGGCCCAGAGAAGTGGGGCCATAGCTCAGTTGGGAGAGCGCTTCAATGGCATTGAAGAGGTCGTCGGTTCGATTCCGTCTGGCTCCACCAAACTTCTGAACCGAAAACTGGCCGCGAAAGCGGCCGTTTTGCGTTTTGGGCGCCCGCTCGCGCGATAGCCTTGCCTCCCCGGCCTGGCCTATGCTTGCTGCAACCAGCAAGAATTTCGGGCGGAAAAGATGACAGACATCGTTGCAGCGGCAGAGGCCTTGAGGCCCCTGATCGGCCCTCGCGCCGCCGAGATCGAGCAGGCGCGCCGGCTGCCAGCCGACATCGCCGCTGCGCTCGCGCGCGCGGGCCTTTTCCGTATGGCTACGCCCACGGAGATCGGCGGGCTCGAACTTCCGCCTGCCGAGATTTTTCGCGCCATCGAGGCGGTGAGCGAGGCTGACGCGTCGGCGGGCTGGTGCGTCATGATCGGCACGACGTCGGGCATGACGTCGGCGTGGCTGCCGGCCGACATTGCGCGACCGATCTTCGGGCCGCCAGACGTTGTCACCTGCGGCGTTTTCGCGCCTATGGGCCGCGCGTTCGAGGACGGCGACGACTACGTCGTCAGCGGCAAATGGCAATGGGCCTCCGGCTCGGCCAATTGCGACTGGCTGATGGGCGGCTGCGCCATTGTCGCGGACGGCGCGCCGAAGAAGCTCGCCAATGGCGCGCTCGATTCGCGGATGATGATTTTTCCGCGCGACAAGGTCGAGCTGATCGATTCATGGAATGTCAGCGGCCTCTGCGGCACGGGCTCGGGCGAGATGCAGGTCAGGGACGTGCGTATCCGCAAGGCGCATTCGGCGTCCATCGTCGTGGATCGCCCGCACGCACAGGGCGCGCTTTATGCCTTCCCTGTATTCGGCCTGCTCGCGCTCGGCGTCGCCTCCGTTCTGATGGGCAACGCGCGCGCGGCGGTCGATGAACTCGTCGAACTTGCGGGCGGCAAGAAACCGCAGGGATCGTCGCGGGTGCTGGCGGAACGCGCGACGGCGCAAGCAGCGCTGGCAGAAAACATCGCACGGCTGCGCGCCGCCCGCGCCTATATGTTCGAGGCGGTTGATGATGCCTGGGACAAGGCGCGCGCAACGGGCGAAGTCGCGCTCGCCGAGCGCGCAGCGCTGCGCAACGCCGCCACCCATGCCGCGCGCACCGCGCTTGGCGTTACGCGCGACATGTACGAATTGGGCGGCGGCTCGTCCGTGTTCCTCTCGTCGCCATTGCAACGACGGATGCGCGACGCATCCGTTGGCGCGCAGCACATGATGGTGGCGCCGCAGACGAACGAATTGACCGGCCGCTATTTCATGGGCCTGCCGACGGACGCGAGCTTCCTCTGACGGCGCGCCTCGGAGGGCTGCAGCGCGATCACCTCGCCGCCGAGCATAGTGTTGAACAGCCGCATCATCAGCGCCACCTGCGCCTGCATGATCCTGCGCAGATGCGGGCATTTCGCCATGGATTGCTTGACGATGCGATAGCCTTTGCGCGCATCGTGCTCGACATAGCCGAGCTCCATCAGCAGGCCGACCTTGCGGCGCACGGTCGTGCGCGGAATGCCGGTGATCTCGGCGAGAGGCAGCAGACGGACATAGGCGTAGTCCTCCGCGATCTCGTCGTCGACGGACTGATAGCGCCGCAGCGCGACCGGCTCCGCAAGGATGTCGCCGACGCTCGCCACGCAGATCGCGCAGAGAATGAAATAGCTGTCCGTGTCGCCCTGAAAACGCTGCGCGACGATGCGCGCCACTTCCATCGAATATTGATTGAAACTATGCGCGACGATCAGGCTGTTGCCGCGCGCCGCTTCCCGCTTCAGTTTCGCCTTCATGCGCGCTCCGGCTGGGCCGAGGCCGAAGCCAAGCCTTTACTGGTGTCCATTTTGGACACAGGTTCCCTTGCAGCGTCAATAACGGCCTCTAGAGTGACGGCGGGGCAGGTCCTGCAATAAAGCGGCAGGCTTATAGGGAGGCGGGGCTGGCGCATCGCCCGGCCGGGAAGGGACGGGTCGTTCGATCGGCCCGCCCTTCTCCCTGCTCTGTTGACGCCTCCCTGAATTCCCGCCATTCCGCGACAATCCGCCGCTCGAAATGCCTGTAAAAGCATCAGCAAAGGCGCCCGCTTTGTGAGCAGCGCCACTCGACGGCGCGGGAGTGAGGACGCTACATAGTCCGCAGATGACGCCGGTCAGGACTATGGAATGAGCTTTGCCGATGCGCCGCGCAATGGCGATTCAATCGCCGTCGCGCCGACGATCCTTCCGGCGGCCGAGCGCTTTCGCATCCTGCTCTATTTCGGCGGCCTGACGGTCATTCTTGCGCTGGCGGATCCAGCCGGCGGGCTGCTGGAAATTCCGCTGAGCTTTTATCTCAAGAACAAGCTCGGCCTATCAGCGACGGAAGTTTCGATCTTCCAGGCCATCGCAGGCATTCCGTTGCTGGTTGCCTTCCTGTTCGGCTTCGCCCGCGATCGCTGGAACCTTCTCGGACGCCGAGACCGCGGGCTGATGCTCGTCTTCGGCGGCGTGGCGGCGGTGCTCTATCTCGGCTTCGCCTTCACGCCGATGAATTATTCGACGCTGCTGCTGGCGATGTTCCTCCTCACCGCCTGTACGCTGTTCGTCGATGCGGCGGAAAACGGACTCGCCTCCGTGCTCGGCCAGCAGCACGCCATGCCCGGCCAGCTCAGCGCCACCTGGAGCGCTTTCGGCTCCGTGCCGGCGGTCGGCGCCCTGCTGCTCGGCGGCTATTTTTCCGATTGGCTGGAGGATCAGGACGGCAATATTGCTGCGCGCGCGCTGTTCCTGGTTGGCGCCGTCCTGTCGATCCTCGTGATGATCTATTCGCTGCTGCGCCCGCGCGCCGTTTTCGACAAGCTTCGCGACGAACAACTCGAATCCGGCCATTTCGTGCGCGATCTCAAGCGCCTCCTTCGGCACAAGCCGATTTACCCGGCTCTCGTCATCTGGGGTTTGTGGAATTTCGCGCCGGGGTCGAGCACGCCGCTGCAATATTACCTGCAGAACACGCTGAAGGCGCCTGATTCCGTCTGGGGCCAATGGAGCGCGATTTTCGCCGCCTCTTTCGTGCCGACGTACATTCTGTTCGGGTGGCTCTGCACGCGCGTCTCGCTGAAGAAGCTGTTGTGGTGGGGCACGCTGGTCGCCATTCCGCAATTCGTGCCGCTGCTCTTCATCAACTCGACGACGGCGGCATTGATCGCGGCCATCCCGATGGGCCTGATGGGCGGCATGGCGACGGCGGCCTATCTCGACCTGATGATCCGCTCCTGCCCGCCGCGCCTGCAGGGCACGGCGATGATGGCCTCGTCTGGCCTCTATTACATCTCGTCGCACCTGGGCGATGTCTGGGGCGCCTTCATCTACGAGAAATACGGCGGCTTCGCCATTTGCGTGGCGATGATCACCATCGCCTACACGCTGATCGTGCCGATACTGGCGACGGTTTCGGACGAACTGACCATCCTGCCGGATAACGAAGTGGCGCCTCAGAAGCGCGACAGCACGACAAGCTGATAGAGCCCGCCGAAATAGCGCCGGGGCCTGGTCGCCGCCGTCCCTGGCGGCGCGTAGTCCACGACCGGCCTGCGCCACATGTGGAGCGCAAAGGGCTCCAGCCAGGTCAGCACCGGCAGCATCAGCAGACGCCATGGGCTCCACCAGCGCGGCTTGGCATATTCCATCACCACGACTTTTCCGCCGGCCTTGGTCACGCGCAATGTCTCTGCGAGCGTGCGGCGCCGGACGTCCTCGGGCTGCTCGTGCAGCAGGAAGAACAGGACTGACCGGTCGAAGCGCCCGTCGGGAAATTCCATGCGCGCGGCATCCATCACCCGCGTGCGCAACGGCGCGTCGGGCGACAGTTTGGCCCTGAGATTGTCGATCTGCGCAGGCACAACGTCGATCACGTCGAGCCGGCCGCCCTGCGGCGCGATATTGGACAGAAGGGTGGGCGTGAAATCCCCATAGGCGCAGGCGACCTGCAGCGTCCGTCCGGTATAGTCGGGCCCGAGCGCGGCCTGCGCGGCCTTCCTGAGTCGATTGTAATTGCCCCAGAGAATGGCGTTCACCAGCCACTGGCGCTCGAAGAAGGCGACTGCCTTCGGATGGACGTAGGCCCACCAGTAATGCTTCTGAAGATAGCCGGGGACCTGAGAGCGCTTGACGGCGGTCTCGCTCGTGTCGGCGGCGTCCAGATGGACATCGTCGAACCTTCGTTCGGTCACGCTTTCCATGGCGGCTGTCTAGGCTCGTTGACGTCAGGACGCGTTGTGCTGTCGCAAAGCCAACCTCAAACTCAACCCTGTAACAAGCGCGAAAATCCAGCAGCGGGCGTTGGAGGCTCTCACCCGCTCAGGAAATCGTCTACCAGCGCGATCTGGTCCAGCACATTCAGCGCCGGCGCATGGCCGCAGCCGGCTATCTCGACCAACCGGCAGTGCGGATTTTCCGTCGGCATCCGCTCCGCGGCCGGCCGCAGCAGCAGGTCGGAATTCTCGCCACGCAGGCAAAGCATGGCGCAATCGAGTTTCCGCCAGGCCTCCCATTGCGCGTAATCGTCGGGGTGATGGGCGAACTGCATCACCATATTGGGATCATAGTGCGTCGTAATGCCGCCGTCGGGCAGCCGGCGCGCAGACGTTTCGGCCATGCGCCGCCATTGCGCGTCGCTCAGGTAGCCATAGGGCGTGTAGATCTGCCGCAGATAGGCTTCGAGTTCGCTCAATCGCTCGAAGCGCGGCGGTTTGCCGGCATAGCTGCGGATGCGCTCGATGGCGGCCGGATTGAGCTCCGGCCCGATGTCGTTGAGCACGAGCCGCTTGATGCGGCCCTTCAGCGGGCCAGCGCCCGCGTGGATGGCGATGGCGCCGCCCATCGAGGTGCCGACCCAGTCGAACCTGTCCCATCCCAGCGCATCGACGAAGGCGGTCGCAAGCTGCGCATAGAAGGCGAGGCAATATTCGGCCTCCGGCTTCGGGCTCCATTGCGACAATCCGCGTCCGATCGTGTCGGGCGCGACAATATGCCAGCGGGAACTGAGGGCTTCGCCAAGGTCGTCGAAGTCGCGGCCGGTGCGTGCGAGCCCGTGCCACAGCACGAGTTTCGGCTTCGACGCGTCGCCCCATTCGACATAGTGCAATTCGCGGTCGAGAATTGTGACGTATTTCGAAACCGGACCGCTCATGATTTCGACTCCGCGCGCAGCTTGCCGACAATACCGGTCGGGAAGAAATAGACCGACAGGATGAAGAGAATGCCGAGCCACAGAAGCCAGCGGTCGGGATTGAAGAAATTGGCGACGAAGCCCGCGCCCGACGCATTGAGCGCTCCGAAGGCCGCGCCCATCAGCGTCTGCAGATAATTCTCGGCCAGCACGAACAGCGCTGCGCCGATGATGGCGCCATAGAGCGTGCCCATGCCGCCGATGACGACGATGAGCAGAATGTCGATCATGATGTTGAACGACAAGGTCGTGTCCGGCCCGGTATAGCGCAGCCAGATGGCGTTCAGCCCGCCCGCGCAGGCCGCAAAGATCGCGCCCAGCACATTGGCGATGGTGCGGTGATAGATGATGCGATAGCCGAGCGCCTCGGCGCGGAACGGGTTTTCGCGGATCGCCTGCAGCACACGCCCGAACGGCGATTCAACGATGCGCAGCATGACGAGGAACAGGACGACGACGGTGCAGAAGACCAGATAATAGGAGAGCGTGCGCCCGGTGATCGAAATGTCGAACGGCCCGTTCTCCAGCAGCTTGAAGCCCGGCCGCAGCACTTCCGGCACACGGAAGGTGCGGCCATCCTCGCCACCCGTCAGCCACGAGAGCTGCGAGGCGAGGACCGCGAAGGCGGAGGCGACGGCGAGCGTCACCATGGCGAAGAAGATCGTCTGTACGCGCAGCGAGAACAGGCCGATGGCGAGCGCGAGCAGCGCCGCCAGAACAATCGCCGCAGCAAGCCCCAGGAGGATCGCGCTCCATGTCGGCCCCAGCGCATAGAGCATGAGTCCGACGCCATAGGCGCCGATGCCGAAGAACATCGTATGCGCGAAGGAGACGATGCCGGCGTAACCCAGCAGCAAATCGTAGGATGCGACGAGCAGCGCGAAGACACAGATTTTCGCTGCGACATTCAGCGGCTTCGAGCCGGGAAACAGGAAAGGCGCGAGCGCCAGCACGGCGACGATCACGATCAGGAGCGCTGTCAAAACCTTGCCGCGCGGGGGATTGCCGGAGAGGATCATTCTAGCGGCTCGTCACGGGATAGAGGCCGCGCGGCCGCCACAACAGGATCGCCACCATCAGCGCGATATTGGAGACGAGCGCGAGCTTCGGCGCGAGAAAGCCCGCGTAATTGGCGAGCAGCGCGAGCAGGATCGAGCCGATGAAACAGCCGCCGACCGAGCCGAGCCCACCGATGATGATGACAATGAAGGTCGTGACCGTCATCTCGCCGCCGATCGATGCATGGGCCTGCTCGCGATAGAGCGCCCACATCAGGCCGCCGAGACCGGCCAGCGCCGAGCCCGCCATGAACACGCCGACGAACAGGCGGCGGATCTTGTAGCCCAGCGCCTCGACCATCTCGCCGTTCTCGACGCCCGCGCGGATCAGCAGGCCGATCTTGGTGCGCGTGAGCGTGAATTGCAGCGCCGCGAAAACGATGAGGCCGACGACGACGGCGAGCAGGCGATATTTTTCCACTGCAGCCCCGCCGAGCGGGATCGAGCCGCGCAGGGCCGTCGGCAGCGGCAGCGGGTTCATCTGCGGACCAAAGCTCGCATAGAGCAATTGCTCGACGACGATCAGCCCGCCCATGGTGATGAGGATCTGCTTGAGATGCTGGCCGTAGACGGGCCGCACCAGCAGGCGTTCGAACACGTAGCCAGCGAGGCCCGTGACCAGCATGGCGAAAACCATGGCGGGCAGCAGCGCCATGAGATTGGAGGCGAGCGAATCCGATTGCGTGAGCGCGACCATCGGCGCGAAGGCGACGACGGCGACATAGGCGCCGACAGCGACAAAGGCGCCGTGGCCGAAGTTCATGACGTCCATCAGGCCGAAGACGAGCGTGAGGCCGGACGCCATGGCGAAGATCATCATGCCCATGGCGAGCCCCGCCAGCGTCAGCGTGGTCCAGGTCGACATCGAGCCGACGAACGGGAAGGCCGCAGCCGCGAGAAGGAGCGGCAGCAGGACCGGGAGATAATCCGTCTTCTGCTGCGGCAGGGCGGCGCCGGCATCAATAGCTGTCATTGGTGGCTGTCCAGGCTGAGGCCGAGCAGGCGGGTCTGCAATTGATCGTCGGCGGCAAGTTCAGCCATGGCGCCGGAATGCACGATGCGGCCGGAATCCATGACATGAACGAGGTCGCCAACCTCCTGCGCGACTCGGAAATTCTGCTCGACCAGAAGAATGGTCGCGCCGGATCGCGCAATCTCCTTCAGGCATTCGATCAGCGCCGAGACGATGGCGGGCGCGAGGCCCTTGGTCGGCTCATCGATCAGCAGCAGCTTGCGCTCTTCCACGATCGCGCGCGCAATCGACAGCATCTGCTTCTGTCCGCCCGACAGCGTGCCTGCGCGAGACAGCCAGAATTTTCTCAGCGCCGGGAAGAAGCCGAAAATCCAGTCGAGCCGTTTGTCGTCCGGCGCGCCCGCGCGTGCGGCGAGCACGAGATTTTCCCGGACCGTGAGATCGGAAAAGATCGCCATGGTCTCGGGCACATAGGCGACGCCGGAACAGGCGATGTCGGGCGTCGTCTTTTTGTCGATCGCTGCGCCGTCGAAATGGATCGCGCCCTTCGAGGCCGGCCACAGGCCCATGATCGTGCGCAGCGTCGTCGTCTTGCCCGCGCCGTTGCGCCCGAGCAGCATGGTCGTGCGGCCCTTGGGCACGACAAGATCGACACCGTGCAGGATGTGATAGCGGCCGATATGCGTGTGCACGCCGGAAAGGGTGAGAAGCGCGTCGCTCACGCAGCCGCTCCCTTGTCCTTCGGCGCGATGCCGAGATAGGCCTCCTGCACCACAGGGCTGGCGATCACGGCTGCCGGCTCGCCGTCGGCGACGCAGGCGCCATTGGTCAGCACGATGATGCGGTCGGCGAGCGAGCGCACGACGTCCATCTTGTGCTCGACCAGCAGGATGATCTTGCTCTTGTCTTCCTTCAGCTTTGCGATCAGGTCGAGAACGACAGGCGCCTCGTCCACGCTCATGCCGGCAGTCGGCTCGTCGAACATGAAGACGCGCGGCTCGAGCGCCATCATCAGCGCGACTTCCAGCTTGCGCTGGTCGCCGTGCGAGAGCGCAGCGGCCATATGCGCGCGCTTGGTCTCCAGCGCCACCGTCTGCAGGATTTCGTCAGCCCGCAAGATGAGTTCGCGGCGAAAACTCCAGGGATGCAGCATGTCGTAGTGGACGCCCGCCTTCGCCTGCACCGCGAGGCGCACGTTCTCGGCGACCGTGAGATTGGGAAAGAGGTTGGTGAGCTGGAACGCGCGCCCCAGCCCGCGTCGTGCGCGAATCGGCGCGCTCTCGGCGGTGATGTCCACGCCGTCGAGCAGCACCTGGCCTTCGCTTGCGCGCAGCTGTCCGGAGATCAGGTTGAAATAGGTCGTCTTGCCCGCGCCGTTCGGCCCGACGATGGCGGTGAGCTCGCCGGGACGGAAGGCGCAGGAGACATGGTCGACCGCGACATGCCCGCCGAAGCGGATCGTCAGGTCGCGCGTTTCGAGCGAGACGGACATGATGAGTGTGAGGCCCCCTCCCTAACCCTCCCCCGCTGCGCGGGAGAGGGGACAGTCTCAGGTTGCGGAATGATTGCAGCCCCCTCTCCCGCGAAGCGGGGGAGGGTTAGGGGAGGGGGCTCGCGCCCTTACGGCTTGTTGCGGATCGGAACCTGCATGTCCTCGATCTTGAGCTCACGCGTCAGTTCGAGGCGCGCCCACGGCTTGCTCGTGTCGGTCGAAACCTTGAAGGCGTACATCGACTGCAGCGCCTGATGGTCTTCCTTGCGGAACATCATCTTGCCCTTGGGCGTGTCGAATTCCATGCCCTCCATCGCCGCGATCAGCTTTTCCGTGTCGGTTGACTTGGCCTTGATGATCGCGCTGACGACCGCCTGCGCCGCCGCGAATCCGCCGACGGTGAAGAAGTCCGGCGGCGCGTTGAAGCGCTTCTCGTGCTCGGTGACGAGCCAGTCGTTGATCGGGTTCTTCGGGATCTCGTAATAGTAATACGCCCCGCCTTCCATGCCCGGAAAGTCCTTGTACGACGCCAGCGCCGGCAGGATGTTGCCGCCCGTCGCCATCTCGATACCGTAGCGCTTGGGGTCCATGTCTTTCAGCTTGGGCAGCGGGTTGGTGCCGCCGGCCCAGATCACCCAGATGAACTTGCGGCCGGGCTTGTCCTTCATCGCGTCGAACAGGCGCTGGCCGACGGCCGTGAAATCGGTCGTGGCGCCAGGCGCATATTCTTCCGCGCCGAGCGTCGCGCCGGTCTTGGCGAGCGCCTCCTTGAAGGCGGCGACGCCGTCGCGGCCGAAGGCCGTGTCCTGCGCGAGCGTGGCGACCGTCACGCCGGGCTTGCCGATGGCGAGCGCGTTCGAGATCGCGTCCTGCGACGAATTGCGACCGGTACGGAAAATGTAGCGGTTCCACTTGTCGCCGGTGATCGAGTCGGCAACCGCGGGCTCCACGAGAAGAATCTTTTTCGATTCCTGGGCCACGGGCAACATGGCGAGCGCTGCGGCGGACGATGTCGTGCCGATGGCCAGATCGACCTTGTCGTCGTCATAGGCTTCCTGCAGCGCGGTCTTGGCGACGTCGGGCTTGGTCTGGTCGTCCTTCACGATCAGCACGATCTTGCGGCCGTCGATCGCCATCGTGCCCTTGGTCGCGAATTCGAGGCCGAGCTTGAGTCCGGCCTCGGTCTGCTTGGCGTAAGCCTCCAGCGGGCCGGTCTTGCCGGCGATCAGCGCGATCTTGATGTCCTGCGCCATGGCGCCCTGCGCTGACAGCGCGAAAGCGGCAGCCACGGCCAGCGATCTGAGGGAAATATTTGCGCGCATACGGTCCAGCTCCTCCCACAAGCCACACACGCGAGGCGCCTGCGGCGAATGGTTCACCTATACACGGCAGCAGAATCGTCCGCTAGGCGAAACGCTGTGCAGATACGGTCGTCGCGCTCAGGAAATGCGACGGCCGGCAGCGCGGACATCGCCGGCGCGCGCAGAAAATATCTGTCGTATTCCGTCGATCAGCGACCATTTGTTGCGCACTTCCGCGAGCCGCGCGATGAAGGCGCTCGCCCAGCGCGATACGTCATGCTCGGTGATGCGCTCCAGCATCCGCGCATGTCGCGCGATGCGTTCGTCCAGCGACATTGTCAGCGCGCGCTCGATCGCGGCTGACACGGCTTCCTTCTCATGCGGATTGACGATCAGCGCGCCATCCATCTCGGCAGCTGCGCCCGCGAATTGCGACAGGATCAGAACGCCCGGATCGGTTTCGTCTTGCGCGGCCACATATTCCTTGGCGACGAGATTCATCCCGTCGCGCAGCGGCGTCACCAGCGCCGCCTGCGCGCACCGATAGACGCCTGCGAGCTGCTTGCGCGAATAGGAGCGGTTCACATAGCGGATCGGCGTCCACGCTGCTTCGCCATATTGCCCGTTGATGTGGCCAACGAGCCCCGTGACCATGTCCTCCATTTCCTTGTAGCCCTTGGCCTGTTCACGGCTCTTGGGCGTGATCTGGAGATAGGTCGCCTTGTCGCGCCAGTGCGGCCGTTCGGCGAGCAGATGCTCGAAGGCCTGCAGGCGCTGCACGATGCCCTTGGAATAATCGAGACGGTCGACGCCCAGCAGCAGCTTGCGTCCGCTCAGGCTCGCCCGCATATCCGTGATGAAAGGCGTATGCGCGGCGGCGCGCGCCGCCCGCGCGTAGATACCGGTTTCGATGCCGACCGGAAACGTGTCGATCTGGACATGGCGCCCGTCGATCTCGAACGAACGACCGCCGCGCGACGCGGTCGCGCCTCTCGTCTCGAGATATTTGCCGTAATTCTCGGTGTCGTTGTCGGTCTGGAATCCCACGAGATCGAAGGCCGCCAGGGCGCCGACCGTATCTGCGTTCTTGGGCAGCGCCTGCAATATGTCGGGCGGCGGGCAGGGGATGTGCAGGAAGAAGCCGATAGGATTGTCGTGCCCGCGCGCGCGCAATTCCAGCGCGAGGCGCATGAGATGATAGTCGTGCACCCACACGACATCGTCGGGCTGCAAGATCTTCGACACCTGATCGGCGAAATAGGCGTTGACGCGCATGTACCCGGACAGATCGGCTTGCGAATAATCCTGCAGGTCCACCCGGTAGTGCAGCAGCGGCCACAGCACGCTATTGGCGAAGCCGTTATAATATTCCTGATGGTCCGCGACGGAGAGATCGAGCGCGACGAAACTGACGTTGCGCCCTTCGATGATCTCCGGCGCGCCGGGCTCATCTTCGGTCGTCCGCCCGCTCCAGCCGCACCACACGCCCTTCCGGCCGCGCAGCGCCGCCTTCACGGCCACCGCGAGCCCGCCGGCGCGCTTCTCGCCAGGCAGGGCCACGCGGTTCGATACGATTACCAGGCGCGCCACCAGGCATTCTCCCATGTGTCGGACAGGCGCATCGCGGAATTGATGACGCCCGCCATCGAATAGGTCTGGGGAATATTGCCCCACAACTGCCCGCTCGCCGGATGCAGGTCTTCCGAGAGCAGGCCATAGCTGTTGGCGTGCGAGAGTATGTCCTGGAAAACCTCGCGCGCTTCGTCGCGCCGGCCGATGGCCGCGAGCGCGTCGGCGTACCAGAAATTGCAGACGATGAAGGCTGTTTCCGGTTCGCCGAAATCGTCAGCCGCCGTGTAGCGCATCACGCGGCCGTTGCGACGCAACTCGCGGCCGATCGCCTCCACGGTCTTGATGTAGCGCGGATCGGTGGGCGGCAGCAGGCCGAGTTCGGCGACCATGAGCGCGCTGGCGTCCAGCTCCTCGTGGCCGAAGGCGCCGACAAGCCCGCCGCGCTTTTCGTTCCATGCATTGTCGAGGATCGCGCGCTTGATCGGCGCGGCGCGATTGCGCCAATAGTCGGCGCGTTCCTTGAGGCCCAGCCGCACGGCGATATGGCCGAGCCGGTCGCAGGCGGCCCAGCACAGTGTCGCCGAATAGGTGTGAACCCGTGTGCGCCCGCGATATTCCCAGATGCCGGCGTCGGGCGTCAGCGCAAATTCCGCCGCGCGTTCGCCGAGCGGTTCGAGTCGGCGAAAAAGCGCCTCGTCGCCCATGCGCGGCAGCCGGTGGTCGATGAACATCTGCTTGGCGGCCAGCACCACGCTGCCGTAGACGTCGTGCTGCGCCTGCTCGGCGGCGGCATTGCCGACGCGCACCGGGCCTTGCCCCAGAAAGCCCTCCAGCAGCGTCGCATTATGCTCTTCGAGCGAAGCGCCCGGCACGATCGAATGCAGCGGCCCGATCGTTTCGTTGCCGTCCGAGACGACGGATGTGAGATAGCCGATGTAGGCCTCCATCGTCTCCGTCACGCCGAGGCGGTTGAGTGCGCCGACGACGAAGAATGCGTCGCGAAGCCAGCAGAAGCGATAGTCCCAGTTGCGCGCCGTGCCCGGCGCCTCGGGGATCGACGTCGTATGCGCGGCGATGATCGCGCCGGTTTCCTCGAAGCTGCAGAGTTTGAGCGTGATCGCGGCGCGGATCGTCTCGCGCTGCCATTCGAAGGGCACGCCGAGCGAGCGCGACCAGTCGAGCCAATAGGCGCGCGTGCGATTTTCGAAATCGCGCGCGGTCGAATCGAGATCGCTGAGAAACGGCTCGTCCACGCCGAAGATCAGCGACAGCGGCCGGGTCAGCGCGAAATTGGTTTCTTCCACGATGTAGGAGAGCGACGCGTCGGTCGTCAGCCGCAGCACATCGGCGCCGCCGAGGTAGCGGATGTGGTTGGAGCCGACGACGACTTGCGTCGGCTTGCCGCCATAGCCGAAGGTCGGCCGCACGCGGATCGCGATGCGCGGCAGGCCAGAAATCGGCTCGATTCGGCGCACGATCTGCGGCGGCCGGAACGTGCGCTCATAGCGCCCGAAGCGCGGCATGAAGTCGATGATGCGCACGGCGCCGCCGTGCTTGTCCTCGAGAATGGTTTCGAGCACCGCCGTATTGCGCGCATAGGCCGAGCGCGACGAAACCTGATCGTGCAGCACGACGTCGGAAAAGCCCTTCTCCTCGTTGCCCGAGAGCAGCCGGCAGAAGACCGGATCCGCGTCGAAGCGCGGAAAGCACCACCAGAGGATACGCGCTTGCGGATCGACGAGCGCCGCGACGCGGCAATTGCCGATCAGGGCGAGATCGAGCGGTTGGGGTGTCTTCATGCGCGTTTGGCCTCCGGGCTCATGCCGACGAGACGGCCGAGCCAGGCGCGCACGTCTTGCGGCGAAGCGAAGACCGCGTCGGCGCCTTCCAATGTCTGTCCAACTGAAAAGGCGCGCCCGCCCAGCGCCTTGGCGGCGGCGATGCCGGCGATGTCGGTAATGTCGTCGCCAACGAAGATCGGGCTCCGGCCTGCGAAGGGCGGGAGCTCCATGAATGCGCGGACGGCGTCCCCCTTCGTGGCGCCCGCCGACTTGATCTCGTAGACGCAATGACCGCTGAGGATCGCGAGCTGCGGCGCGAAGCTCTCGACGATCTCGGCAAGTTCAGTCCGCAGGGGCTGCTCGGCCTGGGGCGCTGCCCGCCAGTGCACGGCCAGCGCCTTGCCCTTGTCTTCCACGAAGGCGCCGGGATGGCGGGCGGCGACGGCTGTAACGAGGCTTGCGAAGTGGGCGGAAATATCCGGTGCGCCGCCGTCGATGATGTCGCCGTCCGCGGCAATCCGCATCTGCGCGCCGTGGATGCCGCTCGCCGGCAGGCGCAGCGGGGCGAACAGCCGGTCGATATCCTCGATCCGGCGGCCGCTGACAATCGCCAGCGCGCCTCCCAGCGCATAGTAGAGGTCGTGCAGAACAGTAAGTAGAGCTCGCGACGCCTGCGCGTATTCGGGACGCAGGGATATGTCGAGCAAAGTACCGTCCGCATCGACGAAAAGAGAGATTTCGTCGAGCGGTAGTTCTACCTGTGGCGTTTCAGACATGAGCGGCGCCGCCGATTTACCCCCCGCTCAGCGGAGACTTTAGCAATCCAGCCGGGGTAACTCAATCGCGCCGCGAGAGTTCCGCTTATGGCTCAGATAGACATGGCGCAGGGGCGGCCCTATCTTGAGCCTCGTACTTGTTTTGCAACATTTTTCGCGGCGGCCGTCTTGCGCTTTCCCTTCCCCGTCATGGTCGGCGATATCGGCGGCACCAATCTGCGCATCGCGCTTTCGCGGGCCCCGGGCGAGGCGCCGGCGATGATCCTGAAGGAACGCACCGCCGCCTATCCGGACCTCTCAGCCGCGCTTGCCGCCGCCGCCAAGCGGTCGGGCGTTAAGCCGCGCTCGGTCGTTGTCTGCGCCGCCGGTCCGGTCGAGGGCGCCTCGGTGCGGCTCACGAATGCCGACTGGTCGATCGACGGCCGCGCGGTCGCGAGAGACCTCGGGCTAGATCAGGGCCTGCTGCTCAACGATTTCGAAGCGCAGGCGGTCGCCCTCCCACATCTCACGGATGGCATGACGCGCGAGATCGCGCCGGGCAAGGCGCACGTCGATGCGCCGATGCTGGTTCTCGGACCGGGCACCGGGCTTGGTGCGGCGGGGCTTCTGCGGCCCGACGGTCGCTGGCTGGTCGCGACGACAGAGGCCGGACACATGGACTTCGGGCCGGTGGATGCCGACGAAGACATGTTCTGGCCGCATCTCCAGCGCGTCGAGGGCCGCGTCACATTCGAAAGCGTGCTCTCGGGGCCCGGCCTTGCGCGGCTCGACGCCGCCTTGCGCGCCGCGCGCGGCCTCGATCTGACCGGCGCCGATGCCGCCGGCGTCGAGGCGGCGGCGCGCGAGGGCGATCTGGTCGCGCTGGAGGCGATCCGGCGCTTCTGGCGGCTGGTCGGCCGCTGCGCCGGCGATCTTGCGCTGGTCTTTCTCGCCCGCGGCGGCGTGACGCTGGCCGGCGGCGTGCTGCCGCGCCTTCTGGACTGGTTGGACGAGCGGGATTTCAGGCTGGCGTTCAAGGCCAAGGCGCCGATGCAGGCCTTGCTGGCCGACATTCCGGTCCGCCTGATCGTGCACGACGACGCGGCGCTGGCCGGAATGGCGGCGCTGGCGGCGGCGCCTGAAAAATATGCAATCGATTATTCGGGCCGCGCCTGGCGGCCGCTCGCCTGATCAGGCGGCGTTCGGCGTCGGCGAGCGCACGAGGATCGAATAGAGCGCCGAGGGGTCGCGCGTCGAACGCAGCGTCGTCACCAGGCTCTGGTCGCGCAGCACGCGCGCGGCGCGCGAGAGCGCGTTGAGATGGTCGGCGCCGGCGTTTTCCGGCGCAATCAGCAGGAAGATCAGGTCGACCGGCGCATCGTCCAGCGCCTCGAAGTCGATCGGCTTCTCGAGCCGCGCAAACACGCCGAATATCCGGCCGCATTTGGCGAGCTTGCCGTGCGGGATGGCGATGCCGCCGCCGATTCCGGTCGAGCCGAGCCGCTCGCGCTGGATCAGCGCATCGAGCACCTCGCGTGAGTCGATGCCGGACAGGCCGGCGGCCTTCTCGCTGATTTCGATCAGCGCCTGTTTCTTGCTGTTCGCCTTCAGGGCCGGGATGACCGCCTGGGGCGAAACGAGATCGGTGAGCGACATCATTCGCTTAGTCCTGTTTTCGCCGCCCGCTCCCTGCTAGGAGGCCGGCGGCGCCGGTCAAGCTGACGCAATGCTCGCAAAAGCTGTGCCGAAGATTGTCAGGAGGAGGCCTTGGCCTTGTCTTCGCCGGCGGGGTCGAGCCAGCCGATATTGCCGTCGCTGCGGCGGTAGATGATGTTCACGCGGCCACTGGCCGCGTGGCGGAACGGCAGGACGGTCACACCGGTCATATCCAGCTCCATCACAGCCGCTGCGATCGTCATGGCGCCGAGCCGCGTGGTGGTCTCGGCAATGACGGTCGGAGCGAAATCCTGCTCGGCAGGCGCGTCCGTCTCTTCGTCCGGCGCCTCCAGAACGTAGCTGGCGACGGTCACGCCGCCAGTCTCGATCTTCTCGTGCTTGCGTTCCTTGATCCGGCTCTTGTAGCGGCGCAAGCGCTTCTCGATGCGGTCGGCGGCCTGGTCGAAGCAGGCATAGGGTTCCTGTGCGCGGCCGTCGGCCTGCACGGTCACGCCGTTCTTGAGGTGAAGCGTGCAGTCGGCCCGGAAGCCCGAACCTTCCGGCGCGATCGTGACGTGGCCGGTGGGCTCGCCGTCGAAATATTTGCCGGCCGTGGCCGTGAGCTTGCCCTGCACATGCGTGCGCAAGGCGTCGCCGATGTTCATGTTCTTGCCCGATACCCGCAAAGACATCTGTTCCCTCGGTCTGTTTCTGGTTCTTGGTCTGCGTTCGGTCGGACGGTTCGGCGGCGATCGGTCGGACAGGATGCGGTGAGCGGGCAACCGTTAGAAGCGCGCGCGGGTGAAGTCAACTACCCCGCCAATTTGTTGAAAACTGTTATAAATCAAATGTTTACACATATACCATCCTCGACGCCGCGCATCATGCGCTCTGCGCGGACAGGGTCGACTTTTCCCGCCGGCGCTCGACCGAGGAGGGAATGCGCAGAGACTCCCGATACTTGGCGACCGTGCGGCGCGCGATATCGATATTGGCGTCCTTCAGCCTTGTTACAATGGCGTCGTCGGAAAGAACGCCGTCGGCGCTCTCCTGATCGATCATCTGCTTGATCCGGAACCGCACGGCCTCGGCCGAGTGCGCCTCGCCGCCGCCCTGTGCCGCGATCGAGGCGGTGAAGAAGTATTTCATCTCGAACAAGCCACGCGGCGTCGCCATGTATTTGTTGGAGGTAACGCGCGAAACGGTCGACTCGTGCATGCCGATCGCATCCGCGATGGTCCGCAGGTTCAGCGGGCGCAGGTGCTCCACGCCCTGCGCCAGGAACCTGTCCTGCTGGCGCACGATTTCGCTGGCGACCTTCAGGATGGTGCGGGCGCGCTGCTCAAGGCTCTTGGTCAGCCAGTTGGCGTTCTGCAGGCAGTTGGTCAGGAACGACTTGTCCGCCTCGTTGACGCGGGAGGCGTTCACGGTCGCGGCGTAGGTCTGGTTGACCAGCACGCGGGGCAGAACTTCGGTGTTGAGCTCCACTGCCCAGCCGCCGTCGCTGCCCGCACGCACGATCACGTCGGGCGCCACGGGTTGCAGCGGCTCGCCGCCGAAGGCCCGGCCGGGCTTGGGATCCAGCCGCCTGATTTCGGCGACCATGTCGATGATGTCCTCGTCGTCCACGCCGCAAAGACGCCGCAGGGTTGCGAATTCGCGCCTGGCGAGCAGCGGCAGGTTGGCGATCAGCGCCTGCATCGCCGGATCGTAGCGGTCGCGCTCGATCAGCTGAATCGCGAGACATTCGGCGAGGTCGCGGGCGCCGACGCCGGACGGGTCGAAAGTCTGGATCATTTTCAGAACGCGTTCGGCGCGTTCTGGCACGACGCCGAGCCGGTCGGCGGCCTCGATCAGGTCCTCGCGGAAATAGCCGGTCTCGTCGAGCGAATCGATGAGCGCGCGCCCGATCAGCCGGTCCGCCGGATCGGCGCAGGCGACATTGAGCTGCTCGGTCAGGTGTTCGGCGAGCGTCGGCTTGGCGGCGATATAGGCCTCGAGATTGGGCGCTTCGCCATCGCTGCCGCTGCCGCCTGCGCCGCTGCCGGTCGCGCCGCCGGACCAGGCGTCGGTCGAAATGCCGGTTTCTTCGCTGCTGGCTGCCGGCGCGGCCGGGGTCGGCGGACTATCGGAGTCGAAGGCGTTGGAGACGTCGGTGCCCAGATCTGCCGAAAGCTGCCCGTTGTCGACGGCGAGTTCCGATCCCGCCCAGTCCGTCCCGTCGCCGGTTTCCGCGCCACGCGCCTGCTCGGCCTCGGCGAATCGGTCGATCGCGGGTGCGGCCTCGGGGCCGCCGTCGCGGTCTTCCGCGCGCTCCAGCAGCGGGTTCCGGTCCAGTTCGTCCTGGACAAAGGCCGTCAGCTCGAGATGCGAGAACTGCAGCAGCTTGATCGCCTGCAGCAGTTGCGGCGTCATCACCAGGGCCTGGCCCTGCCGCATCATGAGCCGCGTGGATAAAGCCATCTCACATCACTCGAAACTGCCCCAACGAATGGCTGGGGGCCATTGCTGCGCCGCACAATGATATACGGCCCGCTTTTTGCTTCAAGCATTTTAGCGAAAGGCGGGCCGCTTGGAAGCGGCCCTGTGGATTACCGCCCGACGGGGTTAAGAGGACGTGCGTGCGAGTGCCTACATCCCTGTATGCGCGATGTAACCGCGATTGTGCGTCGGGCTGATCAGGATCTCGTTGACGCAGACGTGCTGCGGCGCCTCGGCGACATAGACGATAATTCCGGCCACATCTTCGGACTGCAGCATCCGGGCCTGCTCTTCCGCCGTCGGCACGACGGGCCGCGATTTCAGGATCGGCGTCGCCACCTCGCCGGGGCAGACGCAGCAGGCGCGCAGGTTGAACTTCGCATTCTCCATGTTGAAGGACTCGGTCAGCGCCACGACAGCGTGCTTGGAGGCGACATAGGCGGGCCCTGTCATCGGCGACACGAACTTGCCCGCCCATGACGAGACATTGATGATCGTGCCTTCCTTCTGCGCTTTCATGGCCGGCAGCACGGCGCGCATGCAGTACATGAGACCGTCGAGGTTGATGCCGATCACCTGATCCCAGCCCTCGTTGGTGACATCGGGCCAGTTGCGGGCGCGCACGTTGATGCCTGCCGAATTCACCAGCAGATCGATCCGGCCGAACTTGTCCATGATCTGCTTCGCCGCCGCCTCGACGGCGGCCGCGTCCGACACGTCGAGCGGAACCGCCAGCAGTCGCGCGGCGTCGCCGCCCTTGCCGATCGCGTTCTTGATCGCTGCGTCGACATTCTCCGCCCGTCGCGATGTGACCGCCACCGACCAGCCGCGCGCCGCCAGCATTTCGACGCAGGCCTCGCCGATGCCCGTGCCGCCGCCCGTCACCCAGGCCACGCGTTTGGTGTTGGTCACGTCATCCTCCCGTTTGTTGTGCGGCAGGATGGCACGGGCGCGACGGCCGCACCAAGATCGCAGCATGGCAGGGCCGCCATGCAAAAGAGCCCGGCGCGGGCCGGGCTCTTTCAGGTTGGCAGGAAGCGTTTGATCAGTACTTGGCGACGACCGGGGCGGCGCCAAAGCCGCCGAACCTGTAGTTCATGCCGACGCGCGCAGTCGATGTGCTGAAGCTGCTGACGTCCAGCCTCTGCACCATCGGACCCGTGCCGCCGATGTTGATCGTGCCGCCGCCGCCGACCGGCATGCCGGCGTAGCGGGCGTACAGGAATTCGCTGCGGACGCTCAGACGGTCGTTGATCGGATATTCGCCGCCGAAGCCCAGCGTCCAGCCGAGCTTGGTCGCAGACGCCGACCCGTCGACCGCGCCGACGAGCGGGAAGACAGTATTGCCCGAAGTCCAGCCGACCCGACCCGCCATGCCGGTATAGGCCACGCCGCCGGTGACGTACGTCAGCGTGCCGTTGCCCATGGCGTAGCCGAGGCGCAGGCGGGTCGAACCGTTCCAGTCCTGTCCATAGCGAACGCTGCCGGTCAGGCCCTGGCCGAAGCCGGGCTGCATATCGGCGAACTGCGCGACGCCGCGCGTCTTCGCGCCGCCCCACTGGATGTCGGTTTCGATGCCGGCGACAATATGATTGGCGAATTCGTGGTTGTAACCCGCCTGGCCGCCGATCGAGAAGCCGGTCATGCCGAGCTTTGTATGGACGCCCTGCGCCTCAAAGCCGAAGACCGTCGGCTGGAACTGGGTGAGCTGGGATTCCAGCACGCCGCCGCCGTAGCCGCCGTTCACGCCGAGATAGAAGCCGGTCCATACCGGGCGCGGGCCGGGGACGTCGGCGAACAGACCGAGCGGACCGCCGCCGTTCGCCGCCAGGACCGGCGCGCCGAACTTGTAGTTGAAGCCCGAGCGCAGCGTGTGCACGCCGACCGTGTTCGAGGCGACCGGTCCGGTGCCTGATGCGCCGAACAGCGGGTTGTGCGACGTCGGCAGCAGGTAGGATGCGCCGCCGTACTGCGCGTAGAGGTATTCGGTCTTGAAGGTCAGGTTGCCGCCGAGCGCATATTCGAAGCCGGCGCCAAGCGTCCAGCCGAGCTTCACCTGGGAGCCCGAGCCATTGACGATCGACGTGTTGCCGATGCCGAACGCGTCGGTCGACCAGCGCGTCGAACCCGCGAGCGCCGCATAGGCGAGGCCGCCGGTGATGTAGGGCAGGAAGCGCGGCGTCATCGCATAGCCGAGGCGAAGGCGCGTCGAACCCTGCCAGTCCATTCCGAAGCGGGCGTTGCCCGCCACCGTGTTGAAGAAGCCGGGCACGATATCGACGTAGTCGACGCGGGCGCTCTTGCGCAACACGCCGACCGAGAAGTCGGTCTCGACGCCGATGACCATGCGATTGGTCAGCTGCCAATTGTAGCCGGCCTGCGCGCCGATGAAGAGGTCGCCGAAGGGCAGTTTCGAATCGAGCGTCTGGAACTCGGGCGCGCCGACACCCGCCGGGGCGAAGAACGAACGGCGGGAGGACACGTCGCCGGCCGATGTGCCGGAATGAATGCCGATGTAGAAGCCGGTCCAGGTCATGAGCGGCGGGTCGACCAGGACGGCCGCCTTGCGGCTGGGAAGGTCGGCGGCGGAGGCCACGCCGGAGAGGAGGAGGCTGGCCAGAGCCACGCCGGACGCGAGAAACGATTTATGCGACACGATTTTCCCCCCTAATTCGACCCTTCAGCGAAGTAAGGGGGATCACGGCGTCGTAGCAATCGGAAACAATGCTTACGCTTGAGGCAATCGTAGCGAATACGCCGCTATGTGGCCAAAACGCCACTTTCCGCAGCGTCTGCGTCACATCCGGAAGTCGTCGCCCAGATAGAAGCGCCGAACATTCGGATCGGCGATGATCGCCTCCGGTGGGCCTTCGGTGAGAATGCGGCCAGCGTGGACGATATAGGCGCGGTCGGTCATGCCGAGCGTCTCGCGCACCGAATGGTCGGTGATGAGCACGCCGATGCCGCGATGCTTGAGGTGCCGCACGAGCCCCTGGATGTCGGCCACCGCGATCGGGTCGATGCCGGCGAAGGGCTCGTCGAGCAGCATGAAGGAGGGGTGTCCGGCCAGCGCGCGCGCGATCTCGCAGCGCCGGCGCTCGCCGCCCGACAGCGCGACGGAATTCACCTTGCGCAGCCGCTTGATGTCGAATTCCTCAAGCAGCGCTTCGAGTTCTTCCTCGCGCTTGTGCGGATCGGGCTGGGCGATCTCGAGCACGGCGCGGATATTGTCCTCCACGCTCAAGCCCCGGAAGATCGAGGGTTCCTGCGGCAGATAGCCGATGCCGAGCCGCGCGCGGCGATACATCGGCAGTAGCGTGACGTCGTGGCCGTCCATCTCGATCAGGCCGGCGTCCGGCCGGATCAGGCCGGTGATCATGTAGAACAGCGTCGTCTTGCCGGCCCCGTTGGGGCCGAGCAGGCCGACCACCTCGCCACGGCGCAGGTAGAGGCTCACGTCCTCGATCACGCGGCGGCCCTTGTAGGACTTGCCGAGGTGATGGATGCCGAGAACGTCTTCCTCGGTCGGCACGTCGAGCGAGCGCTCGACGTGCGCGGGCTCGCCATCGACGTAGATTTCTTCCGGCAGTTCGGGCGTCTTGCGCCCGCCCGGCAGCAAGGCTCTCAACCGACCGAAAAAGCCCACGGCGGCCCTTTCGCGCGAAATCTCTTCGCGGCGCTCATCCGACGGCGGGTGAAGCGGGGCGTGCAATTCAGGAAAGCCTTTGTTTCAGCTGCACAGGGCGTAACCCGCGGCGCGCGCCCTTGCAACGGGCGCCGCCTGGCGCTTGTACGTGCGGGCGACGGCGACCGATCAGCCGCCCGGCTTTTCGGAGGACTTGTCGCCGGCCTTCTTGCCCTCGGTCTCCTTGGGCGTCAGCACGGTGCGCGCGCGGCCAACGACTGTCGCGCGGTTGGTGGCCAGATCGTAGATCAGCTTGTCGCCCTGCGTGACCGTCGTGCCCTGCGTGAAGGTCACATTGCCGATCAGGTACCATTTGTTGTCGGACTTGTCGTAGACGCCGTTGTCGCCGGTCCCGACCTTGTCCTTTTGCGCAACGGTGACCGGCCCTTTCATCTCGACCCGGCGTACGCTGGAATCCGACGATCCCGCCGCGCCCTTTTCGAGATAGATGATCATGGTCGAGCCGCGCACCTTGGTCGGGCCCTGCGTCGCCAGCACGTTTCCGGTGTAGACGAGCTTGTTCTCCTTCTCGAAGAATTCGAGCTTCGAGGCGTCGACCGTATAGGGGTCCTTCGCGCTGGCGCCGGGGAGCATCGCGGCCGCTGCGGGCGCGCTGGCGACAGCGAGAATGAGAGCTGCGGGCGCGCTGGCGCGCGCCAGGACAGTCAGGGCAGGCAGAAATCTCACTGGGCTTTCTCCGCATCGGCGGGCGCATCGGGCGTGTTGTCGCGGAATTCCGAATGCACGGGGCCGACGAATTCAATCCTGCGCGTGGAATCTTCGTAAGTCGCGCCGGCTGCCTCGATCCGGCCATTGGGCAGGTCGAGCGTCACCGGCTGGCGCGACTCGAGCTTCGAGGCGCGCATGTCGACGGCGGCATGGGCGAGCTTCATGTCGTACTGGCCCTCGCTGCGCACGCGCACCGCGCCGGACAGTTCGAGCTTGTCGTTCTCGGCGTCGTACTGCCCCTTTGCCGCCTGGATCGCGGTGGTGGAGCCGTCCTTCACGCCGAGCTTGGCGTCGACGCTGTCGAGTTCGAACACCTTCGGCCGCCGCGTATCCTGCACGACCGTGTTCGCCTTGATCTCGTAAGGCAGGCCGTCGGCGCGATAGCCCGACAGGCGCGGCCGGTCCATCTTGATCCGCGTGCCCTCGAGCCCGACGCTGGCGACCGAAAAGCCGCCGATCTGCAGGCGATGCAGCGGATCGAAAGCGAGAATGAACCCGATCAGCCCGACCGCGCCGACGCAGACGGCGATGATCGCGCGCCGCAGGAACTGGACGCGCGCCGTGTGCCGTCCGGCGTCGACGAAGGCCGTCGGCCGCCGTCCGCCGAAATCGGCGAAGGACGATCGCTCCTCAATCTGCGGCGACGTATCGGACATTGGGGTTCCAGCGGGCGGCGAAGCCAGTCCGGCTTGCGCGCGCCCATGAAAAGCAAGGCTGGGGCGAAGTTAAGGCCGATTCGCCCAAGAATTCCTTATTGGCCGTCTTACTCGTGGCTGAATATGTCGGTCTCGGGCCAGCCCGACAAGTCGAGCTTCGCCCGCGTCGGCAGGAACCCGAAACAGGCCGCCGCAAGTTCGGCGCGCCCCTCGCGCGCCAGCATGAGGTCCAGCTTTTCGCGCACGGCATGCAGGTGCAGCACGTCGGACGCCGCATAGGCGAGCTGCGCGTCGGAGAGCGTATCCGCGCCCCAGTCCGAGGATTGCTGCTGCTTGGAGATTTCCACCCCGAGCGTTTCGCGCAAAAGGTCCTTCAACCCGTGGCGGTCGGTATAGGTGCGCACCAGCTTGGAGGCGATCTTGGTGCAATAGACCGGCGCCGTCATCACGCCGAAGCGGTTGTAGAGCGCGGCAATATCGAAACGCGCGAAGTGGAAGATCTTCACGACATTGGGGTCGGCGAGCAGGGCTTCGAGCCGCGGCGCCCGCGTCTGCCCCTTGGCGATCCGCACCACATCCGCCGAGCCGTCGCCGCGCGACAATTGCACCACGCAGAGCCGGTCGCGATGCGGATGCAGCCCCATCGTCTCGGTATCGATGGCGACGGAGACGCCGAACGTGACGTTCTCAGGCAGATCGCCCTCGTGAAAGCGGATGGTCATGAACAGCCCCGGCGAAGATTTCTCGCGGTCTACCAGCGGGCGCACGGCTTGTCGAATGGCGGTCCCGAAGGGATTCGAACCCCTGACCTTCGGTTTAGGAAACCGCTGCTCTATCCTGCTGAGCTACGGGACCGTCTGGGGCCTTCATTGCCG
>Ga0209023_10001896_pt1 | contig 27102 bp, 24 predicted proteins | sample LakOneMetagenome_FD_187468 | JGI IMG/M metagenome (GOLD analysis project Ga0209023, IMG submission 187468) | Freshwater and sediment microbial communities from Lake Erie, Canada (SPAdes) (version 2) | ecosystem: Environmental > Aquatic > Freshwater > Lentic | place: Lake Erie, Canada...
AAAAGAATGATATCAGTGTTGCTAAGGCCGGAAATGATCTCTACTTTCTGATAATCTTTTAGCCCGGTAGTAACTTTCCTTTTCTCTTTATTTTCAAGCAATACATAATCTCCTTCGAGCAGGCAGGAACGTGGTATGGTCAATGCATTTTCTTTGGATGTAATAATGATATTTGCTTCGCAGGTAAGATTGGGATACAGGTTTGGGGGTGCTGTTACAAAAACTGCTTCAATCGTAAATGATTTAGAACGCTCATTCATTGACGGATCTATTTTTGTAACGATGGCTTCAAAAACGCTTCCTTTGTGGCTATCCATCGTAACAATGATCCTTTGCCCCGTTTTGATCCTGGCTATATCATATTCATCAACCTGGAGTTCAAGTTCAAAATCTGTTGCATTCCCGATCAACGCCACCGGGCTTTGGGCATTTGCCATTTCACCTTTCGATACATTTAATTTATAAAGCCTGCCATTCACAGCACTTCTTACGGTATAATCAGCAGCAATGCTTTGTGAGATGTTCAAATTCTTTTGCGCCTGCTTGTCCTGGAAACTGATCTGCTTTTGTAGTTCAGCATAAGCAAGTTTCGCAGTTTCATAAGCATTCAGTGAATTTTTGTATGCCAGTTCTGCACGGTCCAATTCATTGCGTGTCCCGATCTGCTGGTTCCATAAGTTATGCTGGCGTTCCAGCAATGAAGCATCATTATCCATTTTTAATTTGGCCAGTTGAATGGCATTCAACCTTTCAGTTATTTTTTCATTGTTGCTGGAACTTGCTGCATAAGCAGCGGCAAGGCCTGCATTTTCGGTATTCAGTTGTGCTGTAGGGTTATGAAGGCTTACAATGGCATCGCCTTTTTTTACAGTGTCACCTTCCTGTAAGAAAACTTCCGATACAACACTATTCATAGAGGAAAAAACCTGGTACTGGTCTTTACTTTTTATGATACCTGATGCATAAACAGACTCGGTGATCTTTTCTTTCTGCGGCCTGACTGTTTCATTTTTGCTTTTGCAACTCAAAACAAAAATGAATAAAAAACTTATTGAAAATATCTTTTTAAACATACTGGAAATTTAGCTGCTTATATAATAACAGGAGGCTATGTCCATCAGACTATTATATGATATTCGTCAGGAATTATTAGCGAAAGCATCTCCTTTGCGGAGGTTATTGTTTATATATTTTGGAAAAAAATATTAGTAACAAAAAATCAGTGCCGTACAGAGCACTGATTTTAAAACATAAAGACCTTAAAATAAATTATTAATTCCCGTTTACAATTATTTTGCCGGTAAAAGACCTGTTCTCATAAATCAACTTATACAGGTAAGTTCCTGTACTCATTGTTTTAAGATGAATTGTATTGATCCCTGCATTAATAAATGTTTCTGATTGTACCTGTTTACCGGCAAGATCATACAAATTGAATAGGATTTTTGAACCTGGTCCGCCAGAAATAATAACTTTCAGTTCTCCATTCAATTTAACAGGGTTTGGTTCTACCTGCACAAAGAAATCATCATCAATATTTACCAGTTGAACAGCCGAATATTTTACCTGGCCATCCTGCCCGGTTGTTTTTAACCTGTAATAATTCTTTCCTTTGAAAGGTGCCTCGTCAATCATGTTATCATTGAATGATTGTTGGGAAGGGCTGTTGTTAATATATTCTTTCTGCAGTATCGACCTGAAATTCACTCCATCAGTTGACCTTTCAATACTGCCGTAGTTGTTCCTGTCATTTGAATCAAAGCTCCAGGAAAGGGCAACCTTATTTTTATCTTTTAATGCGGCATGCAATACAATATTTTCGATCGGGATCACGAAACTTACCAGTGAAACACTGCCAACAGCCGCATTGTTCAGTGCTGCAGTATTATTTGAGGTATTGGCAATACCTGCTAAAAATTTTGTACCAAAAGTCAGGGTTACTTGTCCAACCTGCGTCCAGGCGCTGCCGTCAGGTGATATATATGCGGTGATGACATTGGCAGCACTCTTATTCAGTTTAAGCCAGTAAGGGTACGCATCAGTTGGGGCAGGGGACACAGTGGTAACTGTTGCCACATCTCCCGCATTTAACCTGTACTGAAATACAGCACCTGCATGCCCGGTCAATGCAATCATTACATAAGGCGAGTTTGCATTTGAATTGGCACGGAGCATGAGCCCTGTTTTTGATAAACCTGTTGCAGGATCTGTTTCGGCAACACTGTACACTTTTGCTATAATATCACTGTTCCCTGAAACAAGTGCCTGTGTAAAATTGAATTGGTCGGTAGTACTGTTATTGATACCGGAGCCGGCACCCTTTACATTGTATGAAAGTTTGGTATTGTCATAAAATCCACTGCCGGCAATGGCCGGGGTACCGATGTCAATACTGCTCCAGCCGGGTGGCAGTGCATTGTTAAGCTGGTTGTAAAAACCTGCTTTCCATATTCCACTTCCCCATGTGGCAAAACTTACATGTGAATCCGATGAACCGGTACCTTTAAATAAACTTGTTCCGTTAATAAGGCCGGAATAGCTGGCAGCACTGTTTTGTTGCTGTGTTGGCACCTGTGGGTTTACAGCAGTCCATGAACTCATGGTAAGGTCCCTGTAATAAATACCAAGTGATGTTACCAGGTAAACACTTTCAATACTGCTGTAAGGGTCCACGAATATTTTTTCAAAGTTTATAGATGGCAATCCGGTTGCTGTATAACTTGTCCAGGTTGCTCCGGCATTCGTGCTTCTGTAAACAGCATTGTTGGCAGTTGCATATAATACATTTGGATTTAATGTAGATACTGTTAAAGATCCTTCAATACTTGTTGATGCGCCGCCAGGTAACGAAATGGGTGTGAATGTTGGAGAACCCGTGGTTGCATTTACTGATTTATAAATAGTGGCATTGTTGCCCAGTGCATACAAAACATCATTGCTTACCGGTGAAATTTTTACATCCCGTACGGTTATGCCAAAAGTTGATATCTGCGTCCATGCAACACTTGATGTGCCTGCTGCCAGGTTGTAACTGTTGATGTTACTGCTGCGGTAAACGTTTGTACCCCACCCATATGCTATGGCCGGGTTAAGCGGGCTTATGAAAAAACTTTGCCTGTTGTTTGATGTTCCTGAGGATAGAATGTTTGCAGGCAGGTTGAGGTTTGCCGACTGCGACCTGTTATAAGGATTGAAAACCTTTCCACTCGAATTACTTGTATAAACATTGTAGGCATTTGTATAATCGCAGGTCATGTGATCATACAGGTCGCCACCGGTATAGGTATGATAATTACCATCATCGGGGTTATTAAATATGATTCCATTGTCCTGCAATCCGCCAATAACAAAATCGGGATCAATATTACTTTGTCCCATGGAGAGGTATTGGTTACAATAAAGCCCATTACTTGCCTGTGTCCAGCTTACGCAATCATCAGTTGACGCAAACACACCACCATCCGTTGCGGTAAGTATCCTGTTTACATTATTCGGATCAAATATTAACTGCCTGATATCGGTATGAATACAGCAATACCAGTTTGGTGTTTTAAGCGTCCAGTTAACCCCGTTGTTTGTTGATTTGAAAATGAGGTGCCCGCCGCAATAAATAGTATTGGGATCAGTCTTTGATATGGTCAGTATAAAATTAGCCCATCCATAACCGGTAGCAGTTGAACCATCATACGATATTAATTTAACAGGGTCTGTAAATGCATATTTTTTTGTGAATGTTAAACCGCCGTCGGTAGAATAATAAAGGGATGCATTATTTGCACTTGAGAATGTATTGTTCACCCAACCTGCATAAACAATACTGCTGTTACTTGGCGCAACTGCTACACGCCCATTGGCAAAAGTGGAAGAGAAACTCGGATCAAGGTCTGTAGTGGTCCAGGTACTTCCAAAATCTGTTGACCGGTAAAATCGTGTACCCCCTGCCGCTACAAGCGTATTACCACTTTGTATCTTCACCTGCTGAACCCATGATCCGGAAGCTGACATCACTGCTGCCCAGTTGCTTCCTCCATCAGTGCTTTTATAAATACCGTTATTTGTTGCTGCTACCAATTGCTGGCTGTTTGCAGGGTTTATGAGGATATCCAATACTACCACATTGCCCATGCCCGAATTTATCTGTGTCCAGGTTGCACCTGAATTGGTTGACTTAAAAGTTCCGTAACCACCCCAGCCATATATCTGTGCATAGCTTGGTTCTCCGCTTCCTGCATACATAACAGCCGGATTCGAAGGGTCAATGGCCAAAGAACCGAATTGCACACCAGGAAGAAAGCTCCCGCTAACCGGCGACCAGCTTGTTCCGCTGTTGGTAGTAATAAAAATACCACCCGAGCCTGTGCAGGCATACATGGTAGTTATGGTACTGGGATGAGGTACAATGGTAATGATCTTTCCGATCCCGTTGATCTGCCACCCACTGTTGATGGCAGATACAGGGGCAGAACTGGTATTGTCATTGATCGGGAAATTGCTGTTGCCAATCTGTATCAGCGATTGTGTTAAAGCCTGTTGTGGCGCAAAAGAAAAAACAAAGAAAATTAATATCAGGAAGTAGAATATTTTATTCATAAACGATGATTAGAATGAATGAAAGATATCTGAAGTTGTTACGGAACACTAATTGCCGCTGCTGTTTTTCTTGGTTTCAGTTACAATTGCGAGCCTCCTGCTTAAAGGCAGGATAGTTCCATCTGCCAGTACAAATGGTTTGATGGCGATCGACCACTTTAAGAAATCTGCAACCAGTAATTCGGTCAGGCTTTCAAGGTGGCTTTCTTCTGCGGTAGCCTTGTTTCGCTCTCTCCGGCGTTGTTCTTTTCTCTGTTCAGCAAGGTATTCCTTATAAAAACCCTGGAATTCCTTTTGTGCATCCAGGTAATTATAGGAAGAATCATTGGACATGATCCTGTACCATGTAGCTCGCTGAATTTTTTGGGGAACCTGTTGTGCACTCAGTTGTAAGGAACAGGCCAACAAAAGGATCATAAAAAACTGGTATTTATTCATAAACAAGGCATAATGGGTGATGAATATTATGAAAGCAAATTAGTTTTTTACCAATTGGCCGGGCATACTTAATTTGTAGTATTAAATGATAATGGACCAACATTTTATGGGAACTAAATTTCTAGCATATTAAATCCATTCCGAATTTACTGAAACCTCAGTATAAAATTACTGTTCGTTTAATCTAGTGTGTATAATCTTTTGGCTTTTATACACAAAATAGGGCAGTTGTCCAACTATTTATCCTCAAACCCCAGGCATTGACGCCTCAGAATATTGCCTGTAATATTTTCCAGGCAATATTAAGCAGTCAAAATAAAAAAGCCACCGGAAATCGATCATTCTCTGGTGGCTTTTTTGTTTTTAATCATCTTCGCTTTCATCATCCTCTTCTTCTTCGTCGTCAATAACCTGTTCTCCATCATCACCTGCTAATCCGGGACCGTTGGAAGGGAGGATATCATAGCTTTCTTCATCATCGTCAGATTCGATCAGTTTGGGATCAACTTCCGGAACATCATCCGGGTCAACATTAAAATTTTCCTGTATCATGATAATATGTTTAATAATTACAAATCAATAGAAATAACTACACTAATTTACAAAATTGTTTCCGTTATACGAAATTGGCTTTATTGCTTATATTTAACAAGATAAAATTATCCCTAAAACTTTGAACAGATCTGGAAATAAGCAGATAAGATACCTGGTATTTATAATTATATTTTTATTTGTACAACTTATTGGCCGGGCGCAGGAGAAAATTAAAAATGTAAGTCAGCTCAAAAGATGTTCATTTAAAACCATCAATTTTGAACAGGGGTTAATGAACAATGAAACCTTCAGCATTGTAACGGATGGGTCAGGGTTTACCTGGATGTCTACCAAGACAGGCGTGCAGCGGTTCAATGGGTATATAATGGAAAACATTAACCCTGTTGTTGGCCATGATACAATTTTTATTGACTACCCCGTTATCTTCTTTCCGCTGCAAAACGGAAACATCTGGATCAGCTATGAGAGCGGTATCCTGGAGTATAGTCCTTATACAGGTGTTTTCAGCAAACAGATGAATTTCACTTCGCATCAAAAGGGATTTCTACCCATCGTTCCGCTGCTGCAAAAAAAAGACGGGATAAGGTGCATTTATGCAAACAGGGGAATTGTTAGTTATAATGAAAATGACCATTCAGTCAAAACCGGGAGTCATGCAGAAACGGCATTTGTCGATAGTATTTTAGAATCAATTCCTTTTTTATTTAACAGGGTAAATGCTACGAATGGAAATGATATTTTTCTTTCCAATACAAAAAGAATATTACATATAAACATAGCAACAGGCGAGGTTAATTACTTACAAAATAGTTTTACTAATATTTTCGGCCTTGAATGCAGCAAAGAAAAACTGTATGTCACATCAGAAAAGGAATTAAACTGTATTGAAATCAGCAGTGGTTATATCAATAAGCGTATTAACTATACAGACATAAATTCGGAATCAATTTTTGGTTCACAGGTGTACCTTAATGGCGGTAACCAGTTACTGGTTTCAGTGAACCGGCATTTATACGAATTTGATACTGCATGTGTTTATCAAAAGGAATTTACTTCTTTAACAGGCGATCCGGTTGTTCCTACCGGGCAGATACATTTAATCTATACAGACAGGTTTAAGAGGATATGGCTGATGACAAATGATGATATCAAGCTTATTCAGAATGTTGAAATTCCTTTCAACCATTATATCTATCCGGGCCTTAAAAGGAATTTTGTGAAATGTATCTATTATGACGAACAAAAAAAATTGTTGCTCGCCGGGTGTTTTAATGGCGGTGTTCTTTTGTATGATTCATCAGGAAATCCTTTGTGGGAAAAACCGGTAGCTACAGAACTTGCGAATGATATAATAACAATTCAAAAATTAACTTCCACTGATTATTTACTGGAAACATATTACAGGGGCTGGTTCATACTGAATCTGCCTGAAAAAAAAATAACTGATTTCCCCGTTCCCCCATGGATAGAAAATATCATTCATTCTAATACGGTCAGTTGGACCAACAACAGTCAGCGTATCAATGACAGTACAATTTTCATTGCCACAAAAAGCAATGTATATAATTGTGTTTTCAGAAATACAACAATCAGGTCTGCTGTGCCGATGCTGCCATTTTTAGCAAATCCCAAGGAACAGTTTAATTGTTTTATTTATACCAGCGATAAAACACTTTGGGCAGGCACTTCAGCAGGTAATATTTTCAGATCAGGTAAAAATGGGAATTTTCAAAAGATCAGCACACCTGGAAATTTCGGGATAAGAAGCTGCACAGAAGATGCCAGTCACAATTTATGGATAGGTTCCGATAAAGGTTTATTTGCCTATACAGGATCGGGCAAATTGATAAAAAAAATAACCAGGGAAACAGGGCTGTTAAATGATTGTATCTATGCATTATTGCCACTGGATGATCAGCCTGCGGTATTTGCCGGTACTAATTTTGGGTTGTCGTATGTTTCAGTAGATGGCAAAGTAAAAAATTATACCAGGGACCTTGGGCTGCAGGGAAATGAATTTAATAATGGGGCTGCATGCAAAACCAATGCAGGTAAGTTTTATTTCGGCGGGGTTAATGGGATCACCGCTTTTTATCCCGCCTTGCTTTCAACTGTAAAAGACACTCCCGTACTAAATATTACAAGACTTGTGATCAATGATTCGGTGTATAATACAGCAGGTAATTTGTGGAACAGGGATACCATCCTGCTTAAATACAATCAAAATCATATCATGCTGGATATAGCCGCCAACGGCCTCTTAAGCACGGATGAATATATTTATTCTTACCGGTTAAAAAACCTGGAAGATTCCTGGCAAACAACCCGCCAGCCCACTGCAATAAGATATACACTTGATCCCGGAAATTATGTGCTCGAGATAAATTGCAGCCCATACCTTTCTTCAGATACGGTATTTAGTAAAAAGATCGTTATAATAATTTACCCGCCATGGTGGCGAACCTGGTGGTTCCGTTTGCTTTCTGTTGTTTGCATGGCTTTCCTGATAGCATTTATAGTCTGGCAATATAACCGTCGCGGATACCTGAAAAAAATCAGGGCATTGGAAGTTCAGCAACAAATTCAACAGGAAAGGGAAAGGATAAGCCGCGATCTTCATGATAATTTAGGTGCATATGTTGCAGCCATTGCGGCAAATGTTACCAGGGTGCAGGAGACGCATGAAGCACATGATGCAGATGCCTCAATGGCCCTTAGTGAATTACAAAACAATTCACAATCCATCATCACCCAATTGCACGATACCATCTGGGCACTGAACAGGGAGGCTATTCCATTAACGTCTATAAGTGACCGGTTCAAAATATTTGTACAAAAGATACGGCCTACTTATCCGGGCATTGATATAAGTGTAAAAGAATCGATAGAAACAGATCCTTATTTATCACCTGCAAATGCACTACACCTGTTTCGTATCATGCAGGAAGGCCTTAATAATGCATTGCGCCATAGCAATTGCCAGACAGTTATTATTTTAGTAGAAAGTAATATTCACTGGAAAGTATGTATCATTGATGATGGGACGGGCATTGTAGAAAAATCAAAAAATGGTACGGGCAATGGATTGAGGAATATGAAACAACGTGCAACAGAAGCGGGCTGGAATATTCAGTGGCTTGATGAAAGGCCAAATGGTACAAGGTTGTTCATATCCCCGGTAACTGCAACAGGTTAAATGACCGGTATTTTTTATAGCATGGGATTTGATAATGCCTGTACAATAATTCTAAATTCAATTCTAAATTATGTGGCAAATTATCAAACGGTCCTTCTCCGATTTTATTGATAACAAGATATTCAAGCTAAGCGCAGCACTGGCATTCTATACAATTTTCTCATTGCCGGCAATGATGATCATTATTGTTTCGGTAAGCGGTATATTTTATGGCCGTGAAGCAGTTGAAGGATCTTTATTCCACCAGATATCTGGATTTGTGGGAGCAGATGCGGCCCTGGAGATACAGCATACGATCCGCAATGCCGCAATATCACACAACAGTACATTTGCAATGCTTATAGGAATTTCAACTTTACTCATAGGCGCCACCAGTGTTTTCAGCGAGATACAGGATTCTATTAACCAGATATGGAAACTGAAAGCAAAACCACGAAAAGGGAAAGGATTTCTGAAAATATTCCTGAACAGGGTGATCTCATTTTCACTGGTCGTCAGTCTCGGTTTTATTTTACTCGTATCACTTATGCTAAACGGTTTGATGGATATACTCATCACCAGGCTTACCAGCATATTCCCGCAACTGACAGTTCTGATGGTCTATTCTTTTAACACATTACTTAGTTTTGCAATAACATCCGTATTGTTTGGAATGATCTTTAAAATACTTCCTGACGCACGCATTCAATGGAAACAGGTAAGGGTAGGCGCTTTTACCACGGCAGCACTTTTTATGGGAGGAAAATTCCTGATAAGTTATTACCTGGGCCGCTCCTCATTCTCCAGTACTTATGGCACTGCTGCTTCAGCTATAGTGTTATTATTATGGGTTTATTACTCAGCGATGATATTATATTTCGGGGCTGTTTTTACACATGTGTATGCAGCGCATTCCGGGGCAAGGATCTATCCAAACAACTATGCTGTGTGGGTACAGGAAATAGAGATCGAATCTGAAAAAGAGATACAGCAGCAGCCCGAAGCCAAAATTGTTATAGAATCAACCCACGATTCAGGGAAATGAATTCAAGAAGTTTATTTCACCGAATGATCTATATGCAAACCGTTTTGCATCATTACTTTTTTTCATTTATTAATTTTAGGTACTTGTTAAGCTGATACGGGTTTTCACGAAAACAATGAATGATATTGAGATTAACTACCAATTAGGTTTTTATCAGCCCGGATTATTCTACTTTTACATTAAATACCACGGTCTTTTTATCGAAATATAACTATACCATTTAATTCCTCCTTCTGTTAACTTGCCTTTTTCTGAGATTTTATTCAGTAAATGAAAACACATGAAAGATATCATCACTGATGATTTTGAATTATTTACTTTTTTCCAGGTAACACCAGACCTCGTATGTATCGTTGGCAAGGATGGCTTTTTAAAAAAAGTGAACCCTTCAGTTATTGATAAACTTGAGTACACTGCACAGGAATTGTATGCCAGCCCCGTCTTCACATTCATTCATACTGAGGATATAGCAATTACTGCAAAGAACAGGGAAGCCTTGCTGGAAGGTAAAGCGTTGTTGAATTTCGTAAACCGGTATATCACCAAAAGCGGAAATATAGTATGGCTGGAATGGACCTCGATCTATTTTGCTGATAAAGAAGTTGTCTTTGCAATTGCAAAAGATGTCACTGAAAGAAAAAAAATTGAACTGGTAGTAGAGGAAGAGTACAAAAAGATCAAAAGTTTAGCCAAACATTTTAAAAGCAATATCGAAAAAGAGAGGAAATACCTCGCTTTTGAATTACACGAAGAAATGGCACAACTTGTTTCTACGGTAAAACTGGATATTGACTGGATAGCTCACAATGTGCCATCGCTTCCGGATATTACCAGGGCAAGGATAGAACATGCATTGGCTGTTTCCGGCTTACTGATAAAATCAATACAAAGGCTGTCGTTTTCAATGAGTCCGAAAATGCTGCTGGATTTTGGATTAACTGAAACACTGGATTGGCTTTGTAAAGAATTTACCATCCTGAATAATATCCCTTGCGAATTTGTTAGTGATTATGATGAACAACTGCTTACAGATGAAATGAAACTGGATCTGTTCAGGATATGCCAGGAGGCCCTTACAAATATAATTGAGCATGCAAATGCACATAAAGTGCTTGTGAGCATCAAGACCCGACAGGACTCTATTGAACTTAACATTACAGATGATGGCAATGGTTTTGATATCGACCAGGAAAAGGAAAAAGTTGGACTGATCATCATGGAAGAACGTGCTGTTTCAATAAACGGCCGCCTGTTTGTAAAAAGCAAAGCAGGGGAAGGAACAACCGTTTCTGTGGTTATTGAAAATAAAAATCAATTGTCTTTCACTGCCTGATACATCTGCTGAACGCAGGCGATAAGCCAATGCTGGCTTTACTTTTATAGAAAAAGTACTACTTCATAAAAGGGATATGACTACTTTAGTTCACCTGCAACAGGTATAATTTTACAACATTATCCAGATCCAAAATCCTACTATGAAAAAGTTACTTCCTTTTTTGTTGCTGTTTATTTTATTCAGCTGCCGTAAATCATCTCCTGAAATTGAAAATGAAACTTCGGTTATTGCTCCGGGTTATGTGCAGTACACTATAGAACAGGGCGCACATTATTGCAACAACAATTCCCTTAAAGCGATATCGTTGAATGAAATGAATTTCAAAGTAAAATTCGACAGCAGTGCAATATATAAAACCGTTAATGCTGCCAACCAGAAAGATATTAATAAACTATATGGCTTTTCAGAGGGGATTGATAACCATGTAAACAGTGCAAGGATAGGATGGGCGTGGTACAAAGATGCATTGCGGCTGTACGCCTATACTTATTGTAATGGCACCAGGGATTTCAAAGAAATAACGACGGTTGATATCGGTGCCGGGGTCATGTGTGGGATAAAGGTTTCGGGCAGTGAATATATTTTTTCTGTAGATAAAATGATTGTTACTATGCCAAGGGCCGTACAATCCACTGTTGCTTCAGGTTATCAATTGTACCCGTATTTCGGCGGAGATGAAACTGCTCCGGCCAGGATACAGGTACAGATCCAGGATATTCCCTGAACTCAGCATTTATTTTGTTTTCTTCTGTTGAAAAAAATTCAGCACGGTTTGGTTGAACAGGCCGGGATGCTGCTGGCAAACCCCGTGATTTGAATCGGGAAATATTGACAACTGCGCACCCGGAATTGACTGAAATATTTTAATCGTATGTTCTGGTTTAATGATATCATGATCTCCCGCCATTACCAATACCCGGCATTTTATTTTTGAAAGATCGGCATAATCAATATTGGGTTCATTGATCATCATCCTGTTCAGCGTTCTGTCTTTTTTTGACGTATTCTTATTTGCAACAAAATCTTTCATGCCTTGTATATCTGCTGCACTGATCGCTGTTGAATCGGGTACAGTATTGGCGCCGGTTACCGCAATGGCCATTATCTTTTTTGGACAATTCATTGCCATGAGTATTGCATTGATACCTCCATCGCTCCAGCCAAGTACATACACTGAATCAAGTTTTAAATAATCAAGCAGGCTGCAAAAATCGTTTGCCATCATATTATAGGAAAGTGTGTCCTCGCTGCCGCCCGATCTTCCCTGCAGGCGGCTGTCGACCGCAATCACTTTGTAATATTTTGAAAAGAACGGTATCTGGTTGCTGAAGGCACTCATGTTCCCGCCATTGCCATGCAGCATGATCAAAGGCTTGCCGCTTCCATAAGTTTCATAATAGAGTTTTATACCATTGATCATGGCATATTTACCTGCAGCTGCATTATTATCATATGGTATCTTTTGCGCAATACTGCAGGTTTGTACTGCTATGAAAAAGAGAATTGCTGCAAGGCTTTTTTGTTTCATAATATAAATCTATGAAATAATGAGAAGCTAAGTTCAAATAAGTCGTTTCAGGTATTTCAATTCGTTTACCGGAAGAACAATTTATTGCCGGATCGAAAGCATAGTTGCGATTCTGCTAAAACAGGGTTTTGAGGAAAGAATGAGTTTGTTGAGACAGGAACCCGGGCTGAAATATGTGAATCCTGTAACTAACAAATAGATATGTGTAAGATTTATGATCAATAAAATGCAAAGCTTTGACAATCGTTAAAACTACATATTATGGACGCATTGGAAGAAGAATTCGATTTGAAAATACCAGTCAAGGAAATACAAAGATCAAGCCTGGAGAATACAGGTCATAATCCCGGTCTGAGGGCTTTATTATCAATAAAAAATTTTAGTGCAACTTTAAAAAATGATTATGCCCGCCTGCTGCAGATCGAAAGCGGGATCGGCGAAGTAAATAATAAAGGCCTGCTGGTAATTCAAGAAAATGTTTCGCCTGAAATGGCCGGATCGTGGAAAGAAAAAATTACTGAAATAAATGAAGCGGTGGCCGGGATCAAAAATGCATTGAATACCGCCAAAGAAAAGATTGAAAGATCTGAAAAAACCGAATTCCCTGATTTGTGGGTTCAATTGTCCTTACACTTAAAACAATTACAAGACTGTTCAATAGATGCAGGCATTTCAGGCACAGTATTGTTGCCCCGGGCATTGCACGCACAATGGGAAATCGATTTTATTCATGCAGAACAGGAGCTTGTGCAGTCGATGGTTTTACATGTTGACTCATGCAGGGTTTTGTTGCAAATGATCAAAAGATATACACCTGATGAATTAAATAAGATATCGAAAATAATTGCAGATCAAATTCCGATAGACTTTACTTATAAAGAAGCTGAATTGTATCAAAAAGAATATTATACTGCTTTGATAAATTTTAAAAAAGAATTTAAAGAAGAAAAAAATCTTTGGGATAAATTCCTTGATATTTTAGCAGGCGGTACACATCAGACACCATCAGAAAGGGTGATGCTGGAAAGATGGATCGAAGGGGAAAAAGGAGAACTTTTGTAAACACAATATATTATCATTACATAAATCAAATAAAATGACCATAACAGAAATGGCCAAACGCCTGGTTGAACTTTGTTCGAAAGGAGAATTTGAAACTGCCCAAAAAGAGCTGTTTGCAGATGATGTTATCAGTGCAGAACCATTTGCTTCACCGGATTTTGAAAAAGAAACAAAAGGATTAGATAAGGTTATTGAGAAAGGCCAGAAATTTCAGGCAATGACAGAAACCTTGCACAGTATTTCAGTTTCGGAACCTGTTATTGCTGGAAATTGTTTTGCCATTGCATTAACAATGGATATTACCATGAAAGGAAAGGAGCGTATGAATATGGCCGAGTTATGTGTGTATGAAATCAAAGACGGGAAGATCGTTTCAGAACATTTTCATATGTAGAAAAATCATTAAAGTTATTTGACTTCGCTTGCCGGTTTAATACCTGCAATACTGCATCTGCTGTTATCCCGAAAATGCTGTCAGGTATTCATGCACATTATTTTATTGTTATGAATATTCATTTTCCCGAAGCCGGTACACCCCGGATTTGTTTATGCTATAATTTTAACGGCAAAATATATTGCAATGAAACAAAATAATTTACTGTTTATTTTATCCAATGGAAAAGTAGCAGCAATCAATAAAAAAGATGGGGAAATAGTTTGGGAAGTAAAACTAAAAAAGTACCTGAGTAACGGAATGAAATTAACCATCGGGCAGATCAGTGTGGAAGATGATAAGATCTATATTGCCTCTACCGGCATATTACTTTGCCTGAGTACAAAAGATGGTTCCCTGGTCTGGAAGAATGAATTGAAAGGATGGGGGTATAGTTTTGTAAGCATGGCAAACATAACCAACGAGGCTGCAACTGCCGCCATCCAGTCTGCGGCAGCAACAACAGCTATGATCGCAAGTTCCTAAAACGCATTATACCCGGGAAAGGAATCGGGGATGCGCTTTCATTACTGTACATTTGTTTCTCAATATGATATTTAATGAATTCTACGGCAAAGGCGATCAGTCTTTTATTTGAGAGAATACCCAGGCGACATAACCCTGAGAACGTAAAGGAGATCTATTCTATAATGACTGAATACGAAGACCTCCTGATAAGTATTGAAGCAGAGAATGCATGGTACGAAAAAAATACGCCTGTATTCTTCGATGGAATTGAAATAGTAAGGTCGCTGATCAAAAAATCGTCTGATAATAAAGCTTCCAAAAAGAACAAGGACATGTTTTTTGACGAAGCTTCCGGCACACTGAAAGATAATATGCAATCGTTACTCCAGGTATACGCAGATGGCAGCAGGGTGAGCGAATAGCTTGCATATTTTATCAGTTATAGTCTGTCATGCAGGGATAGCATAATGAACGATCTCTCCGTTTACAATATTGAGCCCTTTTTTAAGGTCACTGTTCAGTTCACAGGCTTTTTTCCATCCCGGATCTGCAATTTTCAGTACATAGGGCAGGGTAATGTTCGTAAGTGCCAATGTTGATGTGTACGGTATAGCACCAGTCATCATTTTCAACTGTTTCATAAGCAGTCATGTTGCTTTGCTTATGATCATAGCGTTGGTAAGTTCTTTACCCGAAGCAAAGTGAAAATAGTTAAATGATGGTATTTATAGATTCAGTCATTAAAAATTCTTCTGAAAACTTAATAATATTGATTGTTGGTAATAAGGTTTAAATGGCCTGATGCCATAATCTCCTTGTATTGTAGCACGGTGCATAAGGTACAGGTCTTTTATCAGCCGGAAGCGGGTCAGGAACAAACCATCAATCATGGCATTCCTGGTTATGTTTTCAAAATAGTTTGCAGATATGCCAAACCGGTACTGCAGCTCCAGCCATTTCTTAATTTTCCTGTCGTACCAGATATTTACTTCAGCGCCAAGCCTTTTAAAAAGGAATTTCTTATAGTTCCCTGAAGCATTCGTTTCTGTTATAAAAACTCCGGTGTTAGAAACCTGCTGGTTTTTTACGCCATACAAATTGAAAGAGTAGGGTGAAACGGAAATGCGCAGATATTTATCTGCCTGCCATTTAATACCCGGAGAAACAGTAATATCATAAGGGCTTAAAAAACATTGTTCCTTACCCAGGCTATTAATGTCTTTAAAATATTCTCCATTATAAATATTAAAAACAGAAGTGCCTGCCTTGGCGATCATATTGAAACTTAATTTCCTGTTTTTCCCAATTGCTATTGACAGGTCATGAAGTGTACTGATATCATCCGAAACCCTTTGTATATGCGCTGCACCCGTTAAACCTGATTTTTGCAGGCTAAAAAGCCAATGCAGCTCATTGGTCATTTCAAAACGGCTATTTTGTTTCATATAATTTATTCCGGCATCTAAAGATAATGTTGCCGAAAAACTCTTCTTATCAGTGCCTGATGGCGAATTGTACTCGAGGATATTGCCCAGGTTAAGACCTGTGGCAAGTGTGAATTGCCATACCTTTTCCTGCTCATCAACCGGTTGTTGTAACAGTTTCGCTTTTTTATAGAATAGCTTATTCGTTACCAGGTTGCTGTCATAGAAATTGTATTTCACTGAATCAATGAATGATTTCGGCATGGTTGCTTTTAAAACACTGTTCAGTGAATCGAGGTATGCGTATTTATAATGGTCAGATGTTTCGTTTAATATCTTGCATCGAATTTGTGTGCTGTCATTTTTATAAATGATATCGCGTTGGGCGATGCAATTGGTGGGTGTGCCCCAAATTAATATACATATCAAAGAGATAAATTGTAATACGTTGTGCTTTTTCATCTTTTAAAATATTTTTTGAAAAGAGATAGCATCTTATCAAAAGATGCTATCTCTGTAATAGAATGATTATTCTTCCTTAAGGTTGGTTGATTTATCGATTGATGTTCGCAACTCTCTTGGTAGTTCTTTCGGATCTACTTTTTCTACTTCTCCTTTGATGATTTCTGGTGTTATTGTTTCATTTTGTCCTCCCTTTGCTGAAGTTGTGCCAATGGATACACATGCCGTTTGCCTGTACCATACACCACAGCAGTTTATATAGTGTGTAACTTTAAAGCAACTGTTATTTGGGAAACTATAAGAAATTCCATAGCCGCTTGAACCTGCAGTAACTTGAGTTCCCATACCATGCTGAGAGAATACGGTAGGTATTGCAGCTGTTTCATGAACCCCGCCAAATACGTTTCTTGTATTAATTATAGAAAAAGGAATGGATACACATGGAATAGTACAGTTAGGATATGTGCCATTATATACGATTCCCCACCAATGCTCAACACCCGATGTTGAAGCCGGTACAGCATCTATCATAACAGACCCACTGCTGGTTTGCTTTAAGGTCAAATTAAAATCGGGCGTGCAACCTTGTATCGTCGTTACTTTTATTACCAGGTTGCTGCTAACCTTGCCTCTGCCGCATCCAATGGTTACAGTGATCGTGTAAGCACTTGCAGATAATGGGGGAGTGAGTGTAATAGCATTTGTGCCATTCCCTGTGAAAGGAACTGAAGGAGAAACTGACCAGTTAACTGTTGCACCGGGGCAGGCTGAAATTGAGTAGCGCGGCTTGTCCGCACAATTTACTTGTACCGGTCCGCTGATCTGTGGAGCAGGAAGATTATAATAACCATTGCAGCAAAAACAGGTGGAGTCGCTTACATTGGTTTGTTTTTTTGTTTGAGCAAATGAAGTGATACATATAATACAAAACAGGATCACTGATAAAATCTTTTTCATAATAACTTAATTTGTTGGTTAAAAAATGTTTGTTGATGTTGTTATTTATTGAATGTGCCGCTGAAATGCCTTGCAAGTTTTGTGTAAACCACACTTCAGCAACACATCACAAAAGTGCAGACTGCGGCCCTGCTTATCAATGTGCCAACAACTAAAACCAACAGGGTAAACAGCGATTATTATTATCCGTTGTTTAACGGAGAAAGAAATGGCTAATCAGCCAGTAAATAATTTTAGTCAATAGGTTTCCTTTGTACTTTATTAAACCTATATTCATTTATCATTTACCTAAAACAGCAATTATGAAAAAGTTATTGATCCTTTCCAATGTGCTTCTCCTGGCCATTATTATTTATGGCAGTTGTAAACAGAATCCCGAAAAAGATAAACCTGAACCTATTGTAGAGCCTGTAATCAAAGGAGATTCAAGTTGCCCTGGCTGTGCCAATTATTCAAAAGATGATTTTAACGGTGTACCTGTTAAAGCAGCAGCAATGATGGCGAACTTGTATGCTGCAAACCATTATCCTCAATATACCATCAATGGGGTGATGGACGATTCCAGGGCTGTTTGGTTTAGCCTCGACAGCATAGAAAAATTCATTTTTAAAATAAAACAAACGATGTGCAAATGCAGTAATAAACATGAACTGGGGCTGCGCATGTATTACGCTGAGTATCCTGATCTTACAAATTACAATCCCCCCACAGCCGATTATTTTTCTACAGTAAATCCTCAATTTGGAAAAAGGCATACACTGTTTATGGTCCCAACATATAGTGACGGAAATTTTGATTATGATTTTGACCCCTTTCATTTGGGCGAAGGTGGATGTGATAGGCCATCAACGATCTGTGAATTGTTTGGCAGCGATTCCACTTTTATGGGTGGTAATATGATGGCGCTTTGTCCCAATGATTCAAAAGGGATCAAAAATCACGGTAATATGTGCCCGCCGCTTTGTCCTGAAAATGCCAGTTGTTTTCCAACTGTATTCCCGAACGAAGGATTGCCTCAAGGAAAGAAAAAATAATTATATCATGTCAGCAATACTATTATTTAAAGATTCCATTACGTTCTTTATTGCAGCATCTGCAATAGCCGGTCTTGTAACCTGGCGTAAATGGAAAGGCAATTATTTAAAATGGATGCCTGTTTATTTAATAGTATTGCTGCTTTGTGAAATTGCCGGGTATTATTGGGGATTGCATAAGAACTATAATGCCGTAAGGCTGTTGTACCAGTTTTTTGTGATACCAATGGAAATAAGTTTTGTTTGCCGGTTATTTTATAACAGTTTACCGGTAAAGTTCAGGAAGCTGACTTTTGTTATGTGGCTCATCTACCTGTTATGCTGGTTACTGGAAATAAGTATATTCAAAAACAGCAGCCATGTTTTTCTGTCACTTTCTTATACCATTGGTAATGTGGTGATCCTTATTTTACTGCTCTGTTATTTTATTAACCTTGTTACATCAGATGATATACTTAATTTCAAAACGGATATCATGTTCTGGATATCCACTGGCATGTTGCTTTTTTATCTCGGTACATTTCCTTATTATGGACTTTATAATATTATGGCAGAAAAATACCTTGGCAGTTTCATTAATTATACCTGGATAATGATCTTTTTAAATTACAGTATGTACTCACTTTTTATAGCTGGTTTTATATGGGGCAAAGCGAAATAACCATATTCATAATCATTGCAAATTTTATTTTGCTGGTATTCATTGCAGGTATTGTGATATTCGTTTTTCAATACCGCAAACGCAGGTTGCTTCATAATGAACAAACTCAAACGCTGCAGGAACTGCATAGCAGGGAATTACTATCAACCCAACTGGAAATGCAAACACAAACTATGCAGCATATTGGCAGGGAGATACACGACAATGTAGGGCAGAAGCTGACCCTGGCAAGTTTGTACACACAACAACTGGCTTACGAAAACAAAGCACCACAGGTAAATGATACCATTGAAACCATCGGTAATATTATCAATGAATCACTTGCCGAACTCCGGCAGTTATCTAAATCACTTACCGACGACAACATCAGCAACAATAATATCATTGAGCTGCTTCAACAGCAATGTGAAAAAGTGAACGCTCTTAAAAAATCCACCGTTCATTTCAGCAGCAATAAAAAAAATATTATTCTTACATACCAAGCCAAGAATATCCTGTTGAGGATCGTACAGGAGTTTTTACAAAACAGCATCAAACATGCAGCTTGTGAAAACATATTTGTTTCCCTGGAATCAGATGACCTGTCATTGTCACTTTTAATGAAAGATGATGGCAGTGGTTTTGACATATCCGGTACAAAGGCTAACGGCATTGGATTGAACAACATGAAAAAGAGAGTGGCATTGCTTGGAGGTTCATTTAACCTGCAAAGCAACAGGGATGAAGGTACTTCCTTGTTGATAGAAATTCTTTTAAATAATATAGAACGATAATCCATGCAACAAACAATTGTAATTGTTGATGATCATATTTTAATTGCCAAAGCACTCACAGGCATCATAGAAAATTTTAAGCAATACCAGGTATTGTATGAATGTGAGAACGGGAAAGTATTACAGGAAAAATTCAGCAATAAAAATAATATCCCCGATATTGTTTTGCTGGATATAAGTATGCCGGTAATGGATGGGTTTGCCACTGCATTGTGGCTTAAAGAAACGCATCCTGAAGTATTGATCATTGCCCTTAGTATGCAGGATGATGAGCAAAGCCTCATTAAAATGATCAAGAGTGGCGCCAATGGTTACCTTTTAAAAAACATCCACCCGGTAGAATTGGAAAAAGCATTGAATAGCCTGGTGAAAACCGGTATGTATTACCCCGATTGGGCAACCAGTAAAGTGTTACTCAGCATAGGTGATCAAAAAAATGATAAGTCCCGCATAAAAGGTATTACCGAAAGGGAAAAAGAATTTTTGCAATATACTGTTACCGAAATGAGCTATAAGGAAATTGCTGAAAAAATGTTTTGCAGTACACGAACGGTGGAAAGTTACCGCGATAGCCTGTTTGAAAAATTTGGATTAAAATCAAGGGTAGGGCTGGCAGTATATGCCATTAAAAATGGTATGCTTGATGAATAATAACAACATACTTTTCTGGAGGATCATGTAAGCAGCTTAACCCGATACTGTCTGTGGCGTGTAGCCGATAAATGCAGGAACGGATGTTGGTACAGGTACTACTGAATTTGGGAAAGCGTCTAATTCGTTTATGTAAACACCGGAAAATTTAATATTGGAGGGTATCATGATTTGTCTTATTGGGTGTTATACAAGATAAAAATAAAATGCGTCTTTGTAAATAATTATTATGCCCTGGATAATACTCCGGCCATGTATAATCAATGCAATAGACCGCTTTCCTTAGTATCTTTATATGCCATAGAGAACCATTGCTTAATTTTTTCCGGCAAATCAAACTATTCAGTTCAGCATGAGTCTATATCGCTATCAAAACGGCTGGTCAATGAAAAAAATATTCATCCTTTTCTTATTATTTATTGCTTTACAATCAAGGGCACAATTATATTTCCCCCCACTTACCGGTAATACCTGGGATACATTATCGCCATCATCAATTGGCTGGTGCCAGCCTTCAATAGATTCACTGTATAGTTATTTAGAAAGCACAAACACAAAAGGCTTTATTGTTTTAAAAGACGGGAAGATAGTACTGGAAAAGTATTTCGGAACATTCACCGCCGATTCCATTCATTACTGGGCATCGGCAGGTAAAAGCCTGATATCTGTACTTACCGGTATCGCACAGGAAAAAGGATTGGTGAATATCAATCATACGGTATCCTCTTATCTTGGCCCCGGCTGGACATCAGAACCTCTTGCCAAGGAAAGCATGATCAGCCTGCGCAACCTGCTTACGATGACAAGCGGCATGGATGATAAACCTGCTACTCCATGCGATAATGAATCTACAAGCGCTAGCTGCCTGCAATACCTTACGGATACCGGTCAACGCTGGGCATATCATACAGGCGCATACCAGCAACTGGCATCTGTATTAAGTGCTGCCAGCGGTACAGGGATCAATGCTTTCACGAATGCAAATGTAAATACACATATTGGCATGACAGGCGCCTGGGTAAATGGTGTGTACTACAGCAAAACCAGGTCCATGGCAAGGTTTGGACTGCTTGCCCTGAATAAAGGAGTATGGGCAAATGATACACTCATTCATGATGCTTCCTATTGGAATGCAATGGTAAATACTTCACAGTCTTACAACAATGCATACGGTTATCTGTGGTGGCTGAACGGGAAAAGCAGTTTTATGGCGCCGGGATTGCAGTTTGTTTTCAATGGAAGCCTGGTACCAAATGCAGCTCCTGATATGTTTGCCGCCCTGGGAAAAAATGATCAGAAAATATATGTTGTGCCCAGCAGGAACATGGTAGTGATCAGGACAGGAGAAAGCGCCTATGGTGTTGCGGCAGCATTCTCACCCTTCGATGATATGCTCTGGGGCAAGATCGACAGCCTGGGTTATAACTGCAATTATACGTTTACGGGTAACGGCAACTGGAACGTTCCCTCCAACTGGGCAGGGCAACTGGTGCCGCCTTCTGTGCTGCAATATGATGCTACCATCACGATCTCACCAGCAGTTGGTGGCGAATGTATCTTGAATGTACCGCAAACCATTACACAGGGAACAAAGCTGGTAATTCCTGCCAATGTAAAATTCAGGATATTGGGAAACCTGGTCATAACGCAGTGACGAAGGGAAACTGAATACCGAACAAGGAACAAGGAATTTTGAATTAAGCGCCCCGTTTCGTGACGGCACGAAACGGAAGATCTCAATTTTAATTGGCTCAAGATGACAGGAACCAGGCCAATGAATTAATAGGATTGCCTGGTTGCAAATACAGCCTGGATGAATAGTCCAGGCTGTATTAAATTGCTGCTTTATATTATTCTACGATTATCTTTTTAATGTCAGAAAAACCGGCTGTATTTATTTTTACCAGGTATATTCCGCTGGCAGCATTGTTAAATCCGGTTACAATAAGATCATTCTGTCCTTTTATCAGCACTTGTTTCTGTTCATACAATTTTGTTCCATTAAGCGAATAAACAGATATTCCCACATCCTGTACTTTGTTGCTGATGACACTTACGTTAACAGTACCGTTTTTCCTGATGATATCCGGGTAAACTTTGCTGATATATGTTTCTGATGCGGGCTTTAATATAACTACGTCAGAATATTTATATTTTCCATCGAGGTCAACCATTTTAAGCCTGTAGTAAAGTACCTGTTCATTTTTAGGCAGGTTATTGTCGGTATAACTGTAATGCCTGTCCGAATTCGAATTACCTGCAGCAGCGATTGTTCCTATTGATTCATATAGCCTTCCGTTTGAACTTCTTTCCACTTCAAAATTCATAGAACCTGATTCAGAAAAAGTATTCCATTCCAATACGGCTGAATGCTGAACAAGTTTGCCGCTGATACTGCCAAATGCCACCGGTATTGGTATACTCAGAATGCTGTTGCTATATACATAATCTGAACTTTCAGAACCATCCCAGTCGCCGGAAACACCTGTCATGTAAAAACTCACAGAAGATGTACCTGTGGAAGGTGCTGTCCAACGCAGGTTTGTATAAGTATAGGATGTTCCGTGAAACCCTACTGCATTATTGTGTTTAAGTTCATTACTCGAAACAGTTGCATTGGTATTGGTGGTTGAGAATGTGCCCAGTGCTGTTCCTGAAGTGCCGGCAACTACCGCCTTGATCTCAAAACCCCATACTTCCATTGCTGTTGCATTTGTGATCGTAATACTGAAATCATAGGCTTTACCCGGCACATAAAACCCTACGGGCAGCCCGGTTGCAACAACACTTCCCCCGGCTGTATTTAAACTGAAACTGTTGTGGCAGTTCCTGCAGGTCCTGTTCTGGGTGGGGGCACCGGAGTAACCGGATGGTGGAGTGGGATTGCTTTTAACAGACCTGAATGAATTAAAAGTAATGATCGATACCAAGGCAATAACAGAAATAGTAATGATCTTTTTCATCGTTAAGAATTTAGAGATTATGGAATACTGGTCTTGAAATAGCGGTATAAAATTATACACAGGCTAGGGGGGTATTTATGATTGGGATTTCAACAGATTATGACTTCGGTCAGTCTTTTCTGACTGTTGGCTGTGAGATTTATAGAAAGGGAATTAATGCCCTTTGTAGTGGAGAAGCGAATTGGAATATGGGAATAATAAATTGTTTCTTGGGGAATCCGAACCAAGGCAAAAGTATGATGAGCAGAGGCTATGTGTGTTAAATTCATTGTATCGAACATCTCCACTCCTTGGCATGGTCTTTTGACCAGCCACAATTCTATGGCTTCCTAACCTGCTGGTGAAAACACCAGGCCGAGGCGTGGAAAAGAGGGAATCCTGTCTCGTTTATTAGCTAGTCTTTGACTGATTGATTACCTTGATCCCGACTTTACCTGCATTTGTTATGGAACAGTCAAAGACTGGATTATAACAGACACCAGTCGCAGACTGGCGCCAGTAGCGGAAAACACCAGGCCAGGGCAGAGGGAAGACCAACCGAGGCGGAGGGTATTGTAAATAAAATTGCTCATCTTGCCATTTGTCAAAAAATCAAGGCTGATGCTGAAAACAATACCCATTCGCAATCCTCGTCATATGCCTGCACCTGTTTCCGCTTTTGGTCATTCCTTTACATTGAACTGATATATCTTCACCCTGGGCTTTATGGTTAACGGGAGCATTACCAGCATAAATATTTTCCGGGTTGCATATTTTACAAGCTGATAAGCCCAACTCCCTTGCTTTTTCTGTTGATATTTCTTCAGAAACATTCTTTACCATTCTGCAAGTTGATAAATGATATTTTGCTCCCGATGGCGTTTTAAAAACCGTTTGGGAATTGCAAAATAAAACCAAACAGCTGCTGATGATGGAAAGTAAAATTGGTTTCATTTATTCCTTTGAGAGTATTTTCAAATATAGATTTTAACTGAGCTAACCAATACCGTATAAATACCCATTTTTAGTGATGGTCTCCCGGCTCAATGATGGTATACCCCACAAGAGTGCGACGCAACGATGCTGCCCAAAGCTGTAAATGCTGGTAACAATAAATAAGAAATAAGAAATAAGGAATAAGAAAGTAAGCTGCATAAAACCCCTATCTTCTCACCCACAGCCCTTAACTCTATCAGATTCCTCTCTTCGCTCAGAATGATAATAAAATACGCTAATTTCGCACCTCAAAACGAGTAGCGCAGTACATGAAGAACATCAGGAATTTTTGCATCATTGCACATATAGATCACGGAAAATCTACCCTGGCAGACAGGCTTTTACAAAGCACCAATACCATCAGTGAACGCGACATGCAGGCACAGGTGCTGGATGATATGGACCTGGAAAGGGAAAAAGGGATCACCATTAAGAGCCACGCCATACAGATCAATTACCCATACAAAGGCGAAGAATATATCCTTAACCTGATCGATACTCCCGGCCATGTGGATTTCAGTTATGAAGTGAGCCGTGCGCTGGCAGCCTGCGAAGGAGCCCTGCTTTTGGTGGATGCAAGTCAGGGTATTCAGGCACAGACTATCAGTAACTTATACCTCGCAATTGACAATAATCTTGAGATAATTCCTGTCATCAATAAGATCGATATGGAAGGGGCGATGATACCGGAAGTGACCGACCAGATCATTGAACTGATCGGCTGCAAACAGGAAGATATCCTGCTGGCCAGCGGCAAAAGCGGTATCGGTATTGAAGAAATATTAGCTGCCATTATTGCCCGCATACCTGCTCCAACAGGAGACCCGGAAGCACCATTGCAGGCATTGATATTTGACAGTGTTTACAATTCATTCCGTGGTATCATTGTTTATTACAGAATTTTCAATGGCACTTTGAAGAAGAATGATAAGATCAAGTTTAGTAATACGGGTCTTGAATACGGGGCGGATGAAGTAGGGGTTTTGAAAATGGGGCTTTCACCACGCAATGAAGTAGGAGCGGGAGATGTGGGATATATCATTACCGGTATAAAGAACGCCAAAGAAGTAAAAGTAGGTGATACCATAACGACCACGGTTAACCCTTCTTTGGAACCGATCAAAGGTTTTGAAGATGTGAAGCCGATGGTATTTGCCGGAATTTTTCCGGTTGAGACAGATGCTTTTGAAGAACTGCGTGATTGCATGGATAAACTGCAGTTGAATGATGCATCGCTCACTTTTGAACTGGAAACCTCACAGGCACTTGGCTTTGGGTTTCGTTGCGGGTTCCTGGGCATGTTGCACATGGAGATCATACAGGAAAGGCTGGAAAGGGAATTCAACCAAACGGTTATTACAACAGTGCCTAACGTTAGTTTTGTTGCTACTACCAGTAAGGGTGAAGTTGTTACCGTAAATAACCCGACCGAAATGCCTGATCCAACAAGGATCGATCATATTGATGAGCCTTTTATCAGGGCACAGATGATCACCAAACCTGAATATATCGGGAATATCATGACGCTTTGTATTCAGAAACGTGGTGTGCTTATCAACCAGGGATATCTTACCCCAACCCGTGTGGAACTTAGTTTTGACATGCCGCTTACCGAGATCGTATTCGATTTCTATGATAAATTAAAGAGCATGACACGTGGTTATGCCAGTTTTGATTATCACCCTATCGGTTACCGTGAGAGTGATATTGTAAAGATGGATATCTTATTGAATGGTGAAAAAGTGGATGCATTGAGTGCACTGATACACCGTGGCCGTGCGCATGAATTTGGTCGCAAGCTTTGTGAAAAACTAAAAGAACTTTTGCCTAAACAACAATTCCAGATCGCTATACAGGCAGCCATTGGCGCCAAGGTTGTTGCACGTGAGAACATCAGTGCGATGCGTAAAGATGTTACTGCAAAATGTTATGGTGGTGATATCAGCCGTAAACGTAAACTGTTAGAAAAACAGAAAGAAGGTAAGAAGAGGATGAAACAGATCGGTAATGTGGAAGTGCCGCAGGAGGCATTTTTAGCTGTATTGAAACTGAATGATTAATAACTGATTTGATAATTTGGAAATGTGCTGATGTGCTGATTTTAGGAATTTATTATTGATAGTTCCTTTACACAGTATTACATTTATTAACTAAAGTCCCCGCACTTTAAAGAATCAGCATCGTCTTTATTTTTTTGTAAACTATCAGGCACAAATTTCATCTCTCCTTTGAATGTGCTGTCCACAGGATTTTGCGGAACAATTGAATCTATGTTTTCAAATTCAGGAACCGACAATCCCATAATGATATCAGGAACGGTTATTATGTCTTCTGACTGCACAGGTACGGGCCAGGTGGTATCTTGCAGTAGGTCAGTGTGAATATTAAACATGCCCACATAACCCCTGTGGTTATACCGGTCGTCAAAAGCTTTACCTGAAATACTCAGTACTTCTCCCTGGGAAGCGGCTTTTAATTTAATAGGATCACTGTGTTTTATCTCACATGAAAAAAGGGTAGTGCTGAACGTTATCAGGCATGCTACCAGGAATTGTTTCCACCATGGCATCTT
>Ga0209023_10001897_pt1 | contig 27093 bp, 25 predicted proteins | sample LakOneMetagenome_FD_187468 | JGI IMG/M metagenome (GOLD analysis project Ga0209023, IMG submission 187468) | Freshwater and sediment microbial communities from Lake Erie, Canada (SPAdes) (version 2) | ecosystem: Environmental > Aquatic > Freshwater > Lentic | place: Lake Erie, Canada...
TGTTGTCGGGCCGCGACCATCGCAGCCTCGATGGCGGTCCTTGGCCCGGGGAGCGATCGGCCCGCAGCCCCTTGGCCCGCAGCACAGCGGAGGACGGCGTTGGACTGTTTTTTTGCCTCGCGAGGAATGCCGCACCTTCGCGGCAGGGGAAAAAAGCCGGCCTTAGCCGTTGCGGGAAGGCGATCGAGGCGTAGCCGGCCCCCGGGCCTGATCCGTCCATTCGAGGTTGCGTGGGGTGCGCCCTCAAACAGACCGATAGAGACCACATTGACTGCGGCCATCGTCACTGCACAAGGACATGCCAACGCCGCTCGCAGAAAGACTTGCGCCAGCGCATCAATGGCAACCGAAGGCGCGACCCTGGAAACGACAGCGCATGAATTCGCATGGCGGCGCGCCATCCGCGCACGCTCGACCAAGGACCCAAGCGTGCCGTTCACCATTCCGATGTCAGGGATGATCGAACCCCGGCCTGATCTACGCCGCGCTGGTGAAGGATGAGGGTGTCGGATGGCCGGTACCACGATCACGGTCGCGCCAGGACATGAGCCGCAGCGACGTGCCGCCCTTGGGGGCGGGATTACGGGCGCCGGCCACAACGCGCCCTTCTCTTCCAGCCTATTGACGAAAAGTAATTTCGCTTCCTTAAAATGGGCAGAGTCGAGAGCGTGAGCCTCATGGGATTGGCCGCGCGCCAGACGGCGCGAGGCCAAAATTTTCAACAGTCACACAATGAACAGCCGGGACCGCGCAAGCGGTCCCGGCCATGCCGATTACTCGGCGGCGACGGAATACGCGTCGGTCCCTGTGACAGCCTCTGCCTGCGGTGGCTCGGCATGCTCCTGCGCGGATCGCAGCGTCCGCATCAGCGCTGGCAACCAGCCGGTTGCGACCACCAATTGCTCGGCCGCTTCCACCATATCCGGCTTCTTCATGTCCGCCATCCGCTCGGCGGCCTCGATGCTGACGGCTTCCCGCACGGCATCTAGAATGCGCGGCTTGGTGACCCGACCGAAATAGCTTCGCGCGGTCGGTCGCCAATGCGCGGTCATGCCGAGCGCGACGGCTTCCGCCAGCCGGTCCGCCGTTGCCATCGCCCGGGGCCTGCGCTCCGTCGGCAGCTTGACCGCATTGACCGTGAGGGCTGCGCAATGCGCAAACAGCGCCATGCGGCTGTCATGGTCCAACTCCACGATAAACGTCCACAGGCCAGACACGTCGCGCGGCATCTGCGCCGCCCAACGGGCGTGGTGATCGGCCAATGCCTTACCTGCTTTGGTGTCCTCGATCCCGTCCGCGTGAGACGCCAGATAGGTGCTGGACGGGCGGAGGTCGAGAACGTGGGCGTCCGCGCCGCGATAGAAGATTTGCGCCGACAGCGCGTGGGTGACGGCGACGATGGCGACCTCCGGCTGCTCGCGCAAGGCAAGCCGCAGCCCGAGAGTACGATGCGCGGTGAGATCGCGGATCAGGATGTCCGACAGCGGCTTCTCATCGTCGCCATCCTCTTCCTCTCCGTCCAAGCTCTCATCCCCGGCACCGTCCGAGCCGGTTCCGCCGTCGTCGCTGGCTTCACCGCCCTCGCCTTCGCCGCTAGCCGCAACCGTTTCAGGCTCATGCTTTTCGTCCTCGACCCTGACAAAGCCGCGCTCGATGCGCACGGTGCCGTCATGGTTGAGGATGACAAAGGCCCCGCAGCGGGCGATGTCAGCGGGGTCATAGGCAAGGCGTCTGCCCTCCAGCCGCTCAATCTCGGCTTCAAGCTCGCCGAAACGCGCATCGACTTCGTCGGCCAGTTCCTCGTCGCTTTCATGCTGCGCCGTCAGGCTATCGAACTCGCACCTGACGGCATCCAGCGCGGCCTGATCTTCCGCTGACAATTCCACGGCTTGCGGATAGAGGCGGCGCAGCCCGTGACTATGCGGGTAGTCAAGGAAAACCTGCGCCCATTTCCAGCCCTCGGCTTCCATCACGGCGTCAGCTTCGCGGCCAAGCTTGGCCAAAACCAGCATATCGAGCAGCGCCACGTCCTCGAAATAGCCGCCGCGATCTTCGGTGAAGAGGTCGCGCAGGATCGTGCCGCCGACTTCCGTATACTTTTCCGCGCCGACAAAGACCGCGCGGCGATCCGTGGCGGCGACATGGGTTTCGGTCAGCATGCGGCGGATGGTGCTGGCATCGCGGTTATGGGACAGCCGTTCGAAGGCTGCCTCCTGCCGGGCATGATCCTCGGTGATGGCGAAAGCCATCAACTGGTCCAGCGCCAGATCGCCGTCGCGATAGATTTGCATCAGCCTGGGCGAGACCGCGCCCAAGCGCAGGCGCTGCCGGACCACATGCGGCGTCACGCCGAACCGGGCGGCGATTTCCTCCGCGCCATACCCGCGTTCTTCCGCCAATTTCCTGAACGCCTCGAACTGGTCGGCGGGATGCATGTTTTCGCGCGTGACGTTTTCATCGAGGCTGATTTCGTGCGGATCGTTCGCGGTATCGACAATACAGCGGATCGGCTCGGTCTTCTTGATCTCCTTGCGCTTGACCCGCAAAAGCTGCGCCAGCCTGCGGCCTTCGCCGATGGTGACAAAATAGAATCCGGTCGCCGCACCGTCCACATCCAGTTCCGGCTCGACGACAAGGTTTTGCAAAATGCCCTTGGCGGCGATGCTGGCCGCATAGGCCCCAATCGACGCCTCGCTGTGCGGCGTTTTGCGGGCATTGTTCGGAGACTTCTTGAGCTTGTTGAGCGGAATGAAAATTTCCGTTCCGCTCGCCGCGACGATTTCAACATGCTTGGCAGACATGACAATCCTCCTGTTCAGGGCTTGGGTGCAGGGCGCACCACGCACCTGCACCCCTGCCCGTCGGCGAGACCGGGGTAGCAAGGGCAAGGGCGGCCGGGGCGGAGGGGGATCACCCGGCCTGCACAAGCGGATTCGGTGGTGAGAGCGTTCGGACCCAGAGTCGCGCGGAAGGTCGGGGAGACCGCCCCGGCCGGTCCCGGATCTTCCGGGACTTCACCCTTGCCCGCGCGAGGGCGGAGCCCTTCCATGTCCTTTTGCAAGTAAAAAGATGTGAGAGAACCCTCGCCGTGCCGGAGGCGCGGCGACAGAGGAGTCTTCTTTCCTGTTGGGTCGGGGGCGATGCGCCGATGGCGACGGTCGATCAATCTTCCATTCGCGGGTTGGATACCGCATGAACGCTTTTCGTCGCGGCCTACCTCTGACTTAGTACGGGCATCGGATTGAACCGGCCCACTGGGCTCTCGAGGATTGCCTGACCTTGCGCTCCGCCCCCGGCCAAACAGGTCGGCGGATTTACTCCACGGGCATCGGCGACCTCACAGTCTGACCGATGGCCCACACGAAGCCGCTGAGCTCGCGAGCGATCGCGGTGGCAACCACTGTGGGCTTCTTGCCGACAGCCGCGAGCTTGCGATAGCGGTTGCAGAGACGAACCTGCGCCTTCCATGCGATATCCCGCACCGGCTTTGGCTGGCGTTCGACCACGTCGGTCTTGCCCGACGAAACGCGCGGCTGATAGCGATAGCTCCAGGCCGCTTCTACCAGCATGCGCCGAGCCTCACCGTTGCCAGCCCGAGTGATACCGCCGCGCCGGATGCGGCTGCCGCTCGATTGCTCGGACGGCACCAGGCCGAGATACGCCATAAGTTGGCGGGGCGAAACGGACTTCGCCGTCCCGTCCCTCCTCGGCTGTCGTGACAGAAATGCTGGCTTTGTGAACGTCGAGCCCAACGTAAAGGATCTTTTGCATGCCTCTCTCCGATGTCGAGCCGCCGCGCCTTCATGAGCGGCGGCGGCCCTCAATCTCGATGACATCGGATGCGTCCGCCTGCCTTTCTCCCCCTACTCGTTCGGCCATCTGCCAGCCCTGTAAGGGGCGGGGCGGCTATGCGCGATCGCGTATTTTCTCTAAATATACGCGTTTGCAGATAAATCTTTCTTATTCGCGATCGCGTATATTGACTATTTATACGTGTTCGCGTATTTTGTTCTCATGGACACGATCGCCCGCACACCGCGACAGCTCGGCGCCGGTATCAAAAGATACCGGCGGCAGAAGAACCTCACCCAGGTCGGCCTAGGCGAGAAGATGCATGCCCGCCAGGCGACGGTCTCCAAGTTGGAGGCCGGCGAACCGGCCACGCAGTTACGAATCCTCATGGATGCGCTCGCCGCGCTTGACCTTGAACTCGTTATCCGGCCGCGCACCAAGATGTCGGCCGAAACGATCGAGGATCTGTTCTGATGGCGCGCCGTACAACCCGCGCCCCGCTCAATGTCTACCTCAATGCAAGGCTGGTCGGGCGGCTTCGGCGCGAGAGCAGCGGTGCCATCGATTTCCAGTACGACAAGGATTGGCTAGCATGGGAGAACGCAATTCCGGTTTCGGTATCGCTGCCGTTGCGCGAAGACCGCTATATCGGCGATCCGGTGGTCGCCGTCTTCGACAACCTTCTTCCTGACAATGACGATATCCGCCGCCGTGTCGCCGAACGCGCGCATGCCGGCGGCGCTGACGCTTATAGTCTGCTTTCCGCTATCGGCCGCGATTGCGTTGGCGCATTGCAATTCCTTCCCGACGGCGCTGTGCCCGCCGCCGCGGGCACTATAGATGCCCGCGCGGCAAGCGATCAGGACATCGCCGCCATCGTCGCGAACCTAGCGAGCAACCCGCTCGGCATCGGTCCCGACCAGGACTTCCGGATTTCTCTGGCGGGCGCGCAGGAAAAGACCGCCCTCCTCTACTGGCAAGACAAATGGCACGTGCCACACGGCACGACCGCCACCACGCACATCATTAAGCCGCAGATCGGCCGACTGCCGAACGGCATCGACCTGACCAACAGCGTCGAGAACGAGCATCTATGCCTCGAGCTCGTCGCCGCGCTCGGCTTGCCGGTCGCGAAATCCCGCATCGTTGATTTTGCCGGACGGCGCGTGCTTGCCATCGAACGTTTTGACCGCACTTGGACGCGCGACGGACGACTCTTGCGGCTGCCGCAGGAAGATTGCTGCCAGGCGCTTTCCGTTCCGCCCGCCCGCAAATACGAATCCGACGGCGGTCCCGGCATCCACAGAATCTCGGATTTCCTCAAGGGCAGCGATACGCCGGAGGCCGACCAGTCGGCGTTCTTCAAGGCGCAGATTGTGTTCTGGCTTCTCGCCGCCACAGATGGACACGCGAAGAATTTCAGCATCCAGTTGGCCCCGGGCGGACGCTTCAGGCTGGCGCCGCTGTATGACATCATCTCGACGCAGCCGAGTCTGGATGCCAAGCAGATCACGCAGAACCAGATGAAGCTCGCTATGGCGATCGGCAGCAACCGGCATTACGTGGTGCACACGGTTCTCGGTCGCCATTTCGTGCAAACTGCCAAGAGCTGCGGCCTGCCCGACAAGACCGTCCGCGACGTCATTCAGGAACTCGCGGACACGGCCGCTGCGAAGATCGACTCCATGATTGCCAAATTGCCGGCAGACTTCCCGCACACGATGGCGGACTCCATCGCGGCCGGCGCTAAGCGGCGCCTCAGCAATCTTACCACGGCGGAGAGCCGCGCGTAAGCGTTAAACACGGGTCAAATCGATCGGCGACGAGCGCACACGTTTGAGCTTGCCGGCCATGTGATCTCCATCGCGGAAATCTGTCCTCCGAACCCACAGTCAAAAGCTACGTTTGGTGGCGAAGGGAGAGGAGCTGGGATTGAACCTTCTCAGCCTAGCCCGAAATGGTCCATGGAGTCCGGGCGGTCCACAGGAGGTTAGCGCCCTTGTTCGGCCACCCCGGTCGACTAGACCAACCTCAGGCACCCCTGCCAAGCACATACCGAGCCCGCTGATTGACAGTTTCGGCGAGCCCGGCCCGAGATCAGAGCCGACACGCGCTAGCGCACCTAGAACTGTCGTCCGAAAACTTCATTAACAGTTCTTCAGCCTCTCGACGAATTGGCAATTCGTCCTATTTGCACGCCACAGCTACCCGGCAGCCATACCCGCGCTCTAGATTTCTTGCTTGCTAGAGAAGCCTGCGATTTTATTGCCTCAGACCGATGATGGTTTGGGGCGGAGGCATGGGCGGCAAGGACGAAAGGACTCGGATCGAGGCATTTGGGCGCACGCCCGGAGCTGTGGAGCGGAGGCGGCGTGACCAGAACCGTCCTCTGAAATCGCGATACGCCGATGGGCGCCAGCACTATCGTGTCGATGGGGCGCTGATGCAGTCGCGCGAGGCCATCAATGCCGTTGCTCAGACGCTTTCGCCGGGCGTAGCGATAACCCGGCGGGAAACTCAACATCGACTTTCTGTCGATTACCACGGCAACAGCATTCGCTCCTTACTTGCCCGGCTGGCGCGCGACGGCCTTGTGCTTGCCAAGGGCGATGTCCTGCAGCCCCGCTATCGCCTGGCGGAGGACCCGTAGCCATGAGCGACGATCGCCGCCTGGTGGCTCGTGATCGTCCGACACCAGCCGCTGGCAAGGCTCGGGCTGCATTGGCTCCAGATGAATTTATGGCGGTGGTGCGGGCGCTTGCCAAACGGCACGCGGCGGAGGATCATGTCTGGGAAATCTCCAAACGAGCCCTGCATGATAATCCCGCTAGATCATATCGCTCCGTCGATTGAGGCTGCGATGACACGGGTGGTCGAGGAATGATCCGCGCCGCAATCTATGCCCGCTTTTCTTCCGACCTGCAAAGCGACAAGTCGATCGACGATCAGATATCGCTCTGCCGCGACGTTTGCGCGCGCGCCGGCATGGCCGTGGTGTCGACGTTCGAGGATCGCGCCGTGTCCGGCGCATCCGCCGTCAACCGGTATGGCTTCAACGCGATGATGCGCGCCGCCGAGGCCAAGGCCTTTGACGTGATCGTGGCAGAGGATATGGATCGCATTTTCCGCGATCAGGCCGACTACCACAGCGCCCGCAAGGATCTGGATTTCCTCGGCGTCACGATCCACACCGCCGCCGGCAAGATCGGAAAGATCGACGGCGCGATGCGTGCGCTGATGTCGGAAATGTTTCTTGAAAATCTCGCCGTGCATGTCAGGCGCGGACTCGATGGCGCGGTGCGTGACGGCCGGCACGCCGGCGGCCGAGCCTATGGCTATCAAACCGTGCCAGGAAAGGCCGGCGAGCTGGCGATCGTCGAAGCCGAAGCCGCGATCGTGCGGCGCATCTTCGCCGACTACGCCTCCGGCGTGACGCCGCGCGACATCGCCGCGAAGCTGAATAAGGAAAACGTCAAGCCCCCACGCGGCGATCGCTGGAACGGATCGACCATCAATGGCAACCTGCAGCGCGGCGCCGGCATTCTCTTGAACGAAATCTATGTTGGCCGCATCGTCTGGAACAAGGTGCGGATGGTCAAAGACCCCTCCACCGGGAAACGCATATCGCGGCCGAACCCTCCGGATCAATACCGCACCGCCGAGGTCCCTTCACTGCGGATCGTCGCGGATGATGTCTGGCAAATCGTACAGGGTCGAAAACGTGGCAACGCCGAACGCGGCTCTAGCAAAACGGCCAACCCTAAAACCAAGCGCATGCTGGCCGGGCTGTTACGGTGCGGCGCGTGCGGCGGCGCGATGGTGTCGAGCGGCGACCGACATGGAACCGCGCGGATTCAGTGTTCCGCATTCCGGGAAAGCGGCACGTGCCAGAACGGCCGCCGCGTCAAACGTGATGATGTCGAGCGCATGACCTTGGCGGGGCTTCGCGCCGAACTGGCGCAGCCGATCTATCTGGCGGAATATGTCGCGGTCTATAATGAGGAACGCAAGCGCCTGGCGCGCGATGCCGGCAACCAGCGCGGCAAACTAGAACGCCGCAAGGCCGCGATCGGCCGGGAACTGCGAGCCGCTATCGACGCCATCATCAAGGCCGGCATCGACCCGACCACTTTGGCCGGCGACATAAAGCGCCTCGAAGCCGAACGCGCCGACATCGATGCCCGGCTTGCCGAGATTGAGGAAGGCGACAACGTGATCACGCTACACCCGGCTGCGCTTGATCGCTACCGGGCCGACCTCGATCGGCTGGCGGCATTGCTGCCTCGCCCTGATCTGGCGATCGGGAGCGAATTGGAAGATTCGGTTCACGCGCTGATTTCGGCGATCATCATTCACGCACCGGCTAACAGCGAAAAGCTGGAAATAGAGATACGCGGCCGACTCGATGAATTGCTGCAGGCCCCGACCTTCTCCCGGCGTTCTGCCGGGGGGGGACTGGTGGTAGCGAGAGAGGGACTCGAACCCCCGACCCCAGGATTATGATTCCCGTGCTCTAACCAGCTGAGCTACCTCGCCATAGTCCATCGGCACGGCACAAATGGCCAATGTCGCGAACGCGCGGCATATAAGGAGTGGGTTCGGGGCCTGTCAAGCAAAGCCCGCCGCATCGCCAAGTCTTTGTAGATTGGGCTATTTCGGCCGGATCGACGGGTCGCCGCCGGGACTGCCGGGCGGTGGAATCACCGGTGTCTTGCCGGCATCGGGGGTGGGCGCCCGCATTTCGGGGTCGACCCCCGAAGGTGGGCACAATACGCCATCGGAACGGGCGAGTTTGTCACCCAGCGGCTCAGCGCGCTGGCCGGTGGTCGTCCCTTCCGGCGCCGCGGCGCCGGAATGTTGCCGCCCCTGCATCGGGACGCAGTTGACCGCAGGCGGTGGTGATGGCGGCGCGGTCTGAGCCGGGGGAGTAACCGGTCCAGGCGGGGCCTGTGCGGAAGCCTCTCCGGAGGCCGCCATCACAAGGCATGACAGAAATATGGCGCGCTTTATTCCCATGCCGGGAAAACGGCCTCAGCCTGCGGATGTTCCGGGCTGAATCGTCACTGGGTGGTTATGTCTTGCGGAACCGGATCAGCGAAAAATGCCCCATCGGCGGCATCGGCCGCCGCTCGGTCAGGCTGACACCGCCATGTTTGGCGGCCCAATCCGTCAGCCGCGCCCACGGAAACTCCGGCCGCCAGCCGAGCCGGCGGGCCAACGGTGCAAACGCCAGTTCGAACAGGCGGCGCGGGCCGCTCTCGGCGCCGATGTGATTGACCAGGATCAATTCGCCGCCGGGCTTCAGCACACGAATAAAGTCATCCAGCGTGCGTTCCGGATCCGGCACCGCGGTGATGACGTACTGCGCCACCACCGCATCGAAAAACGAATCGGCGAAGGCGAGATTCTTGGCGTCCATCACCGCCAGCGTTTCGACATTGGTGAGGCCGAGCGCCCGCACGCGCTTCAGCGCCCGGCGCAGCATCGGTTCGGAAATATCGACGCCGTAGAGTTTGGTGCTGCGCGAATAATCCGAAAGCGACAATCCGGTGCCGACGCCGACATCGAGAATCCGCCCACCGATCTTGTCGGCCTCCGCGATGGTCGACTGACGGCCGGCATCGAACACCTTGCCGAAGACGAGATCGTAGACCGGCGCCCAGCGCCCATAAGCCTTTTCGACCCCCTCGCGGTCGATGTCCCCAGCCATTCCCTGACGCCCCGGTTCTCTTATGTACGCATGACTTCGGCGAGCGGCGCCGTTATCTCGACGCCCACCCGACTCACCGCATTGCTCGAGGCGGCGCTCTTGATGAATCCGCCGCCGAGCACGCGGGCCTGTCCCGCGGGCGCATCGTAGAACACGCAGGCCTGGCCCGGCGAGACGCCTTCTTCGCCTGCAACGAGTTCGACCTCATAGCCGCCGGCGACCGCGCGCAGCCACGCCGGCTGCGGTGGACGCGTCGAGCGCACCCGCACGAACATCTCGATGCCGTCGCCAATGACATCACCAAGCGGACCGTCGCCGATCCAGTTGACGTCGCGCAACGTAATTCGATCCATCCGCAAAGCTTCGCGCGGTCCGACCACGACGCGCCGGCTGGTGGCATCGAGCTTGATGACGTAGAGCGGCGCGGTCGCGGCGATGCCGAGGCCCTTGCGCTGGCCGACGGTGAAATGAACGATGCCCTGGTGCCGGCCGATGACGTTGCCGCCGAGATCGACGATGTCGCCGGGCTCGATCGCGCCCGGCTTCAGGCGGCCGATGATGTCGGTGTAGCGCCCGGTGGGCACGAAGCAGATATCCTGGCTGTCCTGCTTGTCGGCGATCTCGAGTTCGAAGCGCCGCGCCAGCTCGCGCACCTCGGGCTTGGTCATGTCGCCGAGCGGGAAGCGCAGATAGTCGAGCTGCTCGCGCGTGGTCGCGAACAGGAAATAGCTCTGGTCGCGATCGCTGTCGGCGGCGCAAACCATTGCCCGCGATCCGTCGGCCAGCCGCCGTGACGCGACATAGTGCCCGGTCGCCAACGCGTGGGCGCCGAGTTCGCGTGCCGTCGACAACAGATCGCGAAACTTGATCGAGCGGTTGCACTCGATGCACGGCACCGGAGTCTCGCCGAGCGCGTAGCTGTCGGCAAAGTTGTCGATCACGGATTCTCGGAAACGGCTTTCGTAGTCGAGCACGTAATGCGGAATGCCGATCCGCTCGGCGACGTTGCGGGCATCGTGGATGTCGCGGCCGGCGCAGCAGGCGCCCTTGCGATGGGTCGCGGCGCCGTGGTCGTAGAGTTGCAGCGTGATCCCGACCACGTCGTAACCCTGCGACTTCAGCAACGCGGCCGTCACAGAGGAGTCGACGCCACCGGACATGGCGACCACGACCCGCGTGTCCTGGGGCCGGCCTTCGAGATCCAGACTGTTTCGCATGGCAGAGGTCATCGACTTTGATCGCAAAAACTGGCGCGGCACGCAGCCTCGAGCTAAAAACCTTTTATCTATAAGGCCTTATGGCATTTTTCGGCCGCCGCAGGCCGGATTGGATGCCGCTCTTTAATATAGGCCGTATTCCTGAGAGGCAATCAGCCCATCCCGCATTTGGAGCGGCTCCAGACGGCAAATCTTGCCGCCGGGCAGAAAAGGGGGTCCCGACGGCGCCCCGGCGGCCCGCTCGGCAGAAATCCAACTATCTGAAATTGCTGTGTTATTTATCTCAGGCCGAGGTGGCCCGGTCCTTGCTGACTAGTAGCCAGGTTTCAGCGCGAGGGTTTGGCCTGTGGTCAGTGTCACGTCAGAAGTATTGGCAAACGCGTCGGTGCAGAGCGCATCGGCGAGGTCTGCGCGGCCGGATCCTAACCCGCCGGCCGGAAACGACAGTTTCGCGGCGCTGATCGACAGCAACGCCAACCATAGCGACAGCCGCGCCCAGGCGAACGCGCAGGACAATTCGCAAGCGGCCTCGCAAGCGCCCGCCCCCCGGCGCGCCGACGATTCGCAAGCACCGACCGACAACCGCTCACGCGACAATACATCCGCGTCGGACAACGCGCCGCGCAACGACTCGGGCAACGGCGATACGACCGTCAACGCCCGCGACGATGCTGGCCCGGCCGCCAAGACCGATACGCCCAGCGGCAAGACCAAGGACACCAAGTCCTCCGACGCCAAGTCCGACACCAAGTCCGATGACGCCAAGGCGAAATCCGCCGGCGGCGACAGCGCAACCACGGACCAGACGGCGAAGCTGGATGCAACGGCCGCGGTAACGGCGGACGCCATCGCGGTCACCATTGCCGCGCCTGTTGCGCCCGCCACTGCTCCGGTCGCACCAGTGACCGACAAGGCGGCAGCTCCGCTGGCGATTGCGGCCGCCGCGATCGCTGCCTCCACGGCCGTCGTCAACGCTACTGCGCCGGGCGTCGCTACTGCCGACACCGGTACCACGCCCGCGGCGACGGAAAACACGGCCAAGGCCGACGCCACCAAGACCGAGACACAGACCGCTGTCGGCGACGCAGTCACCGCGCAGGCCGCGGCGGCCGAAACACCTGCGACCGCAGGCATTGCGCTCGCGGCATCCTCGTCGGCCAAGCTGCCGGCCGGGGCAAAGGAAGCGACGCCGGTCAAGACCGGCAAGGTCGTCAAGGAAGTCACTGCCACGACGGCGGCCAATGCGACCGACGCATCGGCCGCCACCACCGGCGACGCTGCCGCTACGGCGCCCGCCGGTACACCGCAAACCACGGCGAAGCCAAAAGCCGAAAACGGCATCGTCGATGCGGTAAAGGGCGAAGCGTCGGGCACTGCCGCCCATACCGCCAACGCCGCTGCCCATGGGCACGCAGCCACCGCCGATTTCACCCAGGTGCTCGCCAATTCCTCGGGCAATGGCCTGCAAGGCGCCGCCGGCATCCAGGCGCAACAGCCTTCCGCGGTCGCGACACCTGCTGCTGCGGCGCAGTTGACCGTCACCGCGGCGACCGGCGACGCCGTGCCGCTCAGCGGCGTTGCGATGGAAATCGCAGCCTCCGCCAAGAGCGGCAAGACCAGTTTCGAAATCCGGCTCGACCCCGCCGATCTCGGCCGCATCGACGTCCGCATCGATGTCGACCGCTCCGGCCAGGTCACGTCACATCTGACGGTCGAAAAGCCGGAAACGCTTTCGTTGCTGCGGCAGGACGCGCCCCAGCTCCAGCGCGCGCTGGATGACGCCGGTTTCAAGACCGACGGCGGCGGGCTGCAATTCAGCCTGCGCGACCAGTCTTCATCATCCGGCCAGAACGGCGGCAACGACGGCGGCCGCAACGCGCAGCGGCTGGTGATCAACGAAGACGACGGAATGCCTGCGACTGTTATCGCGGGACGAAGCTATGGCCGCATGCTCGGATCGAGCAGCGGCGTCGACATCAGAGTTTGAGGAGTAAGACATGACAGACGCAGCAGCGGTGGCCAGCCCCGTCGTCTCCGGGACGACGGCCCTGCCAACCTCGAAATCCGGTTCCTCGCTGAGTTCGACCACCGGCTCGACCTTGGCCGGAAACTTCCAGACCTTTCTGACGCTGCTGACGACGCAGTTGCAGAACCAGAACCCGCTCGATCCGCTGGATACGAACCAGTTCACCCAGCAGCTCGTGCAATTCGCCGGCGTCGAACAGCAGCTCAAGACCAACGATCAGTTGCAGTCGCTGCTCACGCTGCAGCAGACCGCGCAGTCGACCCAGGCGCTGGGCTTCGTCGGCAAGACCGCGGTGGTCGATGGCAGCACGGCGAACATGACCAACAAGTCGGCGGTGTGGGATCTGAACGTGGCGAAGGATTCCACCGTCAAGATCTCGATCACCAACAGCACCGGACAAACGGTCTATACCAACAGCTTCGCGGTCAGCGCCGGCGACAACCAGACCTTTGGCTGGGACGGCAAGGGCACCGACGGCACGCAATGGCCTGACGGCAAGTACACCCTGACCGCCACCGGAACCGACAACAACGGCCAGACCGTCGGCATTACCACGGGTATTCAGGGCACCGTCAGTTCGGTGGACCTGACCCAGTCGCCGCCGCTGCTGACCATCAACAACCAGACCTACACGGTCAGCCAGATCAAGGCGATCGTCAGCTAGCGGGCCGCCCACCGGGCGGACAACCCACCCCAACAGCGCTCGAACAGACTCGGCCCGGCATTGCCGGGCCGAATTGCGTTCCCGGCCATTTGAAGGAGATTCGTATTGGACCCTTGGGCTTAGGCAAATTTTAAGTTGAGGGGCGTAGGTTGTTACCGTGAGTTCAGTGGTTGAGAGTTTGTGAGTACGCCATGACAGAACCCCATCGCCCGAGGGTAAAATACGTCATCGGGCCTGACGGCAGTCCGTTAACAATTGCGGACTTGCCCGCGCCCGGAACCAAACGGTGGGTGATCCGCCGCAAGGCCGAAGTCGTTGCCGCGGTTCGCGGCGGCCTGCTCTCCCTCGAGGAGGCTTGCAGCCGCTACACGCTGACGGTGGACGAGTTCCTGTCTTGGCAGTTTTCCATCGATCAGCATGGCCTGGCCGGCTTGCGGACCACCCGGATCCAGCAATACCGCCAGTAAGCTCGCCTGAACCGAAAGATTTGATGAAAACCGGCTTCGCATTGCGAGGCCGGTTTTTTCTATGTCGACCTTTGGCCGAACTTTCGTCGCCGTTCTTAACCTTCGTTAACCAGTTGGAAACCATCACCTAGGCAATAATTGCCCAGTCGGTCCCCGATACGAATCTTGGGTCCGAATCCCTGGGGGCAGTTGGTGCAAAGTCTCGTTGCTTTCCTGAAAAGTCTCGGTGCGGGGCGACTGATGGCCATGATCGCGGTCACCACCGCGCTGGTCGCCTTCTTTGCGTTCGTGATCATGCGCGTCACGACCCCGCAGATGACCACCCTGTTCACCGACCTCAACGCCGACGACTCCTCCGCCATCATCAAGGACCTGGAACGCCAGGCAATTCCCTTCGAACTGCGCAACGAAGGCGCGGTGATCATGGTCCCCAAGGACAAGGTCACCCGGCTCAGGATGAAGCTCGCCGAAAGCAACCTGCCCAAGGGCGGCGGCGTCGGCTACGAGATTTTCGACAAGTCGGACGCGCTGGGCACCACCAGTTTCGTCCAGAACATCAATCATTTGCGTGCGCTGGAGGGCGAACTCGCCCGCACCATCCGCGCCATCGACAAGATCCAGGCCGCCCGGGTCCACCTGGTGCTGCCGGAACGGCCGCTGTTTGCCCGCGAAACCCCGGAGCCGTCGGCTTCGATCGTAGTCCGGGTCCGCGGCAGCCTCGAGCCGGCCCAGATCCGCGCCATCCGCCATCTGGTCGCCTCTTCCGTCAACGGGCTGAAGCCGCAGCGGGTGTCGATCGTCGACGAAGGCGGCCGGCTGCTGGCCGACGGCGCCGGCGGCGAGAACGAAAATACCGTCGGCGACGAGCGGCGCGCCGCCTTCGAAAAGCGAATGCGCAACGAGGTCGAGGCCATCGTCTCCTCGGTGGTCGGCCAGGGCCGCGCCCGCGTCCAGCTCACCGCCGATTTCGACTACAACAAGGTCACCCAGACCTCGGACAAGTTCGATCCGGAAGGCCGCGTGCTGCGCTCCAGCCAGAGCCGCGAGGAATCGTCCGCCACCGCCGAGAACAATGGCCAGGTCACGGTCAACAACGAACTGCCCGGCAACCAGGCCAATGGCGGGGTCGCCGCCCGCGACCAGAGCAAGAAGAGCGAAGAAACCAACAATTACGAGATTTCGCGCGTCACCAAGACCGAAGTCACCGAGGCTGGACGGGTCAACAAGATCTCGGTCGCCGTGCTGGTCGACGGCGCCTACACCAAGAACGAAAAGGGCGAGATGGTCTACGCCGACCGCTCGAAGGAACAGCTCGACCGTATCGCCACCCTGGTGCGTTCGGCGATCGGCTTCGACCAGAAGCGCGGCGACCAGGTCGAGGTCGTCAATCTGCGCTTTGCCGAAGCCCCCTCCGTTCCCCCGGTGGTCGAGCCGACCGGCTTCCTCAGCATGCTGCAGTTCACCAAGGATGACGTCATGTACGTCATCGAGCTCGGCGTCATGATGCTGCTCGGCCTCGTGGTGCTGTTCATGGTGATCCGTCCGCTGGTCAAGCGCATTCTCGCCGCCGAAGTCGTGCCGTCGCTGACCAGCGACGCTGCGCCGGCCCTGGCCGACGGCAGCGCCGATGGCGCTTCCGGCCAGGCACTGCTCCCCGGCGGTGGTGGCGCCGCATCGCTGATCGACGTCGCCCAGGTTCAGGGCCAGGTCCACGCCCAGGCCGTCCACAAGGTCGGCGAACTGGCCGAACGCAATCCCAACGAAACCGCCTCCATTGTTCGTCAATGGCTGAGCGAACCCGCCGAGTCCTGATATGGCCAACGTACCCCAGCTCAATAACACCAACGACATCACCACCGTCATCTCGGCGCTGGCGAGCCGTCAGGCCAGCCGGCCCAAGGGCAAGGCGCTGAGCGGCCCGAAGCGCGCCGCCATCCTGATGCTGGCGCTGGGCGAACAATACGGCGGCAAGGTCTGGTCGCTGCTCGACGACGACGAGGTTCGTGAACTCTCGATCCACATGTCGACGCTCGGCAACGTCGAAGCCGACGTGGTCGAGGATCTCATGCTCGAATTCGTTTCCCGCATGTCAGCATCCGGCGCGCTGATGGGAACCTTCGACGCCACCGAACGGCTGCTGCAGCAATACCTGCCGACCGAACGCGTCAGCGGCATCATGGACGAAATTCGCGGCCCCGCCGGCCGCAACATGTGGGAGAAGCTCTCCAACGTCCAGGAAGAGGTGCTCGCCAACTATCTCAAGAACGAATACCCGCAGACCATTGCCGTGGTGCTGTCGAAGCTGAAGCCGGAACACGCAGCCCGCGTGCTGGCGATCCTGCCCGAAGACCTGGCGCTCGACGTCGTCGCCCGCATGCTGAAGATGGAAGCGGTACAGAAGGAAGTCATCGAGCGCGTCGAGCAGACGCTGCGCACCGAATTCATGTCCAACCTGTCGCAGACCCGCCGCCGCGACGCCCACGAGGTAATGGCGGAAATCTTCAACAATTTCGACCGCCAGACCGAGACCCGCTTCATCACCTCGCTGGAAGAGGAAAACCGCGAATCCGCAGAGCGCATCAAGGCGCTGATGTTCACCTTCGACGACCTGATCAAGCTCGACTCGGCTTCGGCGCAGACCCTGATGCGCAACGTCGACAAGGACAAGCTCGGCATCGCGCTGAAGAGCGCCAACGAGGAGGTCCGCAGCTTCTTCCTCGGCAACATGTCCTCGCGCGCCGGCAAGATGCTGATGGACGACATGGCGGCGATGGGACCGGTGCGGCTGCGCGACGTCGACGAGGCGCAGGCGCTGCTGGTCAACCTCGCCAAGGACATGGCCGCCAAGGGTGAAATCACACTGACCAAGAACCGCGCCGACGACGAGCTGGTGTACTGATGGCAGCTCCCGCCAAATTCCTGTTCGACATGGATTTCGGGACGCCGGACAAGGCGCGCGAGCGCGCCGCCACGGCCGCCGAGATCGCCGAGAAGGTCGCAGCCGCCGAAGCTCGCGCCTATCAGGCCGGCTACGAGGCGGCGCACCGCGAGGCTAAGGCGGAAAGCGACCGCCGCTCGGCACTGGCGTTCGAGGAAATCAGCATCGCCTTGAAAGGCATCGCGCAGCGCTTTTCCGGCATCGAAAACCGGATGGAAACCGAGGCGGTCGACGTCGCGGTCGCGGTGGCGCGCAAGCTCTGCGACGAACTGGTTTCCCGCGAGCCGATCGCCGAGATCATGGCGCTGGTGAGCGACTGCTTCTCGCATCTGGTGGCGACGCCGCACCTCGTCGTGCGCATCAACGATCAGCTCTACGAAAACGCCCGCGCGAACATCGAGCGGCTGGCTTCCCAGTCCGGATTCGAAGGCCGGCTCGTCATCCTGGCCGAGCCCGGCATCGCCACCGGCGACTGCCGGATCGAATGGGCCGACGGCGGCGTCGTGCTCGAGCGCGCCACCATCGAAGCCAAGATCAACGAACTTGTCGGACGCTATTTGACGTCCCGCGATCAGGTCGGAAGTTGAAGGCCATGAGGACTGAACCATGAGTGACACCGATACTCACGTCCCGCTTCCCGATCTCAACGCGGCGGACTCCACCCAGGTCGACGATCTGGCCTACAACGAAGACGAACAGGCTTCGCGCATCGCCGCCGACCTCGAGGCCGTCTTCGACGTGCCGGTACAGGTCTCGGCCGTGCTCGGCCGCTCCAAGATGGACGTCGGCGAGCTGTTGAAGCTCGGACCCGGCACCGTGCTGGAACTCGACCGCCGCGTCGGTGAAGCCATCGACATCTACGTCAACAACCGCCTGGTGGCGCGTGGCGAGGTGGTGCTGGTGGAAGACAAGCTCGGCGTGACCATGACCGAAATCATCAAGGCAGAACGAACCTAATAATTTGGCGATCAAGCGCGTAACAGGCGCGCACAGACGAACAGGAGATAAACATGCGGCTTCTCATCGTTGGCACATTGAAGGGCCAGCTCACCACGGCCACCAAGATCGCGATGGACAACGGCGCTTCGGTGACCCACGCCGAAGCGACCGAGCAGGCCATGGCGGTGCTGCGCGGCGGCAAGGGCGCCGACCTGCTGCTGGTCGACGTCGCCCTCGATATCCGCGACCTGGTGATGCGGCTGGAAGCCGAACACATCCACGTGCCGATCGTGGCCTGCGGAATCACCAACGACGCCCGCGCGGCGGTGGCCGCCATCCATGCCGGCGCCAAGGAATACATCCCGCTGCCGCCCGATCCGGAACTGATCGCCGCAGTGCTCGCCGCCGTCGCCAATGATTCCCGCGACCTCGTCTATCGCGACGAGGCCATGGGCAAGGTGATCAAGCTGGCGCAGCAGATCGCCGGCTCCGACGCTTCGGTCATGATCACCGGCGAATCCGGCACCGGCAAGGAAGTGTTGGCGCGCTATGTTCACACTCGCTCGGCCCGCGCCAAGAAGCCGTTCATCTCGATCAACTGCGCGGCGATCCCCGAGCATCTGCTGGAGTCCGAACTGTTCGGCCACGAGAAAGGCGCCTTTACCGGCGCGGTGGCGCGCCGCATCGGCAAGTTCGAGGAGGCCACCGGCGGCACGCTGCTGCTCGACGAAATCTCCGAAATGGACGTACGGCTCCAATCCAAATTGTTGCGCGCGATCCAGGAGCGCGTGATCGATCGCGTCGGCGGCACCAAGCCGGTGCCGGTCGATATCCGCATCATCGCGACCTCGAACCGCAATCTCTTGGACGCGGTGCGCGAGGGCACCTTCCGCGAGGACCTGCTGTTCCGCCTCAATGTCGTCAACCTGAAGATCCCGCCGCTGCGCGACCGTCCGGCCGACATTCTCGAACTGGCGCAACACTTCGCCAAGAAATACGCCGAAGCCAACGGCGTGCCGCTGCGCCCGATCTCCGCCGCGGCGCGCCAGGTGCTGACCGCCAACCGCTGGCAGGGCAACGTCCGCGAGCTGGAAAACACCATGCACCGCTCGGTGCTGATGGCGCAGGGCGACGAGATCGGCGCCGACGCCATCCTGACGCCCGACGGCGACCGCCTCGACCTCGCCAAGACCGCGCCGGCCGTGGCGCATGCGACCTTTGCCGCCGAACAGGTTACGCGCGCCCTCGTCGGCCGTACCGTCGCCGACGTCGAGCGCGACCTGATCCTGGAGACGCTGAAGCACTGCCTGGGTAATCGCACCCACGCCGCCAACATCCTCGGCATCTCGATCCGCACGCTGCGCAACAAGCTGAACGAATATGCCGACGGCGGCATCCCGATCACCCCGGCCGGCGCGGGTGATTATCAGCGCTTTGCGACGGCGGGGTAAACGGTCGCCGTGCCCCGGACGCGGCGCAGCGCGATAGCGGTGCGCTGCAGAGCCGGGGCCCAGCTCTTTCAGGTCATCATCGCCAGCACGGGTCCCGGCTCTGCGGAGCCATAGTGCGTCGAAGACGCGCGTAAACGCGCTGCACCGCGTCCGGACACGAGCATCACGAATAGCTCGGCGCATCCGGCTTGCGGAAAATATGAATGGGATCGCCGGGCTGCAGGTCGCGCCCGGTGAAGGCCGCATAGGCATAGAGCGCGAGATAGGCGATCGCGAGTGCGCCTATGCCGTAGAATGCCCAAGTCGCAATCCGCGTCGCCATCCGCTTCATCAGGTCGTCCAGCTTGAGGCTCCGCAAGCACAGTGCGGAACCTCCGACACCAGCGAGCTATCCCGCCGCCGCCTTCGCGGCGGGTGCCACGCTCACCGCAAGCTTGCCGTAGCGATCCTTGAACGCCTCGGTATCGATTTCCTCGAGCTGGATCGCGCCGCTCATCACGCCGGCCTTCCAGGCGTCATGTTCGGGATCGTGCTGGAATTCCGGCATCACTTCCCTGCCGAACAATTCCAGCGACTCGCAGATGTGCTCATGGCTGTTCTTGCCGGCCTGGTTGAGCAGGATCACCTGATCGATATGCGAGGCGCGGAACCGTCGCAGCTTCTTGCGGATGGTTTCCGGCGAGCCGATCAGGCCACCGCGCAACGCCGCCTCCTGGGCTTCCGGATTTTCGCGCTTCCACTTGTTGTACTCGTCCCACATGTTGACGGTGCCGGGCGCCGGACGCTGGCGGTTCTGTGACGCGCCGTAGAAACGCAACGCGAACTGGAAGAAAGTCGCGCCGTCGGCGCGGGCCCGCGCCTCCTCGTCGGTCTTGGCGCACATGAAGAACGACACCAGCGCCATGTTCGGATTGATCTGGTAGTCGGCGAGCTTCTTCAGCCGCTTGGTGATCGCATTGTAATAGGCGTGCACCCAGGCATGCGCAGCGTCGGCGCTGACGAACTGGAAGCCGAGCGCGCCAAAACCGTTTTCGCCGGCGCGTTCGATGGTCTGCAACTGCGAACACGCCATCCAGAGCGGCGGATGTGGTTTCTGCACCGGCTTCGGCACCACGTTGCGGAGCGGAATGTCGAAATACTTGCCGTGATGTTCGGTGCCGACCTTGGTGAACATCGGGAAGATCGCCTGAACGGCTTCCTCGAACACCTCGCGCTTGGTTTCCATGTCGCGGCCGAACGGCGTCAATTCGGTGATGGATGCGCTCTCGCCCATGCCGAATTCGCAGCGGCCGTTGCTGAGCAGGTCCAGCACCGCAACCCGCTCGGCGACGCGCGCCGGGTGATTGGTCGTGAGCTGGAAGATGCCGTGGCCGAGCCGGATCTGCTTGGTGCGCTGGCTGGCGGCGGCGAGAAACGACTCCGGCGAGGGCGAGTGGGAATATTCCTCGAGGAAATGATGTTCGACCACCCAGGCGTGGTCATAGCCGATCCGGTCGGCGGTCTCGAGTTGCGTCAGCGCGTTTTGATAAAGTTTGAGCTCGTCGCCCTCTTCCCAGGGACGCGGCAGTTGCAGCTCATAGAAGATACCGAACTTCATGACGTCGCTCCCGATACCGCTTGTTGTTTTGCCGCAGTCTATTCCCCACCCGCGACAAGTCTAGCCTCGGCCGCGAAACGCCAATTCCGCGCCACGGGAAGCCCGCTTGCACGGAGCGCACGAATGGTTAGCTTGGGGAGGCTTGAGTCGCGGCCGCTTCCGGCCCGCTCTTCCTCCACCTGGACCCCATGACCACCTTCACGCCGCATCAGGATTCCGCGCTCAAAGCCGTTGCCGACTGGATGAAGGCCAAGCCCGGCAGGAACGGCACGCCGCCGGTGTTCCGGCTGTTCGGCTTTGCCGGAACCGGCAAGACCACGCTGGCGCGACACATCGCCGACGGCGTCGACGGCGAGGTGAAATTCGCGGCCTTCACCGGCAAGGCGGCGCTGGTGATGCGCAACAAGGGTTGCGACAACGCCTCCACCATCCATTCCCTGATCTATCGCGCGCGCGAATCCGGCGTCGAGCAGCCGAGCTTCGAGCTGTGGGACGATGCTCCCGCCTCGAAGGCGAAGCTGATCGTGATCGACGAATGTTCGATGGTCGATGCGGAGTTGGGCCGCGACCTGATGTCGTTCGACTGTCCGCTGCTGGTGCTCGGCGATCCCGCGCAGTTGCCGCCGATCCAGGGCGGCGGTTTCTTCACCAACACCGAGCCCGACGCGATGCTGACCGAAGTGCATCGCCAGGCCCAGGACGATCCGATCGTGCGGATGTCGATGGACATTCGCGAGGGCCGCGAACTGGAAATCGGCCGCCATGGCGAAAGCGAAGTGGTGTCGCGTCACGAGCTCGATCCCGACCGCGTGATGCAGGCCGACCAGGTGCTGGTCGGGCGCAACAACACACGCCGCGCCTACAACATGCGGGTGCGGCAGAAGCAGAACATCGAGGATCCGTTGCCGGTCGCCGGCGACAAGCTGGTTTGTCTGCGCAACAATCGCAAGAAAGGCCTGTTCAACGGCGGCCTGTGGCGGGTGAAGTCGCGCGCGGCGTCGAAGTCCAAGATCATCACCATGCGGCTGTCGCCGGACGAGGATTTTGGCCACAAGGTCACGAAGGTTTCCGTGCGCGGCGAGTGCTTCGGCGGCGCCATCGAGACCATCCCGTGGGAACAGCGCAAGCCCTACGACGAATTCGACTACGGCTATGTGCTGACCGTGCACAAGTCGCAAGGCTCGCAATGGGACGACGTGGTGCTGTTCGACGAGAGCTTTGCGTTCCAGGACAGCCGCGCAAGATGGCTGTATACGGGCATCACGCGGGCGGCGAAGCGGTTGAGCGTTGTGGTGTAGCAGTCATTCCGGGATGGTCCGAAGGACCAGACCCGGAATCTCGAGATTCCGGGTTCGCTCTTCGAGCGCCCCGGAATGACGGATTGATTTGCTTCGCAAATTCAATCCGTCACTTCCCCGCCACGAAGTAAAAATCCTCGCGACCGGGCGGCGAGCCGTAGGTGAACGGCTGCTGCGCGTGCTTGGTCGCCTTCCAGACGTCGTCCCTGACGATGTCGAACAGTTTGCGTACCTCGACCTTGGGCTCCCGGATGTCGCGCGCGAGCACGGTCGCAAACGGGCTGTTGGCGCTTTCACCGTCGAGCGCGGTTTCGCCGTGCTTGGCGGCGTAGACCACCATGAATCCGGCTTCCGGCTCGATGTTGGACAGGCCCTTGCTGACCAGCTTCAGCGCAATCGTGTGCCGCATCGTCTTCTCGAACGGATTGTCGCGGCAGGCGTCCAGCAGCACCAGCTTCAGCTTGCGCGCGCCGGCGACCGCGGCGATCACCTGCTCCAGCGCCACCGTCTGCGACTCGGCATCGTGGTCGGTCGCGAGTTTTGCGTCGGTCGGAATCAGATAGTTCACCCCGCCGATCTCCATGCCGTGGCCGGCATAGTAGACCACCGCCCAGTCGGACTTTTCAGCTTCGGCGCCGAACGTGCGCAAGGCCTGGAAGAAATTATCGCGGGTAAGGTCCGGCGCCAGCGTCACGGTGGCAAAGCCCAGTCCGCGGAACGTATCGGCGATCAGCCTGGCGTCGCGCGGCGGGTTGTCGAGCTGCCGCACGTTCTTGTAGGCGCCGTTGCCGATGATCAGCGCCACCTTGCGGACAGCGGATGACGCCTCCGGTGCCGCGCCCTTGCCCTGCGCCGGCCGGGGAGCCGGTGCTGCAGGTGGCGCGGCCGCGACCAGCGCCGCCAGGCGATCCTTTGCGAACCGGCGCGCGATCGCGGTGTCGGTGAAGTCGACCTTGGTCAACGTGGCACTCGCGGAACGGTAGTCATAGCGCGCCGAAACCAGGTCGCCCTTCTTCTCGTAATACTGGCCGCGGCCGGCATGCGCCCGGATGTAGTTGGGAGCGATCCTGATCGCCTCGTTGTAATCGGCCAGCGCCGCGTCGAGGTCGCCCTTGGCGAGATAGGCATTGGCGCGGTTGGTCAGCACGAACGTGTTTTTCGGCGATTTCGCCAGCGCCGTGTTGCAGTCGGCGATCGCCTCGTCGAACCGTTTCATCTCGGTGTAGGCCATGCAGCGGTTCTGGAAAACCTGCGCGCCGTCAGCGTTGAGCTTCAGCGCCTCGGCAAGATCGGCAAGCGCGGCATCGTATTGCCCCAGCAGGGTTTCGGTACGCGCGCGATTGTTGAGATGGGTGTAGCGGCTTGGGCTGGTCGGGCCGAATTTGATCGAGGCATTGAACTCTTCGAGGGCACGCGGGAAATCGAGCCTGCGCAGGAAGATAATGCCGCGATTGTTGTAGGCGCTCGCATAGTTCGGGCGCAACTGCAGGCACAGGTCGTAGTCGGCGAGCGCATGCTCGTCGTCGCCCTTGCTGCTGTAGGCGATGCCGCGCGAATTGATGTATGCGATGTTATCGGGGTCAGCGTCGTGCGCCTTGCTGAAGGCTGCGATCGCGCCGTCGTAGTCGCGCTTCTTCATGAAGCTGTCGCCGATGACCTGGTAGGCGGCGCCCCTGGGCTTTCCGCTGATGGTGTCGTCGGCCGTGACCGCGGAACAGGCGACCAGCCTGGCCTCGGGTTCCGTGGCCGGATCCCGGCAGGCGTCGATATCCGCCGCCGCCAGCACGGGCCCCGCGCCGGCAAGCATGACGATCGCAACGATCAGGGCGCGCAACATTTGCGAGACGCTCCGGCGGATGCAGATTGGTCGCGGCAAGCGACCGCCAATTCATTGTTGGAAGGGACCGCCGGCCGGGTCAAGCGCCGCCCTCCGTTTGCCCTGATCGGCGGCCTAAATCCTTGCAGTCACGCGGTTTTATTCACGAACTCGTGTGAAGCGGCCCGTAACATTGCCGGCAGTGGCCCGTATCTTCGGGCAGTGGGAAGACCGTGCCGATTGCGAAACACGGCTTCCGCTCTAGACTGCCCTCCAACCCGCCTGTTCAAGAGGAAATCATGTCCCCTCGCCGATTCAGCCGTCTTTCGCTCTGCGCCGCCGCCATCGGCGCGCTGACTGTGGCCGCTTTCGCGGTCGCGCCTTCGCTCGCGGCCGAAGATGCCGTGATCATCCCCGCCCCGACCGCCGACGCGCAAGCATCCGGCGCGATCCAGACCGCCGTCCTCGCGGGCGGCTGCTTCTGGGGTGTCCAGGGCGTGTTCCAGCACACCGCCGGCGTAATCAACGCCGTGTCGGGTTACGCCGGCGGCACCAAGGCCACCGCCGATTACAATACCGTATCGAGCGGCTCGACGGGGCACGCGGAATCGGTCGAGATCAAGTTCGATCCGAAGAAGATCAGCTACGGCAAGATTTTGCAGATCTACTTCTCGGTCGCGCACGATCCGACCCAGTTGAACCGCCAGGGCCCCGACAGCGGCACACAGTATCGCTCGGCGATCTTCACCACCAATGACGAGCAGAAGAAGGTCGCGGAGGCCTACATCGCCCAGCTCAACGCCGCCAAGGTGTACAAAAAGCCGATCGTGACCAAGATCGGCCCGCTGGAGGCATTCTATCCGGCGGAGGCCTATCACCAGGACTACCTGACGCTGCACCCGACGCAGCCCTATATTGCCTACAACGACATCCCGAAGGTCGAGAATCTGAAGAAGATCTTTGCCGACAACTACATCGAAAAGCCGACGCTGGTGAGCAACGCCAAGGTCACCAACTGAGGGGTTTCGTGGAAAGGAGACTGAATGTCCGACACCAAGACCAAGGTCGAAAAGAGCGAAGCCGAATGGCGCCGTGAGCTGACGCCGATGCAGTATGCGGTGCTGCGCGAGAAGGCGACCGAGCGGCCGTTCTCCGGCGAATATGAGCACGAGCAGCGCAAGGGCACCTATACCTGCGCCGGCTGCGGCCAGACATTGTTCGAGTCCGACGCCAAGTTCGATTCCGGCTGCGGCTGGCCGAGCTTTACCGCGCCCGCCGTCGACAGCCATGTCGACGAGGAACGCGACATCACCCACGGCATGATCCGCACCGAGGTGCTGTGCTCGAAGTGCAACGGCCATCTCGGCCACGTCTTCGACGACGGCCCGGGACCGACCGGCCTGCGCTACTGCATCAACTCGGCGGCGCTGAAGCTGCAACCTAAATAAATTAAGCTAACCTCGAACGCGTTTTGCGCCCCGTGCGACCAAGAGCTGGTCGCGCGGGGTTTTTCTTTTTCCTTCGGTTGCCTTGCGCGCGAGCCATAAGGAAATTCTGCACATGTCCAAACGTCTGCTGCTTTGCCTCGGCGCAGCCTGCCTCATCATGGAGAGCGTCGTGATCCAGCCTGCCCTCGCCGCCGACAAGGTTTCGCTGTTCAAGGTCATCACCCAGAAGGACGAGATCGTGATCGGCCTGTCCGACGACGATCTGGCCCAGGTCGACGGCCGGAACGCCGGCGGCATCGCCAAGATGCTGGTGGCCAAGGGCTCGATGAGCGTCTGGCAATACGCCGTGCACAAATCCGCCAGCGGCGACCTCGAACAGGCGCCGCTGCACAAGGTCGGCCTGATCGCGACAGAATCCCTGCGCGTCGAACCGTATGCGAGCCCGCTCAAGGTGCTGCCGATCGACGACAGCAAGAAATGACGACGTAGTCGTCATTCCGGGGCGATGCGCAGCATCGAACCCGGAATCTCGACCTTCCGGGTTCGCATCTTCGATGCGCCCCGGAATGACAGTGCCGTTTTGGTTATCGGCGGATCGACCAAGGACTCGCGGCCCGGATTGTGCTTTGATCCGGGCCGCGGGGGCGTTTCCGCGTGGCCCGCGGCCTTTCGGGGAGGACGCCATGTCGCTTGGAACGATACTCATCATCATCCTGATTATTTTCCTGCTGGGCGGCTTTTCGGGCCGTTTTGGCGGCTATGGCTACGGCATGGGCCATTCCGGCATGGGGCTCGGCGGGGTGATTTTAATCGTGCTGGTCATCCTGTTGCTGCTGGGCAAGCTGTAATTGCCTTAAGCATCTGAAATCGCTTGATTTATTGCGATGCTTAACCAGCCATGCGCGGATTCATCATCACCCCCGATGGGCGGCTTCTGGAGTCGCATTTCTGTCAAACAGGCTTATATTGGGGGTCGAAATGACGAGCACGGCGCGCCGCCGGGATAGCGGCCCACCGTCATCCAATCCACATTCGCTCCCCAGAGCCAAAAAGATTGAGGTCTGAGACCATGCGTCCCTTCAGCTATGACACCGCCGCCGAACTCTTCCCCGCCGCGATCCGCAAGAAGAAGCGGGCGGGCTTTGCCTATCGGCGATTTGGCACCGCGGCCGAAGCGGTTCGCTTCGCGATCGAGGAGCTGCCGGCGGACTCGCTGAACGGCGCCTATCTGCAGGTCGAGGAAGCGCGCTTCGACCAGAGCGGCATCCGTTCGCTGTACGACAGCGAAGCCTTCCCGCTGGAGCGCCGTCCCCGTGCCGACGCCCCTGCGGACGCCGACGCGGCGTAAATCTTCCTTTCAGGTTACAAGCCCTCGGACGTCAGCGTCCGGGGGCTTTTTTTATGGCCGCCGCTAGAGCCGCGGCTGCTTGTCCATCCACTTCCTGAGCATCCGCACATTGCGGACATTGGCGCGGAAGATGACGTCGAAGGCGTCGCCCGCGAGCGGCACCATGCCGACCACGCCGTCAACCGCGACATTGGCCAGCATCCGCGCCGTGATGTGCCAGGGCGCACCGAGCGCGCGGGCCTCGCGCACCAGCCACAGCGAGATCGCTGTGGTGATGAGGTCGCCGACCACCGGGATCAGGCCGATCAACCCGTCGATGCCGTAGCGGATATTGGTGCCGGGCAGGATGAAGGCGACGTCGAGCAGCTTGGCGATCGCGTCC
>Ga0209023_10001899_pt1 | contig 27087 bp, 20 predicted proteins | sample LakOneMetagenome_FD_187468 | JGI IMG/M metagenome (GOLD analysis project Ga0209023, IMG submission 187468) | Freshwater and sediment microbial communities from Lake Erie, Canada (SPAdes) (version 2) | ecosystem: Environmental > Aquatic > Freshwater > Lentic | place: Lake Erie, Canada...
GAAGCGCTGCCGATGCTGACCGTCGACGAGCCAACCCTGACCATGAACTTCATGGTCAACAACTCGCCACTGGCCGGCCGCGAAGGCAAGTTCGTCACCAGCCGTCAGCTGCGTGACCGCCTCGACCGCGAACTGAAAGCCAACGTCGCGCTGCGCGTGGCCCCGACCGACGACGACACGATCTTTGAAGTGTCGGGCCGCGGCGAACTGCACCTGACGATTCTGATCGAAAACATGCGTCGCGAAGGCTTCGAGCTGGCCGTATCGCGTCCGCGCGTGGTGTTCAAAATGGTCGATGGCGTGCGCCACGAGCCGTTCGAGCAACTGTCGGTCGACGTGGAAGAAGCCAACCAGGGCGGCGTGATGGAAGAACTGGGCCGCCGCCGTGGCGACCTGCAGAACATGGAGTCGGATGGCAAGGGCCGTGTTCGCCTCGAGTACAAGATTCCTGCACGCGGTCTGATCGGTTTCCAGGGCGAATTCATGACCCTGACCCGCGGTACCGGCCTGATGTCGCACGTGTTCGACGAATACGCGCCAGTGGACAACAGCAAGGGTGAAATGGCTGGCCGCCGCAACGGCGTGCTGATCTCGCAGGACGATGGCGCCGCCGTTGCCTACGCCATCTGGAAGCTGCAGGATCGCGGCCGCATGTTCGTGGTGCACAACGACCCCGTGTATGAAGGCATGATCATCGGCATTCACTCGCGCGACAACGATCTGGTCGTCAACCCGATCAAAGGCAAGCAGCTGACCAACGTGCGTTCGTCGGGTACCGATGAAGCCGTGCGTCTGGTGCCGCCAGTGCAAATGTCGCTCGAATACGCAGTGGAATTCATTGCTGACGATGAGCTGGTCGAAATCACGCCGAAATCGATTCGTCTGCGCAAGCGCTACCTGAAAGAGCACGAGCGCAAGAAGGCTAACCGCGAAGCGTAATCGCGCTGTCGCCCGGCCCGAACCGCCGCTCCCCGCCTGGGGAGCGGCGGTTTTTTTTCGTCATGAAGAAAGAAAATTTAATTGGAAATAACAAATAATTCCCGGAATAAAAATTGACTTTTGTTCACTTTTCGATGATAATTTTTGATTAACTATTTACTTTCCCGGGCTGATCCCTGGCGCACAGCGACATGACGAAATCGATCCATCAGCACCTTCTGCCTGCGCTCAGCGTGGCGCTCGCCTGCATGCTGTCCGCCTGTGGCGGCGGCTCCGGCAGTGCACCGCCGCCGCCCCCACCAAAATTGCTCAATGCGCTGGCCGATACGGTCACCGCGTCGGCCAACCAGGAATCGATCCTGAACGTGCTGGGCAACGACAGCGACCCTGGCAATACCGGGCTGGAACTGGTCAGCGTGACTGCGCCTGCACACGGAACAGCTGTCATCAAGAACGGCGCGCTCGCGTACACGCCCGCGCCTGGCTATTTCGGGCCGGACCAGGTCAGCTACACCATGCGCGCCGTCGGCGGCACAGCGAGCGCCACGGCGGAAGCGAGCATCACGGTCACCATGCCGCTGCGTCTGTCGGGTAAGGTCGAGACCGCGGACAGTGTGGGCAGCGTGGTTACGGTCGCGGTGGGCGCGCGCGCGTACACCCAGACGATCAGTCCGGCCAGCGGTGCGGCATACGACATTCCGGTGACGCTGGCGGCACCCGGAGACATGGTCAGCATCACGGTGCAGGCCTCGGGCGCGGCGAACGCCCACCTGAAAATGATCAGCCTGGCCGGCAGTGCCGGCGCGCTGTACGGGGCCAGCAACGGGCTCGGCATGCTTGGGCGGGCGCAGCTGGCCGATCTGGATGTCACGCTGATGTCGACCGCCAAGTATGTGACCTTGCGTCGGGTGAATGACGGGCGCATTCCTGCCAACCAGGCCGAGTTCGACGCCGCCGATGCGCGCGCGCCGTCGCAGGAAATCATGCAAACGGCAGGGGTGCTGCGGCTGATCAGCGCACCGCTGGCCGAGCATGCTGCGCTAGCCTTGCCTGCCGGCGTGAGCGACACCCTGGCGCTGGTGCTGAACACGGCCGCTTACACCGCGTTCGCCAACCCGATCGTTGAATTGCAGGCCCCGCTGCTCAATGCGGCGATGCAATCGATCATCCAAGAATTCGGTCCGCAGACGGCACTGAATGTGGCCACCGATCGCGAACGTATCGTGACGCTGGTGGCGGCCAACACCAATTCGAGCGCGTTTGCCGGCACGGAACTGATCATCAGTCCCGACGGTCAAGCCAAGCTGCGGGTGGAATCGCAGACCTATCCCGCCACCTGGCGCAAGGACAGCGATAGCTTCGTGGTCACACCGGCTGCGCCGGTGCCGTTCTACGATCCGGGCTGGCAGAACCTGTACGTCACCACCGTCCGCTCCTACACGCTGCGCCAGATGACCGGCGGGCCGCATCATGGTCTGGTGTCGTTGACGATGTCGATCGATGCAGTTGCCGACGGTGAGTCGCGCTTCATCTATAACGAAACGACGTTTGTGTCGGCCCGTACCTGGGACAGTTTGCCAGCGCTGTCGGCGCAGGACATCAGCGGTAAAACGCTGGCCGGCCTGCCCGATCTGATCGCAACACCGGGTAAGTTACTCCCAAGTCAAATGCGGGTCGCGTTTGACGCGAACGGTACCGCCACCTTGCTCGACAATGCAGGCGCCAGCGCCACCTGGGCCATTCAAGACGGCAAACTGCGGATCGCCTTTGCCGACGGCAGCGTGCAAGAACTGGTACGCCACAGCGCCAATGCGGGCCGGGAACGCTGGCTTGTGCGCTACAGCAAAGGCAGTCTGTTCCAGTTGTACGCAGTGCTGATGGTCGAAGTACAGCCGGGGCTGTCATTTGCGTCCACGGCCCAGGCAGCACAGAACTGGCGCAGCCTGGGAACCGAGCACATGGGCATCCAGCTGCAATTCATGATCAATCTGCTGCCCGATTTCAGCGGGACCGAAGCGCTGTACCGGCTCGACGGTACGAGGGCTTACTTCACCCCCAGCAGCTGGACGCTCGAGAACGGCCAGATCAGCACCGCCATCTACCGCCTGATCGATGGCCAGAAGGTCGGCGTTTGCCCTGCGGACGTCTACTGCGTCTTGTCGGTCGGACGCCGCTGGACCTTGTTGCGCGACGACGGCGACAGCATTGTCGTGCTCGATCGTTACACGGATTCTTCCGGCAGCCAGAACCGTATCATCGGCTACCAGCGCCGCCCGCGGTAAGTGCGCTATCATGACGGCCTCGTTCGTCATTGCCCGTACCGCAATGGCGAAAACCGTTGTGGAATATGAAACAAAATGGAATCTGGAATCAGTGATGCGGTGGCGCCTGCCGTAACGAAGACGGCGCAGCGTGGGCTGCCGCCGCGCACCTTGTCGGTCGCCCCCATGATGGACTGGACCGACCGCCACTGCCGCGTGTTCCACCGGCAGATCACGCGCCACACCTGGCTGTACACCGAAATGGTGACCACTGGGGCGCTGGTGTATGGCGACGTCGAGCGGCACCTGCGCTTCAACGAGGAAGAGCATCCGGTCGCCCTGCAGCTGGGCGGCAGCGATCCGGCCGACCTGGCCAAGAGCGCCAGGCTGGGCCAGCAATGGGGCTATGACGAGATCAACCTGAACTGCGGTTGCCCGTCCGAGCGGGTGCAGAAGGGCGCGTTCGGCGCTTGCCTGATGGCCGAGCCGGCCCTGGTGGCCGACTGCGTCAAGGCCATGCGCGACGCGGTCGACATCGACGTGACCGTCAAGCACCGCATCGGCATCGACCGCAACGAGGACTATGCGTTCGTGCGTGATTTTGTGGGCACCATTGCCGATGCCGGCTGCACCACCTTTATCGTGCATGCGCGCAATGCGATTCTCAAGGGCTTGTCGCCCAAGGAAAACCGCGAAATCCCGCCCCTCAAGTACGAGGTCGCCTACCAGCTCAAGCGCGAATTCCCTAATCTGGAAATCATCATCAACGGCGGCATCAAGACCGACGACGAGATCGCCCTGCATCTGCAGCATGTCGATGGTGTGATGCTGGGCCGCGAGGCGTATCACAACCCCTACGCCATGGCGACCTACGACGCACGCTTCTATGCCGATGCGGCGCCCGTCAAAACGCGCGAGGAAGTGCTGGCGGCAATGATTCCCTACATCGACGCCCAGCTGACCCTGCACGCCAGCCGCGGACTGAAGCTCAATTCGATCACCCGCCACATGCTCGGGCTGATGGCAGGCTTGCCGGGCGCGCGCGCGTTCCGTCAGACCATGTCGGATCCGAAGAAGCTGGCCGGGGCCGATCCCCGCCTGTTGCTGGAGGCCGCTGCGCGTATGCACGGCAGCGCGATTTCGGCGTAAGCTTGTTCCTACAAAGCGTGTCTTTTATAATTCCTTTAAGGAATTATAGTTTCCTTTATACAATAACAATAAAATGTGTTGTTCTAGCGAAACAATCAATGCGTACCTCAAGATTTTTGCATTCGCAGTCATTTATTTGATTTATCCTGACTGAAATACGCAGAAACCCGCATCCAAGTTTCCGGTAAAGCCAGCGCTACCCGTGCTGACAATTTTTCCAGCGAAATCGATCAATCGCACCATTGAAAAAGACACGTTTATGAATTTATCCAACATGAAGGTCGGTATCCGTCTGGGCCTCGGTTTTTGCCTGGTCCTGTTCTTCCTGATCGCCGTCACGGTGGTGGGTATCTACAACATGAAGCTGATTCAGGATCGGCTCGACAACGTCGTCAGCGTCAATAACGTCGTCAACCGCCTGGTGATCGACATGCGCGCCAACGTGGGCGACCGCATCACCTCGCTGCGCATCCTGACGTTGTTGTCCGAGCCGGACGACATGGCGCCGGAAATGAAACGCGTCAACGATCTGGCCCAGAGTTACGACGTGGCCCAGAAAAAGCTGACCGCCAAATTCGAGTCCGACAGCCAGACCACGGCCCAGGAAAAAGATTTGCTCAAGCAGATCAAGGAACATGAAGCCGTTGCCATGCCGGCCATCGCCAAGGCGTCTGAAATGTGGCTCGGCGGCAAAGCCGAGGACGCGACCAAGGTCTTGATCCGCGAAATCCGTCCGGCCCAGAAAAAGTGGATGGCCGCACTCGAACAGTTGGCCGTGCTGGAAGAAAAATCGACCGAAACCGCCACCCGCGAAGCGGCCAACGCCTATAACGTTGCGCGCAACACCATGCTCGGCCTCGGCGGCCTGGCCGTGCTGCTCGGCATCGTTGCCGCTGTCGTGATCACACGCGGCTTGATCAAGCAACTCGGCGGCGAGCCCGACTACACGGCCCGCATCGCCAGCAGCATCGCCCACGGCGACCTGTCGGTATCGATCGACACTTCCAGTGCCGAGAAAGGCAGCCTGCTGATGGAAGTGCGCGAAATGCGCAACAGCCTCAAGGATATCGTCGGCCAGGTCCGGGTCGGCACCGAAACCATCGGTACGGCGTCGCGTGAAATCGCCGCCGGCAATATCGACCTGTCCTCGCGCACCGAAATGCAAGCGAGCTCGCTGGAAAAAACCGCTTCCGCGATGGAAGAATTGACCTCGACCGTCAAGCAGAATGCGGACAATGCCCGCGAAGCGAACCTGCTGGCTGCCACGGCATCGGACGTTGCACGCAAGGGCGGCGATGTGGTTGCCCAGGTGGTCGACACGATGGGTTCGATCAATACCTCGGCCAACAAGATTGTCGACATCATCGGCGTGATCGATGGCATCGCCTTCCAGACCAACATCCTGGCGCTGAATGCGGCCGTGGAAGCGGCGCGCGCCGGCGAACAGGGCCGCGGTTTCGCGGTCGTGGCATCCGAAGTGCGCAACCTGGCCCAGCGCAGCGCGGCGGCGGCCAAGGAAATCAAGACCCTCATCGGCGACTCGGTGGAAAAAGTCGAACGCGGCTCCAAGCTGGTCGGCCAGGCCGGCGTGACGATGGATGAAGTCGTAGCCAGCGTGAAGCGCGTGACCGACATCATGAGTGAAATCGCCAACGCCAGCCAGGAACAGAGCGCCGGCATTGAACAGGTCAATCTCTCCATCATCGAGATGGATGCCATGACGCAGCAAAATGCCGCGCTGGTGGAAGAAGCGGCCGCGGCTGCGCAAAGCTTGCAAGATCAAGCCAGCGAGCTGGCCCAGGTGGTGAGCGTGTTCAAGCTGGTCGAAGGCGAGCAAGTCCATGTGGCGCAGCGCTCGTCGCTCGAAGCGGCGCCTGTCGCGTCGGCGGCGCGGCCGGCAGCGAAGGCGCCCGCACGGGCCATCGCCAAGGCCAAACCGGCGCTCAAGCGCCCGGCCGCAGCGCCGGCAGCGGACGCGGGCAAGGCCAAGAAAGCGGCCAGCGCCAGCGCCAGCAGCGACGAGTGGGAAGAATTCTGAGCGGTCGTCTCGTGGTTCGTTGAAGTGGAAGTGGAGGGAATGGTTATGAATGCCAAGCGTTATCTCAGTGTTGTTTCAGCGTTGATGATGTCGGTGTTGGGAAGCACGGCCATCGCGGCCGAAGTTCCCGCCCAGTTCAACGCCGCCGCCTGCAAGGCCGAGTATCCGAAGGCATCGCTGATGAACGAGGAACAGGGCACGGTATCGATGTCGTTCCTGGTATCGGCCGACGGCAGCGTGATGGAATCGAAACTGGAAAAGACCAGCGGGTTCAAGAACCTGGACAGGGCCGCGATGAAGTCGATCTCGGCCTGCAAGTTCAAGCCGGGCACCAAGGATGGCGCACCGGCCCAGACCTGGACCAAGGTCGACTACGCCTGGAAGCTCGACTGAGTTGCCTGTGCCTGGCCGGTTGAGCAAACCGGCCGGCTTTCCCCCCGCGGCAGCCGCGCGCTGTTTGCCGCCCCACACTGTTACGCTGCCTGTGTTGTCAACTTCTTCAACTGGACAGGAAGTTCATCATGCAGCGATCCCAACTTCTTCTTGCAGGCATGGTTTTGCTGGGCGGTTGCGCCAGCGTGCCGCCGCCAGCCCCCGTATCCCTGATCAACAGCCTGTCGTTCGATAATCCCATGACGGGCATGCGCGACGGCCTGCGCTCGGCCTGGCCGCTGGCGCGCCTCAGCCAAACCCGCGAAACCTTTCCGCTGGCGCAGGTGCGCCAGTGCGACCCGACCGGCGTGTGCAGCTGGGGCGTGCTGAGCGCCCAGCGCCAGTTCGGCAGCGTGCGCCGCATCGCGGGCGGGGTCGCGCTCATGCTCGATCTGAACGTCGATGTCGACCGCAGCCAGCAGCGCAGCGGCCCGGAACAATACGGCGCCATGACGATCCCGTCCGATGTTGGCGCGCTGCACGCCACGCGCCGGGTCCGGCGCGAGGTGGTGCTGCCGTTCGGCACCATCGAACGCATCGACCTCGATTACGGTATCCGCTTCGAGCTGTGCGCCATGCGCCTCGACGACGCGGGCCAACCCATCGATGCGTGCGCGATCCCGTATTTTTGAATCGGCGGTCTTGCTTTTACTTATAGGCTGGCCACCCGTATAGTCGTGGCCATGCACACCAAACTCCTCATTGCCGCCGCCTGCCTGCTCGGCCTGTTTGCCACGATTGGCGCGTCGCTGCCGTATCCCATCCTGCCGCCGCTGTTCGCCTCGGGCGCCAGCAATGGACTCAATTCCTTCCTCGGCCTGCCGCCCAAATTTCTGTTCGGCCTGGCGCTGACCATCAACCCCCTTGGCCTGCTGATTGGCAATGCGCTGCTCGGTCCCTTGTCCGACCGTTATGGGCGCCGGCCCATGCTGCTGGCGACCGCCCTGGGCGCGGCCATCGGCCATGCCGTGACCGCCTGTGCCTTGCTGATGGAATCGTATCCGCTGTTCATCGTCGCGCGCTTCGCGACGGGTCTGATGGAAGGCAACGGCGCGGTGGCGCGCGCCATGCTGGCCGACCGCCTCGAGGGCGATCTGCGCGTGCGCGCGCTATCGTGGCTCAACGGCGCGTTCTACATGGGCTGGCTGGCCGGGCCCTTGCTGGCGGGCGCCACGCTGGTATTCGGCCTCACGGTGCCGTTCTGGATCGCCTGCGCCGCCCTGGTGCTGACGGCGCTCATGGTGGCGCTGGCCCTGCCGCGCGAAGCGCCGTCGGCGGCCACCAGTTCGTGGTGGGAAGTGGCGCGCGGCCAGCACGCGTTCAACTTGCTGCGCCATACCGAACTGCGCATGCTGTTCATCGTGCAACTGGCCTACACCTGCGGCGTGACGGCGTTTTACGAGTTCTATCCGCTGTGGCTGGTGGAGTTTGCCGGGTACGGCGCCACCGGCATTGCCTGGCTGACTGCCATTCTGTGCGGTCTGATGACGCTCAGCTCGCTCGTTGCAGGACGCCCCAGCACCGTCGCGCCGCTGCGCCGGGCGGCCCGCTATGCCATTGGCGTCGCGGCCGCGGTGGCACTGCTCGCATTGGGTAATGTGTGGATCGGCGTCGCCGCCATCATCCTGTTCGGTATCCCGAATGCGTTTTACAACGCCGTCATCCCCGGCTGGTGCGCCGAGCGCTTTGGCAGCTTCGGCCATGGAGCGGTAATGGGATTGTTATCGACGACATTCTGCCTGGCCAATATTGTGATGGCGCTGGCGGGCTCCGTGCTGACCCTGCTCGACACGCGCCTGATCCTGCTGCTGGGCGCCGGTCTGGCGGCCTGGGCGGGCTGGCGTTTGCGCGGCTGGCGCGTACAGATGGCCGGCTCGCATGCCGCCGCCGAAGGGGCGCGGCAGGCGTAAAGCGTCGCGCACCGGACCGAAATGTGGTTTTTTGTGCAAATAATTGCTCTAAAGGATATTTTTTCCTGCTAGACTAGGGCCCGTTTCTTAGCGAGTGTGCATATCTTTCGCTATTTGTCGCCAACGCCTTCAATTCGGCTCACGTATTGATGCTTGGCAATTCCTTCCGCGCCACAAGTGCAGATGGATTAACGGGAAATTCAATGAGTGCCAGACAGTACAAGCTCTCCGCCGCGTCCGGCCTGACCCAGCAGGCCTGGCAGGGCGACATTCTGGAAGCCGACCAGCAATTCGAGGCCGTCCATGGCGATGCGGGTGGCGCGATGCTGTTTTTCATCGGCACGGGCGACGCCCTCTGTCTGGCGCGCGAGACCACGGGGCAGACCCATGGCTGGTCTCGCACCGACCTGTCGAGTGCGCAAATCCGCCGCGATTTTCCGTGGGGCGCCAGTTGCCGCCGCTTCAGTGCCGTGCAGGGCGCGGCTGGCAGCATCGATCTGGCCATGGTGCTCTCGGATGGTAGCGACGATCACCTTTACCTGAGCCTCGGCAATTCGGAATCCGACACCGCCTGGTGTGACGACCCCAGCTGGCTGGCCTGCCCGTTCGATCCCGACTTCAGCGCGACGCCCGATGCGCTGCACATCGTCAACGTCCTGATCAGCAACGCCAGCGACCGCTACGAAATTCTCATCGACATTGTCGCCAATCCGGGCGAGCCTGCGCCCGTGCTGCGCCGCTTCTATCTGGATCTGAGCACGCCCGGTCACCCCGAATGGATCGCCCACGCGAGCGGCGCGGGGCCGCTGGCGGCCGGGCAGATGAGCTGCCTGGGCCGGGCCGGCCATCCCGCTGCGGCCGAATGCGTGTACACGGTTGGCGTCTACAACGGCCAGCGCCGTCTGCAGTATGCCGCGCTGCATGGGCAGCATGGCGAGCCGGCCGCGCCCGCCTGTACGCTGCGCCTGCCGGGCGACCGGGCGGCCGACGCCATCGCAGTGTGCCGCAATGCCGACAACACCACCGACCTGTATGTGGCCGCGCGCGGCACGCTGTACTACTTTGCCGCCAATGGCAAGGATAACGATCCGCTTGCGCTGCTTAGCAGTGCCCGGTTTGAAGGCTTGCTGAGCCTGCGCGCCGTGGTCGCTGGCGAGCGGGTGGTGCTGTGGGGCTTGCATGCCGATGGCGACTTGTTCCATACGAGCTGCGTCCGCGCCGATGTGGGACTGGCTGGCAGCTGGAGCCACCCGCTGTGCATTCTGTCGGGCGTGACGGCGGCCTCGCCCTTCGTCGATCGGCTCCATGGTGCGCTGGTGGTGGTGGCGCGCACGCGCGATGGCCTGATCAAGACGGTCAAGTCGCCCGTGACGGGCTTGTGGAACCGGCGCCGCATCACGCTTCCGCCGTCGAGTCTGCTGCAAGCGGAAGTGAGCAGTGCCTCCTACGTGACCTGCATCCAGGTCAGCGACGCCGCCGGCAACCGCGCCGCGCACACGCCGGTTAGACTGAGCGCCAGCAGTGTCACGTCAGTCCATATCAACGGACTGTACCGTATCGTCGGCCCCGTGCCGCTCAGCGTGCTGGCCGACGGCCAGGGCGAAGTCACGATTGTCGAGCAGGTGCATGGGCTGGCCGGGGCGCGTTTCCAGGCCAGCGCTGGCGCTTGCACGCTCGACGTCAATCCCATGGATGACGCGTTTAGCGCAGCTGCGCGGATGGCCGACGACCAGCTCCTGTCGCGCGCCTATCTGGCGCTGCTGGCCCAGGCGCCGCTGGCAGGCAGCGCCCGTGTGGCGGCGCCGTCAGCCTACCCGGATGCGCTGCATGGCGACGTGGGCGACCTGTTCAGCTGGCTCGACTGCGGCATTGGCGGTTCCGTGCGCATCATTCACGACAGCCCGAGCGGCCTGTGGCATGTGGTGGCCACCATCGGCGGCCAGGTGTTTCATGGCGTGCTCGATTGCGTGGAAAAGATCGTTGCGGCGACGCTGTGGGTGGTCGGTTCCGTCAAGGGCGATGCGCTCACGGCGCACGCCCTGTTGCCGCATTTGCTCAGCGCACCGGATCAGCGGCCTTCGCTGCATTGAGCTTGCGGCGGCGCCACAGGCGCCGGATCGGTATCCACAGCAGCAACCATCCTGCCAGCGCCCACGGCAGCACGGCCACGGCAAACGTGATCAGTCCGCCCAGGCTGGCGGCAAGGACGCTGCCTGCATCCTTGAGCGCTGACGTGATCGGTGCCGACCAGGTGCGAGCGCCGTCACCCCTTTCCGTCACCAGATTAATTTCGATGCGTACCATCTCCGTCTCGCTGGCAAGACGGCGCCGTTGTTCGCGGATGCTGTCGAGCTCGGCCTGAGTGTTGGCCAGCTGCTGCTCCGCCTCCAGCGCTTCCTTGAGCGATGCCGTGCGCTTGGCGAGCAGTTCCAGAATGCGACCCTTGAATGCTTCCAGGTTGTTGATACGCGCCTCGACATCGATCACTTGGGCGGTCTTGTCCTCGGCCGTGGCGTAATGCGCGAGCAGCGTTCCCTGGGCTTGGGTGGCGGCAAAGAAGCGCTCGAACGCGGCTGGCGGTACGCGTGCGGTCATGGTGGCGCGGGCCGCCTGGCCGTGCGTGGCGGTCTGGGTATCGACACTGAGGATCTCGCAACCGGCTTGCAGGCATTGCGCCTGGAGTGCCTGGGAGCGTGGCTGCAACTGGTCCGCCGGCAACAGCATGGTGAGCCGGTGCGACAGCGCGATGAATTTTTTCGGCGCGGCAGCCGTTTTGCCGGACGCCGCATCGACCATCTGCGGCATGGACGGCGATGGCTCGGCGGGCGCATGGCCCCCTTTGCTGCAAGCGGCGAGAGAGAGGGAAAGGGTGAGCAGGAGAAGGGGCACGATTTTCATGCGCACAGTCTATCTCACCTGCAATCTTTGTCGCAGGAAATCCCGCCTTGTGGGAGAAGAATCAGTTCGATGCAGCCAGGCGGTCGCGCCGTGCCTGTTGTCGTCGGTCGTAGTTTTCGATCAGCAGATCCTGCGCTAGCTGGTCGCCGATGCCGCGCAATTTCAGGAAACGCTGGGCGGCGTCGCTGCCGAAGGCGCGCTGCAGGGCGGCCGCTTCGGTGATCTGGGTCGCCGTCTCGTGGTCCTGACGGCGTTCATGGTGGCGGCGTTCAATATCGTCCATGTGGTTCTCCTCGTGACGTGATGTCGTTATAGCACGAGATTGCCTTGCACGCTTGAAAGCACGGCTTGCATCCGTACGCCGTGGCGCTGCAGCAAGGGGAAGAGGGGATTGGAAATCAGTGCCGTGCTGCTGTGGGTGGCGTCGTGGCCGCAGTAGCCGCAGGTATGGCGCTGGTGTGCGCGGACGGCGAAGTCGCCCAGGTCGAGATGAGGATGGCCGCAGCGGCGGCAATCGATGCAGCCGACCTGCTGGCCGCTGCGCATGGCCGCGGCCAGCGCCTGCACGGCCGGGGGCGTGATGTTGATCTGGACGATGTCGGCGTTGCTGAACACGCCGCTGGCGCGATCGTTGACGATAGCCAGCGCCGTGCAGCGCAGCGGGGGCATGTCGTGGCGCAGATCGAGCAGCGGCGGCGCGCACACGTAGCCGATATCGTCGGCAGCGCGTGCGCAGCGGGGCTCGCCTGGTTCGGCCGCGCGTGCCAGGTCGGCCTTGGTGCCCCAATAATGCTGATGGCTGCGGCACCAACTGCGCGGTGCGCCATTGCGGAACTTGCCGGCGACAACCAGGTCGCAGCGCAGACGTGCGTTGTCTCCAAGCATGTGAGGTAAGTGACCGCTCACCAGCGGCGTGGTCACGGTGATGTGGCCGGTGGTGGCAGCGTGTGGCCAGCAGATCGCGGCCGTCGCGTCGCTCATCAGTCCGAGTGCGCGAGGTAGAGGCCGCCCTTGCTGTCCGGCAGCCAGGTCTCGGCGAGATCGGAGCTGACGTCGAAGAAGCCGAGCTTGTGTTCGCCGGCAAGGCGGAACACGGCTTCGTGGGCCGCGTCCACGCTGTCCCAGCCAAAGGTCATGTAGATGACGGATTTGCCGATGGTGTAGTCGGTGCCGTCGCCATCGTCGTCCACCAGCGGCGCGAAGGTGCGGGCGATGTCGGCGTAGAAGGCGGCCAGGGCAGGGCTGCAGACGGCGGGGTCGTCGTAGTTGTGGCCTTCGTCCCATTCGGATTGCTGGTCGTACCAGTCGAGGAAGGGGCCGCGCTTCTTGGCAGGTGCGGCGGCGGGGTCGAAGACCATCAGGTCGTAGCTCATACGGGGAATGCTCCAAAAGGGAACGGGCAGCGTGTCGTGCCGGTGGGGCTATCTTACAGAAATGTTGGGGATGCTACAGCGGGAAGCCTCTCGCGATTGCCTTCTCGCCTGCGCTCGCCGAACGTCCCGGCCTTTACGCCGTTTTACATGTTCTGCTACCAAGTTGTCGCGTTTGGCACCGATAACGATATACGGAACAGCAAAGGAGATGACATGGTCGCCAGTATCAACAGTAGTACCGCAGCGCAATGGAGCAACGCGCTTTTCTCGAAACTCGATACCAAAAATCAGGGATACATCGACAAGGCCCAAATCCAGGCGGCCTTTACCAGCACCGGAACCGCCGATACCGCAGCAGCCGACGGCGAAGCGGCAGACAAATTGTTTGCCGCGCTCGACGTCGACGGCGACAGCAAAGTTACCAAGAGTGAGCTGTCCTCGGCCATCGACAAGCTGACGACCGAACTGAACGCGCAACTCGATCAAAGCCGTGTCGAGCAAGGAAAAGGCGGTGCGCGCCCGTCCGGTCCGCCCCCGGGTGGCGGTTCCGGCGGCCCGGGGCCCTCCGGCGGCACCGCCCCGGCCAGCAGTGAGGATAGCGAACGCTACGTGGCGGCAGCGGACCTGGATGGCGACGGCACCGTCAGCGCGGAAGAGGCGGCAGCCTACAAAAAGCAGCAGGCGGCAGCACAGGCCGACACGGGATTGAGCAAGGAGGCGCTGACAGAGCAGCTTGGGAAATCGACCGATGCGCGCCAGACGAATGCGCTGACCAAGCTGGTCGACAACTTCGACAAGGCCGACGCCAATGGCGACGGCAAGCTGACGCGCGACGAAGGCCGCGACTACCTGAAGTCGAACCGCCCGAACGGCGCCGCCAACGAAGAGCAGGGCGCGCGCGGCTTGGCGAGGGCGCTGGAATTGCTCAAGGCATATGTCGATAAACAGGAGCCTGCGTCGACTGTGACGACCAGCGCTTAGCCCTGGCGAGAACGGGGCGCGTATCCGGCCACGCGGGTACGCCTGTCGCCAGGCCATGACGAACGCGATCGTGCAGCCAAAATGAACAAAGGGTTACACGCCGAAACGTGTAACCCTTTGAATTTACTGCATATTCTGTGGGGTGGCTGATGGGGCTCGAACCCACGACAACAGGAATCACAATCCTCCCTGTGTATCCCGGAAATTCAGATACTTAAAAAATATTCTCAGAACCGAGCTTATCGGCATAGCCCGGAGGATTTCATGCGCTTTGTGCCATGTTCCGAAAATTTTGGCGGGTTGCAGCGCGGTGCCAAGAGCGTGCGCTGCATTAGGATTCGTCCTCCCAAGTAATGTCGCTGCTCGATGACAGCTCAGTCACGGATTACCGACCCGCTGGAAGAGTTTGCATAATTGCGCTGACAGCGCGCAGCTGCGGTTGTGGCCGGCAGCTCTCGCCCCAAAGCCGACCTTCGCGGCCTTACCACCACGATACATCAAGTCAGTTCGCGTTCGCTTCAAGGCATGACCGCAGTTCGTCTTCGGAAATCCCTACAGCGCCTGCCTCTAGCCAAAGTTCGAACTCCGTCGGATGTGGAAAATACATGCGCTCTCCGACTTCGATCATCTCAATTTCGCTTCCGTATTTGGCAATAAATTCAAGATGGTGGATCGCAAGCTGCCAGAGTGTTTCAATCTGCGGTTCCATATGAGTATTGCCAGCACAATCGATACTGTATGGGGAGATTCCGCACGCTAACTCGTAGACCACGTTTGCCTTGCCTTTGTTCAGGAGAGCGCGGATAAGCTGTATCTTTTCCATAAATTCTTGGTTGTTTCAACATTTGGCTGGTGACTGGCCGCCAAGTGCTCGAACGACCGCTTTTGGCTCCTGCCGATTGTACTCAACGTGTTGCGGTGCGGTGCCAGCCCTCGGTCGCTGTAGGCCCGCCGCTAGACTTGTCCGGATGACTTAGTCTTCGATTTCCCTGATGCACTCCGCTACCCACTCTGAGAAGTTGGGATACGTATCGTATTCGGTCGGTTGGATCGTCCCGTGTGCGAACGCATTGACAGCGTGCGCGTCGACCCACGCTACGGGGCCGAATTCGGAGCTTGTGTCGAGGAACACCGTACCAGCATCGTTGCGATCATCGAGAACAACAAAGTGGTTGGGCAGGTTGACCGCTTTCCGATAGCGCATCGTGTCGCGGACAAGTCCACGATCGTTAGAAACTGCCCCGGTACCCCCGACTCCACATGAGGTGAGAAACCAGAATACGTCATCAGGAAGTTTAACTCCCAACGATAGTTCGGCAGCCCGTAACACCTCCGGGCACGAGCGTACTGCTTCAGCAAAAAGCTCTCGGTGCTCTCTAACTAGCTGTGAAATATCGGTCATGGATTCTTGGAACGGATTTTGAGATTGGATGAGGCGGGGATTGCTCCGGCGACCGTCTGCTCCTGGCCGAGTCCGGCCTCCAATGCTCACTTCGTAAGAAGATAGGAGAAGCGTTCTGCCAGCATACCCCATTGCTTTTCAGTGCCATCGGTTGCGGATGCATTGGCCAAGCACTTATCAAGAATTTCTTGGCATCGTGGCTTCGATAACGTGATGTTGCCACTCTCAATGAAGGCATCCATCCCACACCTTGCCCCAGTCAAATAGACGTCAAGATATTCAATGCCACCTCGTTCTAGTAGCTCCTGTGCCAGGCTGGATACTGCCCTGTTCACTCCCCACGCTTCTTTAGCAAAGAGAGTCTCCGCTTTGTACAGCGCTGCAATCAAAGGCAATGCGAAGGCGTCTTTCTCTTCCTCAAAATAAATGCATACATCGCGGCGAAACTGCATGTTCGAATCGACGAATTCACTTGCATGTTTCCCGTTCCACGCAAAAGCTATCTGAGGCTCAGCTTCGGGTGTATATGTACGGACAAAATCCTTCACAGCTACCATAGAATATTCCTTGTCTGACGCATTACCGTTGAACGGCAGCTTGTGGCCGATCACTGCCGGATGCTGCTGATTGTACTTGACGGTGGACTGGCGTCCGGCGGCTAGGCCGCTGCCCCGTTGCGTACATTGCTGGACGCTATACTCAAGCAGCTACCGATAATTCAGACCAAAGTGGCGGCAAGTCTCTACTCATAAGGATATTGCCTAAGGCCTCAAAGGACGCGTCAGAGAAGTCTTGCTCTTGTCGCCATGATGCCTCGCACTCCTGACAGACAAACAGTTGCTCCTTCGTCGCGCAGATGACTACATGAACAACTGGCCCTTGTCCGCAGCGAGGGCAAATCTCACGAATGATTTTTGGTTTTAGCATAGTGTGTATGACCGCTCCTGGCCGATCTCTGCCGATTGTACTCGACCGTTGCGGTGAGCTAACGGGCTTGCTCTACTTTGTCAGGCGAACTGCCTGTTCTAAATCGACCGCGAGTGTGCTGGGCAAGGCAAACGAGGCGTCACACAGCAGCTCAAAGGCCGCACCGTCCGCGGTGCCAACGAGCGTCCGGCCGCGCTCCCGACAGGCTTGCACCGACGCTTGCAATCCTTTGCCGCCTTCCAGCAGCGCTAGCCTTTCGGCGGTGACGATACGCATTCCTTCGCGCAGTGTCGTGCAGCGGGACACTGGTCCAATACGTTCTGCGGTTTGTTCTGGATAGATGCTGATCTCGCCCTTGCAATCGCGCTCCATCAGTTTTCTGAAGTGCTGATGGCCGAGCAGCTGTGCAAGAGCAGGATTCAGGTTGCTGGCAGGCCGCAGGAGAGCGCCGGGCTGCTGCGCGTAATCGTGCAATACTTCCTCCAGTGCTTCATGGCCGGCGATGCGTGAAAGCCAGCGCGGCGCGCAGCCAGCTTGTCCACCGCATTCGAGCGCACTCGGGAATGCGGTCGGCACACCCGATCTAGCTTGACGTTCATAGTCGCGCACACGGACGAGCGCACTGGAACCCGTAGGGTGCTCGTTCAGCGCGAGTGCGTAGAACATCAGGCCACAAGTATATGGTTGGCCGCGTGAGGTATGCTCTTCAAAGCTCTTCCAGGAGCTGCCGCCGATGGCGAGCATGCAATCGTTCACAGCAACTTCCAGCTTGTCCTTGAATTCGGTCGGCGCGATCCAGCCCAGCTGGGTCGCCGCCACAAGACTGAGGAACTCGGCACCCCCTTCGTTAATGGTGGCGGCTTCGTCCGCCCAGGTGTCACGGGTGCGAGTGCTCTGAACCATGTGTGCGGACTCATGTGCAATGAGCAGCCGCAGCCTGGTCTGCTCGGCGGACGTGGGCGCGAGCGGCAGCGTGAGGTTCATCATGCTGAGGTGGGCCACATAGCTGCGTGACACTCGGGTGTCTGCGCTACTCGCGACAACATAAGGCACGGAAATGGGTAGGCCGTGCAGCATGCGTTCGTACTGTCGCCTGACGCTCTGCAGCGTGTCTTCAAGCAGGGTGCGGTTCGCCGCGCCGACAGTAGCATCAAAATGTACAGGCGGAGCGTCCCGCCGGTAGGGCTCGGCCAACAGCATGGCAGGCAGATAGACCACGTCCTCAGCACTGGCGGTACGGCTGGCCAGCTCGGCACTGGCCACGCCGTCAACGACCACCGTGCCGCCCGGCGCTGTAAAGCGCCATGCAACCGGGCCGCAGCTCGGTGTCACCGCAAACGCGCTTGTGTGTGTCAAGAGGCCACCGCCCACCGGCAGGGCCCAGGGATAGACTCGGTCGTACACGCGACTGTCATGCGAGCGCGTGGTGGCCGGGACACGTACACGCATGGTCTGACAGCCGGGGTGGCGCGGGCGCACGCCATGCTCATCCACCTCGGTGCAAGCGTCGAGCGCACTCCAGTCGCTACGCACCGCGGCTGCAGCTTGCGGACGGATGCCGCCCGGGTTGCCGAACTGGAGCCCGGAACAAGTCGATGGCATCTCGTAACTGACTTCGAAGGCAGCCGGATCGCGCATTGCTACGGTAATGGTCACCGGCGCCGGGGCCGGCTTACTGCCCACAGCCAAGCTAAAGGGCGTGGTCGTTAACAGCAGCGCGTGAAAAACGGAACGTCTCAGATGGCGAGGGACACTGCCGGGCGGGATCATATTTTTCAAACGCACGAATCTCCCATGATTATGCTCGTTTTCATTATCATATTTGCGCCTCCGAGGTTGAACGACCGCTCCTGGCCGATCACTGCCGGATGCTGCTGATTGTACTCGACGGTGGACTGGCGTCCGCGGCTAGGCCGCTGCCCCATTGCGTACATTGCTGGACGCTATACTCAAGCAGCTACCGATAATTCAGACCAAAGTGGCGGCAAGTCTCTACTCATCAGGATATTGCCTAAGTCCTCAAAGGACGCGTCAGAGAAGTCTTGCTCTTGTCGCCATGATGCCTCGCACTCCTGACAGACAAACAGTTGCTCCTTCGTCGCGCAGATGACTACATGAACAACTGGCCCTTGTCCGCAGCGAGGGCAAATCTCACGAATGATTTTTGGTTTTAGAATAGTGTGTATGACCGCTCCTGGCCGGTGTCCGTCATACGTCTCGAGGTAGCTTGGCAAGCCAAAGCTCGGCTCGCTCAAGAGCCTCGGTTAGATCCGGCAAAAAACCATCCTCGTCATGCCATTGTGCGATTTCCAAATCCATTGCCAAAGATTCCATTTCTTTAAGAAGATGGTATTGCATCGCCTCCAAACCTCTTCCATTCAAGCGAAGGACTTCGGCGAGTTTGCCGGCACTTACGCTCCCCTCACGGGTGGCATTCAAGGTTGTTTCGATACGTGCTATGAGGGTTTGATTGGACATGTATTTTTTGCGAGTGACGACCTCTGTGAATGACGGCTCCTGGCCGATGTAAGACGACCAAACCTATGCAAAAAGATGCGCGACGTCATGCGCCATGCCTTCCAATTGTCCGGCCTCGAACATGATATTAACTTTCAGCTCAGAATCATAGTCCTGACCGGTCAATGTCACTTTCATCATGATATGCCCGGTCGAGTCGGCAGTAGCGCTTAACAAAACGCGACTCTCCAAGTCCCCCCATTTTTTCTCATCCTTCCAACCCTTCCAGTCCTCAGCCAGCTTTCGAAACCACGCGTCAAGTGGCATTGTCATGTAGGTTGATGAGGGAGCGATGCCTGAGAAAAATGGAGTTTTCACTTGAACATCGAAGTCAATGCCCTCCTCGAATTTATTGGTAACGGTGAACGTTAGCAACGAACCGTCATGAGGTGACTTTAGTTCCAAGCAATTCATCAGATTTCTTCTGTAAACGTCTTCAGCATGTTGCGCTGGATTTCGAGTGGCCGGTTATGGCCGGGTCCTGCCGATTGTACTCGACGGTCGCGGTGCGGCGGCTGCTGTCATAGCAGCCGCTTACTATTCCTGCGCGGTCACTTCAACACTTTCTGCGGTGAAACCCCAACGTAGAAGCGGGATCTTTTTATCCGTAAAGCTGACCTTCAACCTGCGCCCCCAGGGCTTAACGAACGCCTCATTAATCTCGCCGTGTTCAGGCAATCTAAAACCAAGCGGATCTCGCCAGACGCTGGCAGCGTCGTCCCACTCTGAAGCCCAGACGTGCGAAGGGTTCAAAAATCTAAGCACGGCTGAACAATGGCTATCGCCTATCTCGGCTTCTTCTACGGTAAAAGAGAATTCGTCGCTAGAGTTCTTAACGACTGTAAAGCCCGTCTTGAGTGCCCGGATAGTTTCAAAATCTGTTTCCAAGTAGCGCCTGTTTCTAGATGAGTTAGCTTGCTGACGTGGCGACTCTAACGACCGCTGCTGGCCGATCTCTGCCGATTGTAAGCGACAGCAGCCGCCGCCAATGAATCGCCCCCAGTTTCAGAACGGCCGCAAATCCTGGATTGACGGGAGAACACGAGGCGCGTCCGCCGCGAGTCCATAAACCTCTATTCCACTCAGTATTCCACCGCTAGCAAAGATGAATGCCCCACTCAAACTATCCCCCGCCCCTACAACATAGTCCCCAAGAATATGTACCCCGGGAGGGGCTTCAGGTCTGCCAGGGATCTGGAAGTTTATGCTCGCACAGCCACATCCGCATTTCCATGGGGTGACCTCGGCCACCTCAAGCTGAGGCAGGAACGCTAAGGCTTCAGGGTCCCCGTGCTCTAGCATCCAACGAGCGACATTCATCTCATCGGCAGTCAATGGCCTATTTCCTGATGTAGTTTCCATTTTTCTTACCAATAATGGATTTGCAGTGTCAAAGGCTGCTCTTGGCCGGTTTCCGCCAATTGTACTCGTCGGCAAACCGCACCGTCCGGCACGGCCGCAGCCGGGTACTGTCGGCGGTCCAGCTTCGATGTGATGCAGTCGAGGCGGTTGAACCTGGCACCCTTCAAGTAAATTCGTAACCGGCAAGTTTACCGCCGCGCCATTCGTCGTAGCTGTACTTCCTAGTACCCTTCAATAGGGAATCTACTTCCTTTACCCACCGCTTTATATCCCCGTGATTGACGCCTCGCGCTTTTTCAACAAAGGTGGCGATGCGAGACATCGGCTCTTGTGACCTGGGCTGGCCAAAAATCGTTCCGACGATGTAGTACAGCATGTGAAGAAAAAATACTCGATGAGGACACTTATGGTCGGTAGCGAGCGTGATAAACAGCTCGACCTCGCAAGTCCATGAGAGGAATAAGTCCCACTCTTCAACGGGCCACGCGGCTCTGGAGTAGGCCCAGTTAGTTATCTCTTCAACGCTAGGGTTCGTGTTTGACATACTTGGTACCGTGACAGCCAAAGGGATATGCCGCAGAACAGAAACGACAACGCAGCCAATTACAATTACTTAGGGCTATCGGCCGGACGGCGGCTCCTGCCCGGCTCCAGCCAAAAATTATGCTGCCACAGACGGCCTATGGTCCATCGACCGAACCCACGTCCATGCCATCGTAGCTACTCACCCCAAACCGTGCAGCGACATCGTAGAGGCCATGATTGAGTTCATGGAGAGTCTGTGGTGAATGACGTTCAATCCGGTCCATCCGAAGAAAGTACACCGGGGTTTCGTCGGATTCATCCGGATCAAGTGTCCCGACAAATTCGTATCCTGACGTTTCCAAATGCTTGGCAATTGGAAGAAGTTTTTCTCGATCACTGTCAACGAAGAAATAAGACCACCGACACACGTCATCGATACTCCAATTAGACCGTCCTGACCGGTACGTTCCCCTAGTCTCGGCGAAAAAATTTTCAAGCTGCTCTTGTGTAATCATGTTCCTAGACGAGAGTGTTTGACAAAATTGTTGATATCGAGCTGATAGGTGCCCTCAGCCGGTGTGTCATTCTACTTTGCTTCCGCAGCGTATTGCCGAAGGTCCGCTGCTGGCCGATTACAGTCTCGCCTGCTGAACCATTTCCTTAATCTTTGTCGCTTTTTCAAAATGGTCTAGTTCATGCTCGCGAATCCACCATTCAGCGACTTCCATAAGCAACTCAGGATTATCATTTTTGTTAGCGAAAAAGACGTAAAAAGACAGACCGACATCTGGTCCCTTTTTAGCTATTTTTTCATCACAAACCGCAATCACTTTTTCCCTTAGTGCATCTCTCATTTCTTCAACATTTTCACGCATTACCTCGAGCTGGGATGTACAAGCCGAACGTCCGAAAGTGGCCGATTGTACCCGGTCACGCTTGCCCACGGACGCCTGCCACCACTTCGCGGTTGAATGGCATATTAATATATTAGATTCCATGACGCGAAAAATCATACGCTACAGCCAAGGCCCAAATTGGCAAAGCGATCCACGCTCCCCAGAAGAAGTACCACTTTCCCGTCCGGTACCGATGGATGAGTGACCGAACCACGCAACCGAAATTGATCACGAGTGACAGTAGGAAGACTGGAACGGCGAAGATGAACCAAGTCAGCGTGCCGCCTCCGGATGCGCCGGGAATGTCTTCTACTTCGCGTTCAACCCATCCGGACGACGCGGCGCACAAATAGATTACAACAGCAATAATATTCGCGGTAACTAGTGCAGCTGTACGTGAAGAAACGGCGTCGCTGGTATTGCTTTCTCTAGTTCTCATTTGCAAGAATTTGTTGATGATTTCAAATCGGGAATCGCAGCCAAAGCCGCTTCGAATGTCGCGTTTTGGCCGAATTCGCTCATTCAAGAACGCTTTCGATTGATGACCAAAGCAAGGTATCGTGTTCTAGTTTGGAAAAATCTCGAAGAAGACTTCCAAGGCGGTTGATGTTTGCAGCCTCTGCCTCGATACAAAACTCAGCCAATTCTCGATATGGCAAATCCCTATTGTTGTTCATTCGAAATAGTAAGGCGCAGTGGCCGCGACCATTCGTCAGGAATGCCCGAATGCGCAAATAATAGGCCCACCTGTCCTCAGGTTTTTCCGACCCCAACTCGAAGAGATAGACGTCAGTGGCATAACGTGGGAATTTTTCAAGCGACTTCCCAGCGTCAACCAGTGCGTCTGTGTTCACATAGATTTCCATGGACGCCGTTTGACGACCGTTCGACACTTCGAGCCAGAGCTGAAGATGGTATGGCTCCTCGTACGGTGTCCGCGTAATTTTAATGAAATAATCCATAGTCCCCATTGCACCTCTTCACCAACGACCAATAGCCTCGGCATGTGCTTCGAAAATTTACCGCTTCTGACCGGTCACAGCCTATCAGAAAACTTTCTTGTGCCAATACATCTGCGGGGCCGCAAACCACGCTTCATTCCTGGCATTTCTAAACTGCGCCAATTGCTGCATGGGTATTTGATACCGGAAGAAAAGCGCTAACAGGTCCCTCAATGACGCTTGGCTAATGTTCAATGACTTCACTACAAGTACATCTTGCTCCCATCGAAGCACGCCCGGAACTTGCATGGCCCACTCGAACAGATGACGTTCGTCAAGCTGGGAGCCGAAAGTAACACCTGAGCAATCGAGTCGAACCATCACTTCCTTTCAGTAACTTGGCGTGCCGCCAACGGCGGGTTCTGGCCGGGTCCAGCCGATTGTACTTGATGGTTGTGGTGCGGCGGCCGATGCCGTCAGCTGCCGCCCCACTGGGGATGTTCGTTGTCTCGACACCTACGTCAGCGTTACCTACGGCTTGCAGTCTATCAAAACGGTCATGCGCTCGATATCCGATGCAGAGCCGGCAACGGTAAAATACCTCAACAACATTGTCGAGCAGGACCATCGCGCTATCAAGCGGGTGAATAGGCCGATGCTCAACTTCAAATTATTCCGCGCTGCTGGTTCAGTGCTCGCCGGCATCGAGCTGATCCACATGATCCGGAAAGGCCAATTCGCGATCAACGGTGCCGAGCCCATGTGGCTCTCACGCAAATTGTCTACACTGCCAGGAATGGTCCGTCCAATTTGATCGGGTCGGTGCCTTGCAGGATAATTCCGCAATTTGGCAAACAACGCGACAGAGCCATCACGGTTCAGCCTACTGGCATCGCTGCGACGCTGGCCAGAACGGCCGTCAGCGCCTCTACGTCGTAGGGCTTGCCAAGCATGGCGGAGCGCTCGAGGGTGCTGGTGCTGCTGCGGCCGGATGCAAACACGACGCCCAAGCTGGGAGCCTGCCGGCGCGCAACTTGCGCGAGCTCCTCCCCGGACATGCCCGGCAGCTCCAGGTCCGTCATCAGGATATCAGCCGCGGAAAGCGCAGGCAGCGCTAGCGCCGCCTCAGCGCTGCCTGCGCTGGCGACCACGTAGCCGAGGAGCTCAAGCAACTCTGTCGTTGTAGTGCGAAGCGATTCGTCGTCTTCGACTAGCACGACCCTTATTGCCGCAGGTGCCCTTGCGGCGGCGATGGCTTGTGTCTGCACTTTGGCCAGGTTGCGCGCGGAACCGGCGCGCTGGTCGCGGTTGGCAAGTACGTGGCGAATCTTTGATGCCAGCGCGGCGCGGGTGTAGGGCTTGCCGAGCAGTTCGACCCCGGCGTCGAGACGCCCGCCATGAACGATCGCGTTTTCGGTGTAGCCGGAGGTGAATAACACCGCCAGGTTAGGAATGGCTTCGCGCGCCTTGCGCGCCAGGTCGGTACTGCGCAAGGGCCCAGGCATCACGACGTCAGTAAACAGAAGGTCGATTGGGATGCCGCTCGAGACGATCGCCATCGCACTGGCGGCATCGCGCGCCTTCAGCACGCGGTAGCCCAGCTCGCCCAGCATGTCGACCACGGTTTCACGCACGCCCTCGTCGTCTTCGGCGACTAGGATAGTTTCGCTGCCGCCTTTAGGCTCGCGCAGGTCGAGCGGGGCGAGCGTGTCCTCGACTTCCAGCGAACGGGGCAGGTACATCTTGACCGTGGTGCCGAACCCCATTTCGCTGTAGATCTTGACATGGCCACCGGACTGCTTGGCGAAGCCGTACACCATTGACAGTCCCAGCCCGCTACCCTTGCCTTCGGCCTTGGTCGAGAAGAAGGGCTCGAAGGCTTGCGCGACAACCTCGGGCGGCATTCCGGCGCCGGTGTCGCTGACAGCAATCATGACGTAATGGCCGGGCGCGACGTCCGGGTGGCTCGCTGCGTAATGATCGTCGAGCTGGGCGTTACCGACCTCGATCGTCAGCTTGCCTTCGCCGTCCATCGCGTCGCGCGCGTTAATGCACAGGTTGAGGATGGCGTTCTCCACCTGCGAAACGTCGACGAATGCATTCCACAAGCCGGCCTGCACCACAGTTTCGGTCTCAATTGCTTCGCCCAGTGCGCGCCGGATCATGTCGTCCATGGCGGCCACGTTGCGGCCGATCCGCACTACCTTCGGCTCCAGCGCCTGCCTCCGGCCAAAGGCGAGCAACTGGCTGGCCAGTTTAGCGCCGCGCAGCACGCCCTCCATGGCATTGTCGATGCGGCGCTGCGCGCGCGGGTTGCTGGCCACGTCGGTGCCAAGCAGCTGCAGGTTGCCAGCTATTACTTGCAGAAGGTTATTAAAGTCGTGCGCGACGCCACCGGTGAGTTTCCCGATGGTTTCCATCTTCTGTGACTGCTGCAAGGCTTGCTCGGTGCGCCGCATGGCGGCAGCCGCTTCACGCTCGGCCGTGACATCGCGCGCAACCGCATGGATGTAGCCCGCGTCAGGCGAGGCCGACCAAGCGAGAGTCCGGTAGCTGCCATCGAGGTGACGATAGCGGTTCTCGAATTTGAAGGTGGTCCGCCCCTCGCTCAGGCCAGCCACCTCGCGCAGGGTCGAATCGACATCGTCCGGATGGACCAGCGACAGGAAAGCCGTGCCGACCAAGTCGGTTTCCTTCCATTCAAGTACAGTGGTAAACGCCGGGTTTACGGCCACGATTCTCGAACTGAAATCGGCCACCAGCATCAACTCGGTCGACAGTCGCCAGATGCGGTCGCGCTCAGCAGTGCGCCGGCTGACCTGTTCTGCCAGCGTATCGTTCAGCATGGCCATCGCTTGAGCGGCGGCCTTCTGGTCTTCGATGTCGGTGTTGGTGCCGACCCAGCGCGTGACGACACCGGCCTCGTCGTAGACCGGCAGGGCGCGCCCAAGATGCCAGCGATAGTCACCCTCGCGGTCGCGGAGGCGGAATTCGATTTCATACGTACTGCCGGTCACTAGGGCGTGGCTCCATGCCGCGACGGCGGCCCCGATGTCCTCGCCGTGGACCATCCCGGCCCAGCGCCCTTGGTCCAACTCACCAGGCTGGTGGCCCGAATAGCTGTAGACCCGGTCGTTGAACCAGTCCAGCACGCCGTCCGGCGGCGCCGACCAGACCTGATTAGGCAAGGCCTGTGCAAGGGTACGGAAAAGGGATTCGCTGGCGCGCATGGACTGCTCCGCCAGCACCCGATCGGTCACGTTCGCTCCTTGCACGAAGATGCCGTAGATGGCGCCGTGCTCGTCCCGTACAGGCTGGTAGACGAAATCAACAAAGAATTCCTTGGCTGGCGCATGTTCGGTAGCGACCGTCGCGAACGGCATCGCAACGCCTTTGTATGCCTCGCCGCTTGCGTACAGGCTGTCTAGCAAGCCGGCGAAACCCTGCTCCACTGCTTCGGGCAGGGCTTCGGCGATGGTCTTGCCGACAACGTCGCGGAAACCAACCAATTCGCGGTAGGACTGGTTGACCTGCACGAAACGGTGATGCGGACCCTCGAGCATCGCCATGAAACCGGGAGCCTGGTTAAACATCGCCTGCAGGCGCGTCCGTTCGCCGTGCAGGAAGCGTTCCACACGCACTTCATTGGTAGTGTCGGCCACCATGGCCATGACGCCGACAGGCCGGTTGGATTCGCCGAAAATCGGCGAATAGTCCAGGTCGAACCAGATCTGCTCGTCACGGCCGTTGCGATGCAGGGTCAGTTCCTGGTTAGCGTAGTGCAAGGTTTCGCCGGCGAGGCAAACGCGCATGACCTCGGCATTGAAGTCCCGTGCCTCCGGCCAGGCTTCGCGCACCTCTGTGCCCAGCAGGCCCGGATGCTTGTCGGCCGCGATCTCCGCATATCCGCTGTTGTAAATCATGACACCAGCCTCGCCCCACATGGTAGCGATTGGGAAGGTGGAATGCAGGATCAACGAGACCGTGCTTTTCACGCTTTGCGGCCAGGCCTCGATGGGGCCAAGCGCCGTTGCCGACCAGTCCAACCGGGCGATCAGTTTGCCGAGTTCGCCCGTGTTATCAAGAAACGACAGAGAGGCGGGCGAAGGTAGGACACCAGGATAGTTCATGGAGATGGGCAGTAGAGGCGCTGGCCGATTATACGTGACAGCATTGGCCCACGCGCCGACATGCTGTTGATAGCCGCGCGGCACTGAAAGGTCCCCGACCACTCTGCGACCGTCAAGGAAAGGATCACTTCAACCATTGCAGTCGTTCGCCGAAGAATTTCTCAATCAGTGCCTCGGCTGAATTGCTCGGAAAACAGCTTGCTAGTCTAGGTCCGAAAACTTCATACACATCCATTTTGACTCTTCAGACGAAGATGGCGGTAGCGTGATTGTCTGCTCCTGGCCGATCTCCGACTAACCTAGCTGGCTAGAGGCCGAATTAAATTGGACCTCGACAGGGGGCCTTTCGTAAGACGCAAACGGACCTATGAAAAGAAAATCATGAGCCAGTGCATCGATTACCTTC
>Ga0209023_10001900_pt1 | contig 27086 bp, 23 predicted proteins | sample LakOneMetagenome_FD_187468 | JGI IMG/M metagenome (GOLD analysis project Ga0209023, IMG submission 187468) | Freshwater and sediment microbial communities from Lake Erie, Canada (SPAdes) (version 2) | ecosystem: Environmental > Aquatic > Freshwater > Lentic | place: Lake Erie, Canada...
CAACTGTTTGAGCGAATCGAAATACAGCTCGACGATATTGTCGGGCGAGGGCTTCAGCGCCACCTGGTACTGGTAATAGCGCTGCAAGCGGTTGGGGTTTTCGCCATAACGGCCGTCGGTGGGGCGGCGGCTGGGCTGCACGTAGGCGGCGTTCCACGGCTCCGGGCCGATCGAACGCAGGAAGGTGGCCGGGTGGAAGGTGCCGGCCCCCACTTCCAGGTCGAGTGGCTGGATCAGCACGCAGCCCTGCTCGGCCCAATAGGCGTTGAGGCGGGTGATGAGTTCTTGGAAGGTGATGGAAACGCGATGGGCAGTCATGTTGACCAGGTGCAACGGTGTGGCCAAGTAGTATAAATGCGCACACGCACCCACCTTGCGCTTTCCTGCCTATGCAACCGTTCCTGATTCTTGAAACCGGGCAACCCACGCCGTCGATGCGCCGTTATGGCAGCTTTGCACACTGGATCCGGGTGGCTGCCGGGCTGGCGCGGGATGCGGCGGTGGTGGTGGATGTGGAAGCCGGTCAAGCCTTGCCCACCCGCGCAGGCTTTGCCGGGGTGATTGTCACCGGTTCGGCGGCGATGGTGACCGAGCACCGTGACTGGAGCGAGCGCAGCGCCACCTGGCTGCACGAAGCCGCACACGCGGGGCTACCGCTATTGGGCATCTGCTACGGCCACCAATTGCTCGCGCATGCGCTGGGCGGGCAGGTAGGCAACAACCCAAATGGGCGGGAAATGGGCACGGTCGGCATCGACCTGCACCCGCAGGCGCACACCGACCCCTTGTTTGCTGGCCTGCCGGCGTGTTTTCCGGCACAAGTCACGCACCTGCAAAGCGTGCTGCAAGCCCCCGCTGGCGCCACCGTGTTGGCGCGCAATGCGCACGATGCCTGCCATGCGTTCCGCTGGGGCGAGCAAGTGTGGGGGCTGCAATTTCATCCCGAATTCAGCACCACCCATATGCGCGGCTATATCCATGCACGGCAGGACGCATTGACGCACGAAGGCCGTGATGCCAAGCAGCTGGCGCACGCGGTCAGTGCCGCCCCGCTGGCACGCAAAATCCTGCGCAGATTTGTCCGTCACGCGCGGCGTTGACGCGCACTCCGGTATCCTGTGCGCATCTTCTCGAGGCGCAGCATGGACATTCGCAGGTTGCCGGCCAGTCAGGGCTTGGTGTGGTTTCGGCAGGCAATTGATTTGGGTGCAAAAAATCCGCGCGCGGTGTTCGGGGCGGCGTTGTTGGCGATTGCCTCGTTATATACCGCGGCGTTGCTGATGGTCTTGGTCTTGGCCACGCTGATGCTGGGTGGCAAGGCGATTGGCAGCAACCCGGACTTGGGCGTGGTGATGGCGGTGGCATTGCCGTTGACGCTGGTGATCATGGTGTTGGTGCCGGTGCTGCTGGGTGGCCTGATGCATGTCATCCGTGAAACCGAAGCTGGCCGGTTGGTGCGCGCTCGTGATGTGTTTGTCCCGCTGCGCAGCGCGCAGGGGCGGCGTTTGGCGTGGCTGGGGTTGGTACAAGTGGTACTGGCGGTCATCGGCGGGCTGTTGATGATGGCGATTGCCGGTGGCGATTACTGGCACGACTACATGCAAGCCATGCAATCGGTGATGCAAGGCGCGGCACCGGTGTTGCCGGAGCCGCAGCATCCTGGCTTGCTGTTTTTGGTGCAGATGGCGTTCAACTACTTCAGCTATGCGCTGATGCTGTTTTCGATTCCGCTGATGCTGTTTTCCGGCTGCAATGTAAGCACGGCTCTGCGCCATGCACTGCGCGCATCGGTAATCAACCTGAGCGCGAATTTGCTGGTGGGCGTACTGTTCTTGGGTGCGTTGATGCTGGCTGCATTTGTGGTGCTGCTGGTGGCCGGCTTGCTGGGTGTGATCGGCAATCTGATTCACGCGGTGGTGGGTAGCTTGCTGATGATGTTGGCGATGGTGGGGTTTGCCGCGGTGGTACTGGTCCTGCTGGCGGGTGCCAGTTATCTGGCATGGCGCGATACCTTCAGTGATGCCGCGTCATCGCCGCCGGTCACGCACATTCACGGCTTCGAGGCCTGAGGCACTTACATCCCGCCAAGCGCGCTATCCAGCGCCGCCTGCATGGCACTTTGCATCCACGAGAACAGCCATAGGCAGGCGAACAAGCCTGCAGCCAGCTGCGCCCATAACCATGCTTTGGCCCAAGCGGGCAGCCCTGGTGAGTCTGCCAGTACACGCGTCCGGCTGAGGCGATCATGCAGCGCCAAATACGGCGCAAATGCAGCCAGCGCATGCCCAAGATTGAGGCTGATCCAGCTCAACCCGGCTGCCAAAAATCGCTGCATCGCGGTGCCCAGTGTCATTGCACCGCCGTCCACGCGCACTACCTGCAAGCCCAGCACGCGCTTGCCGGGCGTGGCTTGCCAATGCGAGCGTTCAAACCCGAGCGAATACACGCAGGCTAGCAGCGCATACAGCGCCGGTGGCAGCAGCAAGAGGGTGAAGAGCGCCGATTCGAGGCGGTCAATATCGGCCAGCAGGTGCGGATCGGACAGGCTTGCCAGCGCCATTGCCAGCGGGGTCTGTCCCTGCGCCAACGCGCTCTCCATCAGCTGGCCCATGCTTGCCGACAGTTGCCTGAAACTGGCAAGCGCTTCGCTCATGGCCCGTTGCAGGGGCGCGGCACCCAACAGCGCGATCCATGGCAACAGGCAAACGGCATCCAGCGACCACGCCGCATAGCGCATCCAGAACCGCGCAGGGGCGGGCTCAGGCAGAGGCACCATCGGCCTGCTTGCGCGGCGTCACGAATTTCGCCGCAATAATCCCGGCCTCGTACAACAGGCACATCGGGATCGCCAACATCAACTGGCTGACCACATCCGGTGGGGTCAATACGGCAGCCACGATAAAAATCCCGACGATGGCGTAACCACGACCTTCGCGCAGCTGCTCGGGTGTAACCCAGCCCAGCAGCGCCAAAATGACCAAGGCCACCGGCAATTCAAAGGCCAGGCCAAACGCCAAAAACAGCACCAGCACGAAATCCAGATAGGACGTGATATCGGTCATCATCGCCACCCCTGCTGGGGTGACCCGGGCCAAAAATCCAAACACCATCGGCAGCACGAGGTAATAGGCAAACGCGCAGCCGGCATAGAACAACAGCAATGCCGAGGACAACAACGGCAGCGCCAGGCGTTTTTCCCGCTTGTACAGCCCGGGTGCCACAAACGCCCATGCCTGATACAGCAGCCACGGCATCGACACCAGCAAAGCCACGAAGAACGCCAATTTCATTGGCGCAAAAAAGGGTGAGGCCACTTGGGTGGCGATCAACTGCCCGCCTTTGGGCAACTTGGCCAATAACGGTTGTGCCAAATAGCCATACAGCTTGTTGGCAAACGGCAGCAGGCCGGCCAGCACCACCAGCAGGCCAATACTGCCGCGCAGCAAGCGCAGGCGCAGCTCCAGCAGATGCGCAATCAGCGGTCGTTCGATATCGCTCCGGGCATCAGTCATCGTACTTGCCGGTGCCGGTGTCAGTGCGGGTGGCCGGGCCGGTGCTGGCCGGTACGTGCATGTGCTCAATGCCAGCTTCGCCGGTGTGCTCGCTCAGTTCCTGCAAGTGCGAGTGGGCGTCGTGCAGGCTGTCTTGCAACTGGCTGCGGGTATCAACCAATACCTGCCGGCCTTCTTGCAAGCTGCGTTTGAGTTCTTCACTGGCCAGTTCCTGCTCCAGCTCGGTACGCACCGAATGCCATTGCGCACGCGCACGGCGCACCCACAGACCGGCAAAGCGCGCCGCCTTGGGCAGGCGTTCGGGGCCCAGCACGACCAAGGCCACCAAGGCCACCACCAGCATTTCGCCTAGCGAAAAATCGAACATGCGCGTGCTGCGGGATTACTGCGCGGCGTTGTCGTGCTGCTTCTGTTCGGCCGATGCTGCCGACTTGTCTTCGCCTAGCCGTGCCTGCGGCTTGTCGCTATCGCCGTTCATGCCTTTCTTGAATTCGTTGACCGCATTGCCAAGATCGCGGGCGCCGGAGGTGAGCTTCTTGGTGCCAAACACCAATATCACGATGGCGAGCACGATCAACCAATGCCAAATGCTTAAACCGCCCATGATTGCGTGCCTTTGTTGAAATGGAGAATTCGAATGTTACCCGGACAACGCGCATACCCCAGTGCGCGTTGACCAGGATGTGACGATATTAGGGTTTGACCGCCGGCGCTGCCGAAGGTTGCGTGGCCGGTAGCGGGCTGGTGGTGGCGGGGGTGTGGCTATCCAGCGGCTGTACCGTGGCGGCACCAGGCTCGGCCACTGGAGCCGGTGGCGGGTTGGCGCGCTGGCGTGCATAGCGGGCGGCGGCGGTGGCTTCTTCCAAGGTGTCACGGAAGTGGGCCAATGTGGCGGAAGCGGCTTGCGGCGCACGGCCCTCGAAAATCATTCGCGGCGTGCTGCCTTCGCCATACGCGGTGCTATTGGCACCGTTATCGATCTGCAAGACCGCGCCATCCAGCGCAACGCCGGCAAACAGCCCGCGCGCGCGCGACCACGACCAGATTTCCGCCTTCATTGCGCCGTCGGTGGCGGCGGCGGCATTGCGGCCCACTGGGCCTGCGGCCACCCCGGCATCGGCACCCAAGGTGAATTTGCCATTGACGATATTGTCCAGCCCACGCTCACTGCGGAACACCAAAATCACATCGGCCGACTGCACCCCGGCCTGCAGGCCAAAACTGGCCCCGGTCAGTTTGACGAACACCGGGTTGGACCAGGTACCGTTGGCGGTTTTCACCGACATCAGGCCCAGTCCGCGGCGGCCGCCCAACATGAAGCCGGCCTTGATGGTATCGGGCACCACCACAATACCCTTGGCCTCATCCAACAGGCGGTCGGGGATGGAGGATTCGGGAATGGCCTGAATCTGCTTGACCACGCGTACGGCATCGTCAGCACGGGCGTCTTCGCGGGTGCCTGCGGCAACGCTGCCTGCAGCAATCAGAACGGCTAGGGCAAGGCTCAAACGGCGCGGGGTGGCGGGCATCGTGCTCTCCGTGGCGGCAGTGGGGGAAGGTTGCATCGTGGCGCGGCCGCCATGAATCAATGATAAGTCGGGACGACACCGTCTGCGGCGCATGCGATCCTATACGGATGCGCGATCAAACCTCCATGCCGACCCTGCTGCTGGTCAACCTCGGCACCCCTTCCGCACCCACGGCCCAAGCGGTGACGACGTATCTGGATGAATTCCTGTCCGATCGCCGGGTGGTGCAGTTGCCGCGCTGGCTGTGGCGGCCCTTGCTGCGCAAGCTCATCCTGCCCCGACGCAGCCCGGTGGTGGCGCACAAGTATGCCGAGATTTGGCTGCCCGGGGGGTCGCCGCTGGCGGTCTATACCGAGCAATTGGCCCACGCGGTGCAACAACGCTTGCCACAGTGGAAGGTGGTGCATGCGATGCGTTATGGCGCGCCAGCACTGGCTGATACGTTGCAACAACTGCAGGCCGAAGGCACATCCCAGCTGCGTGTGTTGCCGCTGTATCCGCAGTATTCCACCACCACCACTGCCAGCGTGGCCGATGCCATCGCCATGCACGCACGCGGCATGCAGGTGCAAATGCTGCATGACTACCATGCCGATGCGGGCTGGGCGCAGGCGATTGCAGCGTCGATTCGTGCGCATTGGGCAGCCCATGGCCGCGCCGAAAAATTGGTGTTGTCGTTTCATGGCATTCCGCAGCGGTTGGTGAACCAGGGCGATCCATATGCGGCCCATTGCGAGGGCAGCGCTACCGCAATTGCCAGTGCATTGGGGCTGCCGCGTACCGAGCTGCTGCTGACCTATCAATCCCGCTTTGGCCGCGAACGCTGGCTGCAGCCCTATACCTTGCCAACGCTGGAAGCACTTGCGCGCAATGGGGTAAAAAACGTGGATGTGGCCTGCCCCGGGTTTGCGGTGGATTGTCTGGAGACGCTGGAAGAAATCTCCATGCAAAATGCGGATGCCTTCAGCGCAGCCGGTGGCCAAGCGCTGCGTTATATCCCGTGCCTCAATGCCAGTGCCGCGCATGCCGAAGCGTTGGCGGCACTGGCCATATCCGATTCGGGCTGGGTGTGATGCGCGAAGTCTTTTTCGATACCCCGCAAGGGCGCCTCTGCGCGCTGCGCAACCATGGGCACGGCAGGCCAGTGCTGGCCCTGCATGGCTGGCTGGATAATGCGGCCAGTTTTTTGCCGATGGCCGAATATCTGCAAGGTTTGGATCTGGTGGCACTGGATCTGCCCGGGCATGGCCACAGCCTGCACTTGCCCGTGGGCGGCGATTACAACTTCAACACTGCCATGATGGTGGTATTGGATGTGGCCGACGCACTTGGCTGGCAACAGTTTGATTTGCTGGGGCATTCGATGGGGGCTGGAATTGCCAGCCTGCTGGCGGCCGCCTGCCCCGAGCGGATTCGGCGTTTGGCGGTCATCGAGATGCTGGGCGCACTCACCGAAGCACCGCAGCACACCGCCAAGCGCATGCGCGAAGCACTGGCCGCCCAGCGCCAACGACAGTCACGCGGGTTGCGTGTGTTTCCCGATATCGATACCGCCGTGCAAGCGCGCCTGCATGCCAGTCGGGTACCAGGCAGTGGGCTGGATGCTGCCTTGCTGCGGCTGTTGGTCGAGCGCGGCGTGCGCGCAGTGGATGGGGGCTACGTTTGGAGCAGCGATTCGCGCCTGACCCAGCCCAGCCTGACCCGCATGACCTGCGAACAGGTGGACGATGTACTGGACGCCATCACCTGCCCCACATTGGCAATCTTCGCCACGCCCGCCCAGCCGTATCTTCCCGATGCCGAGCGGCAACGCCGTGTGCAGCGTTTGGCTCAGGGCCAGCTGTTGCTGTTGCCTGGTGGTCACCACCTGCATATGCAACAGCCAGCACACATCGCCGGCGCCGTGCACGCGTTCCTGCAGGGCTGACGCTGACTCAGCTTATTCGGCGGTGCCGGTGCGTATTGCCAATTGGGTGCCGCCATCATCGGCCTTGCCCAATTGATAGAAGGCTTGCCGCTTGTCCTTGCTGAACGCCAAGGTTGCGCCATCGCCGGTTTGCATCGCCACATCGCGCTTCCAGCCACCGGCTTGCATGCCCTTGTCGGTATCGGCATATACCGTGTTCAAGGCCTGCGTGGTGGACAAATTGACCATCTGCATGCCAGCCATATCCACCACGCTGGCCACTTTGTGATTGCTTGGCAAGATAATATCGGCGGGGAAGCTGGCCGGCAGCGTCACATTGCCGCCTGCATCAGCTGCAGTGACATTGACATCACCCTTTTCCGTCTTGATGGTCATCTTGTTGCCGTCTTTATCCATCTTCACCCCGGTGGCGTGTTCGATGGCGGCTTCAGTGGCCTTTTCAGCCGCTTTCTTGCAGGCAGGTAGCGCCATCACGCTGGCGATGACCAGCAGGCAAGGCAAGTAGCGAATGGAATTATTCATGGTATGCATTCCCCAAGATGCAGTGGCGTCTGTCATAGGGAACGCAGAGTGCACGTTTACCCGGCCAGCAACTGTCGCAGCCGACCTTTCAAGGCGCGACCTTCGCTGCGCAAATAGGCGCGTTCATCCCGCCACTGCGGGAAGCGTGCCCCCACGGCCTGCCAGAACTGCGGTGAATGATTGGCATGCAGCAGGTGGCAAAGTTCATGCACGACTACATATTCGAACGCAGACGGGCGTGCCAGCAGCAGGGCCAGATCCAGTGACAACGTGGCATCCGGGGCCAGCGAGCCCCACAACGTGCTGGGGCGCTTGAACACGATGCGTCGCGGCTGGCGCGGCAACTCGGGCAAGTAACGCGGCAACCAACGCCCCAGATCCGCCCGGCCCTGGGCTTCGTAAAAATCCCGCAGCGCACGCTGCAACGCGGCGGAGCCGGCCTGCGTCGACGCCTGACAACGCAGCGTGCCGGCGGCATCCAGTTGCACGCGGGTTACCCGCCCCAGTGCCCAATGCAAGGGCAGCTCGACCCCGCGCAACGGTAAGGTGGTGGTGACATCGCGACGCAGTGCCTCGCCGTAGGTGCAGGCATGCAGATGCAATTGCTGCGTCAGCCAGGCGTGGTGTTGCTGCAAAAAAGCATCGCCTTCCCGCAGGGTGGCGCGTAGCGGCAGGGTCAAACGCACGCCGCGCTCATCCACCGCCAGCTTGATCCGCTTGGCGCGCGGATCGCGCACGCGCAGCACCTCAATCGCAGCGCCACCGGCCAGGGTGACGGCAAGCATGTCGCGCTGGATGGCAGGCGGCGCGCGGGTGCTGCGCAGCGGTTGGAGTAAACGGAGCAGGGAGACCATGCACGCAGTGTAAGCAAGGCCACGCAGGCGTGCATGCGCGCAGAAGCGGCCTACACTGGCGACATGCTTGCCTTACTTCAACGTGTCACCGAAGCCGCCGTGCGCGTGGATGATGCCGTGGTGGGCGCGATTGGGCCGGGCTTGCTGGCACTGGTGGCGATCGAACCGGGGGATACCGAAGCGCAACTGCATCGGCTCGCCCAGCGCATGCTTGGTTATCGCATTTTCGAAGATGATGCCGGCAAGATGAATAGATCTTTGCCGGATATCGGCGGGAAATTGCTGTTGGTCAGCCAGTTCACCCTGGCCGCCGATACCCGCAGCGGCATGAGACCCAGCTTCACCACGGCCGCACCACCGGCGGAGGCTGAACAGCGCTTTACCCAATTGCTGACCATTTGCCGGCAATTGCACCCGCCGGGGGTGGAAACCGGGAGGTTTGGTGCCCATATGGTGATCAGTCTGGTCAATGACGGGCCGGCAACCTTCCTGCTCCGCCCCTGACATCCCCCGACCACGCCGCCAGACCACGTTCAAGCGTACGCCTCCGCTGCGCAGTATAATGCTTGGTTCTCTTTGCTGCGTTACGCGCAAACCCTCACGACACGGTACCCGCCCATGGCCAACGAACGGCAGACAGCTCCGCAATCCGACATCAAGATCCTGATCAGCAAGGGTCTGGAACAGGGCTATCTGACTTATGCCGAAGTCAATGATCACCTGCCTGACGACATGGTCGATCCGGAGCAGATCGAAGACATCATCGGCATGATCAATGGCATGGGCATCGAGGTGCACGAAGCTGCGCCTGATGTCGAAACCATGTTGCTGGCCGGCCAGCAAGTGGGTGGCCGCGAAGTCGATGAAACCGCCGCCGAGGAAGCCGCTGCCGCGCTGACCTCGCTGGATGCCGAGGGTGGCCGCACCACCGACCCGGTGCGCATGTACATGCGCGAAATGGGCACGGTGGACTTGCTCACCCGCGAAGGCGAAATCGCGATTGCCAAGCGCATCGAAGAAGGCTTGTCGCAAATGAATGCCGCGCTGGCCAGCTTCCCGCTGTCGCCGCAGATGCTGCTGGAAGATTACGCGCTGCACAAGGCCGGCAAAAAGCGTTTGGCCGAAATTGTGGTCGGCTTCAATGATGGAGAGCCCGAGCCGGAAGTGGTACCGGTGGTGGACGAGGCCGATACCGAAATCGATGAAGACGAGGACACTGCCGACGGCGAAGCCGACGAGCCGGCACCCACCGGGCCAGATCCGGCGGAAGTGGCGGCACGCATGGAGGTCATGGCGGCGGCACATGCGCGCTTCCTGAAAGCGGTGGCCAAGGGCGGCCCCGAATCCAAGCCGGCACTAAAGGCGCGCGAAGAAATGGCCGAGGTGTTCGTCACCTTCAAGCTGCCGTTGCCATTGACCGATGTGCTGGTCAAGCAATTGCGCGATGTGGTCAATCAGGTCAAAGAACACGAGCGCCGCATCCTTGACATGGCCACCCGCGTGGCAAAAATGCCGCGCAAGGATTTCATCAAGGCCTGGGAAGGCAACCAAACCAATCTGGAATGGGTGGATGAGTTGCTCAAGCGCAAGCAGAAGTGGGGTTCGGCCCTGCGCGATGTGCGCGAAAAAATCATCAGCGAGCAAGAAGCCACCATTCAGATTGAAAAGACCATGCAGGTGACCCTGGTCGATCTCAAGGAGATCAACCGCGCTCTTTCTTACGGTGAAGCCAAGGCACGCAAAGCCAAGAAGGAAATGGTGGAAGCCAACCTGCGCCTGGTGATTTCGATTGCCAAGAAATACACCAACCGTGGCCTGCAATTTCTTGATTTGATCCAGGAAGGCAACATCGGCCTGATGAAGGCGGTGGACAAATTCGAGCATCGTCGCGGCTTCAAGTTCTCGACCTATGCCACATGGTGGATTCGCCAGGCCATCACCCGCTCGATCGCCGACCAGGCGCGCACCATCCGCATCCCGGTGCACATGATCGAGACCATCAACAAGCTCAACCGCATCAGCCGCCAGATGCTCCAGCAATATGGCCGCGAGGCGACGCCGGAAGAGTTGGCGAAAGAAATGGACATGCCCGAGGACAAGATCCGCAAGGTCATGAAGATCGCCAAAGAACCCATTTCGATGGAAACCCCGATCGGTGACGATGAAGATTCCCACTTAGGTGATTTCATCGAAGACACCAATGTGATGTCGCCGGTGGAAGCCACCACCGACATCAACCTGATCGAAACCGTGCGCGACGTATTGGCCGGCCTGACCCCACGCGAAGCCAAAGTGCTGCGCATGCGCTTTGGTATCGACATGAACACCGACCACACCCTGGAAGAAGTGGGCAAACAGTTCGACGTGACGCGCGAGCGCATCCGCCAGATCGAAGCCAAAGCCCTGCGCAAACTGCGCCACCCCAGCCGCTCTGAAACCCTGCGCAGCTTCCTCGATATTGATTGAAGTTGCACAGTTGCGACACAGAAACCCGCCGTAATTGGCGGGTTTTTACTTGCCACGGTTACAATTTGCGCCACGGGCCTATAGCTCAATGGTTAGAGCAGAAGACTCATAATCTTTTGGTTCCAGGTTCGAGTCCTGGTGGGCCCACCATTTTCAAGTCCGAGATTGTCCGTAGGCGTCCGGAATGCAGCCGAAAATGGCTTGAAATAAGGGTTCTGGTGTCCAGAGGTGTCCAGCCTGGTCCGCTTGAATCCGGGCTCTAAGTGAGTCAGGCTGTGAGTCACAATCCGGCGCCTGCCGCCCTGACTCACTATCGACTGACTCACACATGCTTACCGATACCAAGCTGCGCGCCCTCAAGCCACGTACGAGTGCCTACCGCCTCGCAGACGCCAATGGTCTGTGCATCGAAGTTCGCCCGAGCGGCGCCAAGGCGTGGCGATACCGATATCGCTATGCAGGTAAGCCAAGCATCATCACCTTGGCGGAGTACCCAGCAATGGGCTTGGCAGAGGCGCGTGCCGAACGGGACCGTCTACGGGCGCTCGTAAGGGGCGGCGGCAATCCAGCAAACGTCGCCCGGGTCGAACGAGCGGCAAAGGTTGAGCGTGCGGAGACCACCTTTGGCGCGATCGCGACCGAGTTCCTAAACAAGCGGGCAAAGGAAGGGCTCAGCTCCGGGTCAGTGAAGCGCGAGCGTCGCCTCATCGAGAAGGACATGGCCGCCATAGGCATGCTCCCTATTACGGAGGTGACGGCGCCGCTCTTGCTGGCGGCACTGCGGAAGCTTGAAAAGCGAGGCGTGGTGGAGACGGTGCATCGGGCTCGGTCATTCGCAGGTCGCGTGTTTCGATACGCCATCGCCACAGGGCGTGCGCAGAGCAATCCAGCGAACGATTTGGTTGGCGCGCTCGAGCACCCCCAGGTCAAACACCTTGCCACTGTGACTGACCCCAACAAGATCGGGGACCTGTTGCGGTCCATGTACTCCTACAGCGGTTCGCCCGTCACGCAGGCAGCCCTGAAGTTGGCGCCGATGTTGTTCGTGCGTCCAGGGGAGCTTCGTAAGGCCCGCTGGGCTGACATTGACTTTCCTGGAGCCGAATGGCGCTTTACCACGAGCAAGACGGGGACTCCGCACATCGTCCCGCTTGCAACCCAAGCCAAGGAGATCCTCGAGGATCTTCAACCGCTCACTAGGCGAAGCGAGTTTGTCTTCCCGGGGGTGAGAAGCGCGAAGCGACCCATGAGCGAGAACACGATCACCGCTGCCCTTCGGTACCTGGGATACGACGGCGACACCATCACAGGGCACGGGTTTCGAGCGATGGCTCGTACCGTGCTTGATGAGGTGTTGGGGTTTCGACCCGACTACATCGAACACCAGTTGGCCCATGCGGTTCGCGACCCGCTTGGGCGCGCCTACAACCGCACTACCCACCTTGCTGAGCGTAAGAAGATGATGCAGGCGTGGGCAGATTATCTGGATGCTTTGCGCGTCAGTGCCAACGTTGATCCGATCACCCGCGGGGTCGCTTGAAACGCAGGCTGGAGGTGCCTTAACGACCCAAAGCGGACAGTGCTATCGTACCGATCGATGCTTGATACCAACGCCCTTCGAGGGTCCAGATCCCCTAACATTGGGTGATCTCAATATCTGGCAGTGATTAGGTTGGGGGAGTCAGCTGAGTGAGTAACCTGACCGATCAATTGAAGGCTCTTGGACTTGAGCCAGGCAGACGGACAAATTCGTCAGGAAAACAACCCAAGCGCCACGCCCAAGGTAGGTCGAAGAGTGTTGGCGACGAACCGCCCTCTACCAAGGATGGCTTGTTGCTCACTCTGCCACGGTTCGGAACTGTCGCCCGGCTTGAGGAAGAACGTGGTTTTGGTTTTATTTCCGCAGGTGGACACGAGGATGTGTTCTTCCACTTCCGTGGCTTCCCGGGAAAGTTGCCGGAGGGTCAGAAGCTTCCGCCTGTGGGAAGCCGGGTGGTCTTCATCACCGGAAGTGATCCGCGTCGACCAAATGAGCCGAAAAAGGGCGTTGTTTTGTGGGCGCCCGTCGAGGCCGTCATCGAACCTGGTGGCGTCAGCCCCACGGATCAGGCATCACTCGACGCTATTCGGCGCGAGGCTCTGGCAGAGCAGTCACCCGAAGTGCTATGGGCACTGCTGGAGGCCGCTTGGTACGCAAAGTCGTGGCGCGGAGATGCGCCGGCTCCTGCGGATTTGGAAGATGCGGTGCTGGAACAGGCCACCGGCAGCCTGCTTGCTGGATTCTCGCCGACTGAACTGGAGGCGCGCCGGGTCGCTTGGCGATTGGCAAAGTCCCGCTACCGGTTCGCTGCACGCCTTTCGCCCGACAATCCAGCGTGCGCGTTCACACGTCTGCTCGAGCTGTTTGAACCTCCTCAGCTGGCGGTGCTTGGCGCACCCGACGTTACGTGGGTCACGAAAGGGAAACTGGCCCCGACGTCACGCAGCCGAATTCTGGAATGGCACCTGATCAGCCGGTCGCTGTCGGCGCCAAAAGGCGACTGGGAGCAATCCTTTCCTGGTACAGATGCGGAAGAGTTCGAACTGGCGACACGCGTCCTTGACTACAGCCTTGTGGTCGATCCGTTCACCGCGGCCTGGTTGGAGCGGATTGCGCGCAATGGCTTGGTGTCTGAAGCGCAGGCAGCGTCATGGCTTGATCGTCGGCCGGAGCTCGCCATTGCGCTGTTCCCGCGACTGCCAGCGATCGGTCAGGAGGCCTTGTTGTCCTCGTGGCGGAAGGATCCGACCGCGTTGGACGACGCACTTGGACAAGAGCCTGATCGGGCGATACGCCTTCTGGCGATGTCCACACTCGCGTTCGACCTGGAGACGGACGGCGAGCGGATCTGGGAGATTGGCTGCGCCCGCAATGGGCAAGCCAGCTTGCTTCACGACGAGCGCGGTGGAACGGACCCGAATGTCGCCATGGCCGAACTGGCGCGACGCATCCGTGCGGCCCCGATACTCGTTGGGCACAACATTCTGGCGTGGGATTGGCCCATTGCTTCCCGCCAGATCCATTCGGAGCCGGCCCCGCTGATCTGGGACACCCTGCTGGTCCAATACCTTCTGGAGCCGCAGGCGCGTTCCCATGCGTTGGGTGGAAGTCATCGCGCGGATGGCGATGCGTTGACCGCTTTGCAGCTGTTCGAGCAGCAGTTGCAGCGCCTCCCACCCTCGGTCGCTCGAGGGGTTTTGGCAGGCGCGTTCGCGACGATCGAAGAGCTTCTCGACGCCATTGCCGAAGGTCTACAGGGGGTTGTGACCTATGCGCATGCGCTTCCGCAGGATCTGGCCGTGGAAGATGACGTGCGGGGCAAGCTGGTGGTGGTCCCGGAAGCCCGACTGCGTGACGTGGATTGGGTGCCCGGCGTAACCGTTGTAGCCGCAGACGCTGCCATAGGCCTATTGCCGCCATGGCGGCAAATTAATGTTGAAGCATTTGCGTACAGCATCTGTCAGGGCACTGGATTTGGACCGAACGCGCGCGTCCTCCTGTCTGTGGCCAGCCTGGCAAGTCGACAGGGGATCGCCCTGCGACGAAACATGCTGCCAACGTGGCTGATCGACGGCGACAGCCGGCTGTCGGCAGCGGTTGACGGCGCCACGATCGCGCCCACACCGACCGATGGGCTTCGGATTGCGTCCATCCCGACCAATGTCGAGTGGTGGCGCAAGACGGATCGAGCCACGTACACCCTTGTGGGGCTGAGGGATAACGTGCTGGTGGTAGACCGTCGGCAACTCGCGCCGAGCGAGATTGGTAGCGGCTCGGACGCGCTACCCGCCGCTTCGTTCATGCGGTTCGGCGACGTCGGATCTGCGCCCCTCTGGTTGATGGCGGATCGTGCGGCCCATGTCCTTGATCGCAAGGGTGGCATGACTGCCTTCAGGACATTGTCGATCGGCGCTACTCCGCCGACGACCGGGAATGAGTCGTTCGTGCTGTCCAACATGCCGCAGCTTGCGACGCGGCGCCATCACGTATTGCATCCGGGCGCCGAAGACCAGGCGGGCTACTGGACGGAGGTGCTTCGAACCTTTCAGGAGATCGCTGAGCCGGGTGAGGGGAAAGTCCCGATCCTGCTGGTCGGTAGTTCCCGAAACAGGGAACTTATCGACGTACTAGGCACGGGCTTGGCCGAGCTTGGCATGGGGGAGGTGAAGCCAGATCACCGCAGTCAGCGAGAGCATTTGCGCCGGGCATCGAGCAGTGGCTTCTCGCTGGTGAGCGGGATTGACCAATGGCCGGAGTGGAACGCATTGGCCAAGAGCGCGGGCATCGTGCTTCAGCCTGTGGTCGAAGCGTTACCCGTCGAGGAGTGGTATGCCTGCGACGAGGAGCGCTCGACATCACGCGCGGGAGATGATGCGGGAGGTTCTCGCCCAGATTCCGGCGCCGTCGCCGAGGTCGTTGCCGTTGATGCGGCCGTGATGCTGGAAAAGATGCCAGCCTTGGTCGAAGCGACGTTGCATCGCTGGTTGCGCGATCTCGGGTTGTCCGAGCCGCAGTGCCCAGTGGTGCTTATTGATTCGCGCGCAGGGACGATGGGCAGCCGGCTGGCGCGTATCGTGGAACCGGTTCAACTCAAGGAAACGCCGCTCAGCACGGAAGCCATTCAGCGGCTCGATATTGTTCTGGCACCACTTCGTGTGGAGCGCGAGGAAGCGCCGTCCGGTTACGAGGCAATGGAACAGTTCTTGGTGGCCAACTGGCAACCTGCCAATGGCAAGGGCAGCCACCAGGTCACCGGATTCAAGCCTTCGCAACGCACGGCCATGGAGGCCATCAGTGCCCGTGCCGCGAATGTTCTCGTTTCGTTGCCCACGGGCGAAGGGAAATCAGTACTTTTTCAGGTTCCCGCGCTGTGCCGGGGGCTGCGCAATCGTCGTTTGACGCTGGTGCTTTCGCCGCTGAAAGCGTTGATGCGCGATCAGGTGGAACGACTCCGTGAGCAGGGGTTCTCCGAGTCAGCAGACTATCTGAGTGGCGACCGCCCGCCGCACGAGATTGCCGACGTCATGCAGGGGATTTTGGATCATCGCATCGTGCTGCTCTACGTTGCGCCAGAACGCTTGCGAAGCGAAGTGTTCCTCGATGTGCTCGAGAAGCGCATGCGCTCCGATGGTGGCTTGGAACATGTTGTGGTTGATGAAACCCATTGCGTGAACCAATGGGGCTATGAATTCCGCCCTGACTATTTCCACGCATTGCAGCTTTTGCTGGGCCGCTGTCGCGAGGCGGACACTCAGGATCCAACGCCCTTCATTCTGTTGTCCGCAACCATTACGGCCTCCGATCGTGCGCGTTTGCAGGCCATTCTGACCGGAGATTCAGGTGGCCCGGGGCACGCACTGCCACTTCTTGTCCGACCAGACGCGTTTGCCAATCCGCTGAGATCGCATATCGCCGTTCGACCTGAACGGGTACGCGGTCACCTTCATGACCGCAGGGAGTTCGACAAGGCGCTGGCAGAGCGACTGCCATACATCCAGCAGGCGATCGCAGATGCGCGCCGTAACCGAGAGTTGACAGGGCAACGTAGTGCGGTGCTCGTATTCGCGTCCAGTCGCGCGCACACCGAGATCGTGGCGCAGCGCCTAGCGTCCGAAGTCGGTGGGCAGGTTGATTACTACCATGCGGGGCTGGATTCGGCCTCGCGAGAGGAGATCTACACCCGTTTTCTTGACGGTGAACTCGATGTCCTAGTTGCGACCAAGGCGTTTGGCATGGGAATGGACATTCCTGACATCCACTGGGTCGTGCACCTCTCGCCACCGGGCTATCTAGAGGATTTTCTGCAGGAGGTTGGTCGGATCGGTCGAGGGGCAAAGGAGCGCGAGAACGCGCAACTCGACAAGTTGTCGGCGCTGCTCCTGTGCTCTGACAGGGATTTCGAAGCAATCCGCGGGATGCGTGCACGAAGTGCGCTCTCGCTCCCGATCATCAAGGAGCTATATCAGCAGGCGGAAAGGCACGCGTATGAGCTGGATGGCCAGCGGGTAGCAATCGTGCCGAGCGAAGGGTTTGTGACACCCGAGAATCCGCCTCCCGCGACCGCCGCAGCAGCACGCGCTAAGGCGACGCGTGTGCGTATGGGTTTGTACTGGCTTGAGAGGGCTGGACGGGTACGGCTTTGTGGATCCATCGCCGACTTGATGGTCGTCACCATTCATCACGCCACACTGCTTCGGCTAGCGCGCGAGGAGGGCGTGGTTGGGGAGGTAGCCAAGGCCATCTTGGAAGTGGAGCAAGCTGATTCGTTAACCGGCGGGATTTTCTCATCACAATTCACCGCGGACCTGGCTGTCCCATCTTTCTCAAAAGGGCGCGCGAGCACGTCTGGTGGCGGGTTGTTTGGCGGCGTCATCGATGGCGTAGGGCGGCTACTCGGTGGTTTGGCTGACATGGTTGGATTGTTGTTCGGTGCTCCGCGTGCTGTGCGACCGTCCAACGTACCCGGGCCCGCGCCCGCACGTACCGTGCGGCGGTTGCCTCTTTCGGTGCCCGAGGCACCGATGGCTTCGGAGCACAAGATTGTCGTCTTGAACCTGTCGCAGTTAAAGCTGCGCAGCACTGGCCTCAAGTCGATCGGCGATGTGTTGGCCTGTCTAGCCGACCTCGAGAAACTTGGCGGCGTCTCTCTGAAGCGCGACATCCAGATCGTGCCGCGCAAGCTGGCCTCGGATCCGGAAGTGCTAACCCGCGCGTTGTTCGACTACGTGGATACGGCCGTGACCGAACTCCTTCGACGGCTAGAGCTGAAGGGGCGAATCCAGTTCAATCCATTCGAGATGGTCGAAGACGTCGAGGGGCCAAACGTCAATGACGAGCAGAAGCGTCGGCAGTACGAGCGCGCCTTCATCAACGCGTTCCGGTGGCTGGCGCGTGCCTCTGGTGCCAGGTTGAGGCAGATCACCCGCGAAGACGGCAAAGTGATCTGGGAGGCAGTTCTTGCAAGTTCTGCTTGTGGGAAGGCGAACGCACGACGTGAGCGGATCAGGAAAGGGGCGCAGTCACTCTTTGATGCAGTCGCTGGGCAGACCTCTATTCCGCTTGCCAAGTTGATTGACAGTCTGCGCTCCAAGAGTCGTGATGGACGGTTTCGCGAGTCGGATCTTGGCAAGGCGGCAGGACTTCTGGCGGCGATGAATCTGGTGAGCATCTCTCCGGAGCTGGTTCCGTTGTCGCACGTGGTGATGCTGCCGGAGGTGGATAGCCAACTTGAGGCGCAAACGGATACTTGGGAGGAGTTGAACCGGGTTAACGATCTTTCCGAAGCTAGGAACATGGCGATGGAAGTCTTCGCAAACATTGGCGAGGATGCGCGCGAGGCGTTCATTGAAGGGTACTTCGGGACGTCTGATGCCGAAGGGCTGAGACAGTTCCTGGATACTCAGCTTGGTGAGATTGAAATCGAAGATGGCAACGAAGGCGTCTCATCAGTCATTTCGGAAATGCGGGAAAAGGTCCGTGCCACTAAGGCAGTCGAGTTCTTTGAACGCTTTGAGCAATCAGAGGAGCCAGTGCAATGGGATGTGGCCCGATCTCCATTTGATCGTCATGTGCTTGTAAATGCAGGGCCTGGCGCAGGAAAAACATTCGTTCTGGTCGGGCGTATCGCCCATTTGATTCGTATGCAGAGCATTGATCCTGCCCAGATCGTGGTGCTGGCGTTCAATCGGGCGGTCGTCTTTGAAATCAGGCGGCGCATCCGTGAGCTATTCAAGTCGCTCGGATATGCGGCCTATGCTTCACGGTTGCGCGTTTCGACCTTTCATTCCTTTGCGATCAAGAATCTTGCGCGTCATGGCGGAGTCGAGCTTTCAAGGTCCGATATGGACGGCGTTCTGAAGGTGTTCTCCGATCGGATGGAACGCGATGCTGTGTTCAGAACTGCCGTGGCAGGAGGGGTGCGTAGCATTCTGGTAGACGAATTCCAGGATGTCACCGATCAGGTATATGCAGTTGTCCGCAATCTCTATCTTGGAAGCGACTCCCGCGCTGGCGTGATGGTCATTGGAGACGATGATCAGGATATTCTTCGGTGGCAACGCAAGAATGATGGTAGTAGCGACCAGTTTTCCGAGGCGTACTTCGACCGCTTCGCACGCGATTTCGCTGGCGACACCCTACGAGAGTTCACGCTAGGGAGAAATTTTCGATCTGGCCGGGTCATCGTGGAACGCAGTCAGAGCACGATCTCGGGGCTTCTGGATCGGAGTAAAAGGACCAGGCGGCTCAAGGTTGCTAGATTGGTGCCTCGCGAGGGAGCAATCGAAGGGGAATGGGCGAGATTCGACTGGAGAAACAAAGCATGGCTCGACGCCGTTGAGAAAGCGCGCGATGTGCTTCGTGGACTTGAAGAGCGTCCCCAGGAGTCGGTTGCTGTTCTTTGCCGCACAAATGCTGAAGTCGCATCGGCTCACCGTCTGCTCAGTCAAACGTCACCGCATCTGGCGGTACAGGGTGGGGCGACGCTACGAGTTGCGGACCTCAGGAATGTGGGGATGTGGTTGGATCTTCTTCGGGTGGAAGCGCAAGAGGACGATCGTGCGCTATCAGAGTCTGCCAAACAGGAGCTAATTGCGCGTTTCGTGTCGAGCACAAGTCTTCCGGAGATTGGACTTCCGGAAACGGCTGAAGTCGGATTGGCGGAACTGTGGGATCTGTGCTGTCAGGAACAGGCCTTTCCGCATCTTTCCACGCTTATTCGATTCGTTGGAGAGCTGCGCTCAGATGATCTTGCGCGGCTGTCGTGCTCCAAAGACAGCAGACAGTTCGCCATTGTCTCAACCCTGCACAAAGTCAAAGGGCTGGAGTTTGACAATGTCGTCATTCTTCCTTCAACAAGTTCGTATGGTGGCAAGGACAAGGCTGGTGATGCCGCAGAGGAAGCTCGACTGCTGTATGTCGGCATGACGCGCGCAAAACGGCACCTGACCTATTTCGTGGGTGACCGAGAGTACTGCTGGGGTGTTGCCGATCCTATCGAGTTTGATGGAGTTACGACTGATGGTCGGGTTCTGATCGGGGCGATGGATGACGTCGCGCTGGGCTGGGCGATGCAGCAAGGCCCTTTCAATCCGGATGCGGCTGAGTGCCAGAGGTACATCGAATCCGAAGTCGCCGTCGGAGATCCCATCACGCTGGGCGGCATTGGCGGTGGGGCCGGCAAGGCATTCCTTCACAAGAGTGCCTCCGGACGTACAGTCCAAGTGGGTTTCCTGGCAAAGAAACATGGATCGGGCGTCCGGGATGCATCGCTGAGAGTTAGCGCGGTCGTTCGCTTCCGTCCGGACACTTTTGATGATTCAGTGCCGGATTTTGTTCGTGCGCGAGGCTGGGGCTATGTCGTGCTTGTTTCGGGACGCCTTCGTTGAGTAGCGTGGAATGCTTTTCCAGCCGGATCAGCGGGTTTCTAGCATTCTTCCGTCCCTTCCTCCCACTTAGATTCGTAGCAGGCAAGTGGCGGACGTTGCTCTCCTCAACTAGATGTCTGCTTCTGGCCGCCAGGCGCTAACGACCCTAAGCAGACATTCGCTGTTAGCGAAATGCCGGCCGTTTTAAAGGATCTATTGCCTGCACCGGCATAGCAACGAGGCGTGTTCGACTAACTGTTTCAAGGTTCCCCGATGCAGCCATACGAGTGCGCACATCCCGTACAGGGCAAGGGAGGCCATCGCGTTCGCAGGGCGAAATATCAACGCGGCAGGATCAACAAGATTCCAATAGATGGTGTACGTGCCATCCACGGAAAACCACGTCCAAAATAGTGCCTGTGGCAATTGCTTCCACTGCCGATCCATGAATACCCGCAGGCTGCAAGGTGCGGTGACGTAGGCGAACACGGCCATGATGAAGCTGATGGGCACGTCCCAGTCCGGCAAACCGGAGTACCGTGCACCGATCATCAGGAGGATGATCCCGCAGGACAAGCTGCACAATTTCCACGGGCGCACATATTCGACTGCAGGATAGAAAAAGGACATCAGAGATTTCGTCGGTGAAAAAAATTAGTCGTCGAATACGATAGTGACCGGGGTAGCAATTTCATAATAAGAGCCTGTTCGATTCTTATGACTTTCAAATGATTCAAAAGCAACGGGCCTGGAGTTGGGGTCTATCCTTTTTTTGAAACCAATCTCTTCGCAAAGCCGGGCATATATTTTCGGCGGAAATCCACCTTCGAATTTCCACTGCCGACCTTCTGACTCCATAGTCAGTAAGCCAGATATTTTTTTATATCTGTACCCGAGCTGGTTCCTGCGGATGTAAGTAGACAGTTGAGAGCTTTGGGTGAATCCAAGCGCCGCAATCTCCGCAACAAGGGCCTTGAATTCCTCCTCCTCCGCAGCCTCCATAGCAGCCACCTGCGCACGCTTGGCTTCTTCTTCAGCTAGCCGAGTCGCGCGGTCGGCTTCAAGCTTTGCCTTTCTTGCCAAGATTTCGGCTTCCTGCAACTTTCGCTGCTCTTCGGCCATCCTCCTTCTTTCTGCTTCAAGCAACTCTCTCTCTTGGTTCAACTGCGTTGCGCGGTCGGCGCAAAGTACTTCACATGTCACTTGATCAAGCCATGAAGGGAGCGCGCCTGCACGCGTCCAGATTTGTTCAATCTGTTCGACCATGCGTTCGGCTTCTTGCTTGCGCGCATTCCACTGGCGTTGATCCAAAGGGATAGCCTGCTTTCCCTTCGGAGATTCTTCCAACGTGTACCAAAACCACGTTCCATTCTCATCTTCAAGCCCTGCAACAAGGTCCGGGCGCGACTTCTTTATTGTTTTTATGTGAAAGAAGTAACTTTCACCATCTCCGCCAGGAAGCTCGTTCGTTACAAAACCAAAGCCTCTGTCTGAAACATATTTTTCTACAACACCGAAAATCAGATTCACGGTTATCGTTTCCTTAGGAAAATGCGTCTAGGCCCTCTTGACGCGTCTACTCGGATTTAAATTCCTAATTCAAAGAAATTATTTGTTAGTTTCGGTGTGGTCGACCGACTGTGTGGCGCTGCAGTCCGAGTAGAATATTTCAGCTTCGGCACTCATGCTCTCATCGTAATCAAAGCGCTGGACGATCGCTTCCGCAACGGCCAACTGCTGTTCCGCAAAAGTCACATCGCGAATCTCAAGTGCCCCTGCAAAGCTAATTAGCCGAATAAAAAAGTGCTCAGATGCAAGCGCTGCTAGAATTTTGCGATGCGGAACCCCTTTGCGTAGTGCCAGCTTTTGAACTGTGAATAAAAAGGCCGAGAGCCTTTCTTCATTTCGTATCCAGGAGGGGAAACCCCCAGAGCCAGTCTGAAGAGAAATCCAGGCTGCTTTCTTGTGTGCTTCGAACTGCTGGGCTCTTGTTCTTACATGAATCCGTACGCGCCAGAGGCCAGGAATGGCAAGAGCAAGAGCGAGAACAAGCACGATCACAGAAATGACTGTCATTTGCTGTCATTAGTCCACGAGCAAATCGTTGTCATCGAGCTCGACTTGGATCGCGCCCTTGCTCATCAACAGTGCTATTGCCGAACCAGGCTGAATTGGCTCGTCGAGGAACTTCTCGACAATCGACTGATTGGCCTTGCTTTCCAGAAGTAAGGTACACAGCTTTTCCGAAATCGCGTCAACGAAGATGCTGGACACGGGGATGTGCAGCAGTTTGTTCAATGCGCCGATCATGGCCGCTACGTCCTCCTTGGGGCGCAGCGTGATCGTTTCGAAACTGTCCAAGCTTGTTTCGGACAGACTGTCGTTCAACGAGAGGGTGATCTTTCTGGCGAGTGGCTTTTTCATATTTTCAGTCCGTGAATCCGGCGCTTGAGTTTCCAGTAGTTCTCGCTGGGCACAAAGTCATCCTGTTCGTGTTGCAACCAGTAGCTCTTCGCGAAGTACGATTCCAAGCCAAACAATGCTGCAGACCAGCCGTCCGTTGACTCTTCGCTTTTCCCGAGTTTTTCGTCCACGTAGAGGGCGAGAAGCGCAGCGGAATCTTCGTCGTCGTTGCGCATTTCCTGGAGCATTTCGATGAGGATGGAACTCACTATTTTGTTCAGGGTGGTTGCGCGTGACGTTCCGGCGTGCTCGGCCAAATGGTCGATCAGACGCAGGTCGCTCCGTCGAACTTTGATGTTGAACTTGGCGTTGTCGTCCTCGTGAGGTTTGGCCCGCTCATACAGCGAACGTCCATCCCCGAATTTTTCCGGATCAATGCGGTATGTCATGTCTTCCTCGTCTTTTAGCGCTTGAATTTCTTGTGGCGGTGGAAGCAGGTAATCAGTGTGTCGTCTTCGAAGGCGATGCCGGCCCCGCCGTGGGAGCGCATCTTTTCCAGGAGCCGTAGCTCCTCCTTTCGGTCCCGGATGACCTGCTCGAGATCTTTGGTGCTCAGAAGAACCAAGTCCCCCTTGCCGTTGGTCCGGCCCAGGGTGAGGATCAACTCGATCATGGACGGGCTAATTGCTCGTTGCTGTGCGCGGGTTTGGAAGTGGGCGGTGGCATTCATGGCTCGGCGGCTTTCATGCGTTGGGTGTGACTGCATCATAGTCTAGCAACGCTAATGTACAAGTCAAAAAATGACTAATATATAAGTCATTCATGAAGCGTTCATAATGCGAAGATCTGGAATGTTCTTAAGTCCATGATCCTAAAGGAAAAGAGTGTTTCGCCCCTCTGGCTCAAATTCGAGCTGTCACGAATCAAGCGTTTGTGGGCCGGCCGGTTCTATGTCGGCGCGTTGCAACGGATACCGGACATCTTGGCGAAGTGCGCATCAAAGATGCCCTGTGCTGCCGTCAGGCTTCGGAGGCTGTATGGAGCATCAATTCTCGAGAAAGGAGTTCTTTGACCTGATGTGGTCAAAGCCGATAAAGGACCTTGCGCCGGAGTTCGGAATTTCGGACGTTGCCTTGGCCAAGTTCTGCCGGAAACACGACGTCCCGCTTCCTGGACGTGGCTATTGGGCCAAGCTGAAAGTCGGGAAGCCGGTGCTGGCGTTTTCGTTACCGCCTCGTGGGCTTGGCAGGCACGAGACGATCAGCATCGGCCGCGATGAATGGCGGGGGCGAGACGAACAGGAAGCACGGCAGAGGGAGGAAGTGATTCCGCCACCGCCTGAGTTCCCAGAGGCGCTGGATGACCTCAGACGGCGCGTTACAACGCTGGTGGGGAAGGTCACCTATCTAAAAGGTCTTGAACGCACGCATCGTGTGGTCGCAACCTTATTGGAGGAAGACAAGGCGCGTATCGAGAAGCGCAGCACCTCTTCCTATTCATCCTTTTACGATCAGCCGTTCTTTGCCTCGCCTTATGAGCGTCGTCGGCTCAAATTTCTGAACTCGATCTTTCTCGCCCTTGCGAAGCTGGACATTACCGCGCACGCCCAAGGCAAGAATCCAAAGGATTTCAAGGTCCACGTAGGCGACAGCGGCGTCACGTTCAAGCTAGACGATCCAAAAGCCAAGACAGAACGTGAAAGCTGGCGACCTCAATCGGATGTCCATCGCTCGGCATCGGATCCGTTACAGCTCACGGTGTCTTGGCACCTGGAGAAAGTCGACGGTCTTCGCCTCGTTTGGAGTGACAGCAAGGACGCGACGATTGAGGCGCTCTTGCAGGAGATCGTGGTTGAGCTGGTCGTCGCGGGTGAAATGCAGATGCGAACTGCTGAGCTCCATCGCCACGCGTGGCGTGTCAGACGAAAAGAAGACCTGATTGAGGAAGACAGAAAGCGCAAAGAAGAGGTGAAACGAAAGGAACGCCTCCGCTTGCAGAGAATCGAAAAGGCGCGCATCGAACACCTACTAGACGATGCGATGAGCCTACGCCTTGCCAATGACCTCCGCGCCTACATCCAAGCCGTCCAGACGGCCAACAAGGCATCTGCGGACCCTGTTTCAGACGATGACATGGAGCAATGGACTATCTGGGCGCTGGTTCAAGTTGACCGAATTGATCCGATTCAGACCCGCTCATTCCTGCAGCCGGTAGAGGATCCCGGCGAGGAGCCCCAGAAGGTTGAAGCGCACCTGGCCATTCCAAGCTTGTCGGATCTAGAGATCGCAAAACCGACATGGCATCCCAACCAGTGGTACACCCGACTTCATCGATAGATGGAGCCAGGGGGCGATTCTTTCCCTGATGCCTTCCCTGTTAGTCGAAGGGAAAAATTCGTAGCGCCCGCCCTGATAGGCCTGTAGTTCCTGGGCAGTTCTCGGCCCTTGCCTGGCCCGAGGCCTAGGATTCGCTGAAAATTTCCCTGAAACTGGGAAAAGTGGGGCAGAGACGGTTTAGGTACCGACTGCCTCCACCAGTTCGACGCGTGCTTGTTGAGGAGCCTTGAGTCCTGCAGCGCAAAGAGGCGCTTGCCTTCCAGGGGTCAGCAAGCGCTGCTCTCGCCCGCGCAGTGACGTGCTGGCCCATCCTGCAGACCCAGGCATGCGTCGGGCGTCTCGTAAACCGGGGCGAAGCCGCCGCCGGGGGTGCGAAAGTTGGTGGTCTGTCCCTGGTAGAGCCGGGCCGCGGTCCACTGCACCTCACCTTGGTACACATATTGGCGGAGATCGAACTTCAGGATCTGCGGCGCGTCTCCCCCCGACAGGGTTCGCTCGCCCGGAGTAACGTGGGCTTGGGCGACATGGCTGCCCGCCACGACCTCCTGCCAAACACGCTGCGTGATCTTGTCGCCTCGATACGCGGCGCGGCTTCCGAATCCCCCGAACGGCTTGAAGAACAGTCGCTTGCGCTCGGCCCAGAGTCGTTCCTGATTGGCTGGGTCAACGATCTCGGTACGGGGAATGCCCGCGAGCAGAACCGCTTGCGTGGCCACCGGCACCCCCAGTTGCTGCAATTGCATCGGGTCTGACAGCAGCGCGAGGTTGCGCTTGTCGGCGTACAGCGCATGGGCGTGCGGGTGCGGTGTCACGACGGCGGCGTCCTGCAGGTACGCCTCGCGCAAGACGGCGCTCGCCTGCGTGTCGAAGTAGAAATCGGTCAGGCGGTTGTAGACCAGGTCGATCGCCTGCGTGCCGCAGGTCAACACGCCGTCGCGGAGCCGCAGGTCCCCGGGTGCGGCGATCACCGCCGTGATTCCGTTCGCTTCAAGGAGTCGTTGGAACAGCAGGAATTCCGGGTACAGGTATTGCGCTTCGGGCTGTTCGTCCACGATGGCGATCGTGCGCAGTGGGCCGGCCCGGCCGCTCAGCAGCCACTCGTGTCGGAACATGTCGATGATGCGCGCTTCGAATGCATCGGCCGTAGCGGCAGGCGGGAGCAGGCGCTGGATCGACCGGCAACATGCACGCTGCGCGCGCGCAAGCAGCGCATTGAGCATGGCACCACCGGCGTTGGTATTGACTTCGATGAGCCCCATCGCGGATGGCGTGACATGGAAGTCATATCCGTAAAACACGCCGCGTGCACCAGGCGAGTAGCGCGCGATGCTGGGCGCACGGGACAGCACGATGTCACGATAAGCGGGGAGTGCCACGACCGATTCGATCGCAGCGACGATGGCGGACATGCGCATGAGCTGCACCGACGACACGAATACCGGGCGCGCAGCCAATGCGTAGGGACAACGTTCTTCCAGTAGCGCCCGCAGCCCGGGCTGGCCGATGCCGGAATCGAGCGCTTGGCGGACGGCATCGGCATCCAGACCTATACAAAAACACTCTGCATTGAGGCGATCGCTTGCCGCTGAAACCAAGGGTTCGGCGATTGCACCAGATCGGGGAACGGCTGCGGTCATAGGCGTGTCCGGAGTTGCGGGGAACCGAGCTCAGCCAAGGGCTTGGTCAAGCGCGCATGGGAGACTAGGTCAGAAGATTCGTTGTCCGCCCTGATCGATGACCATCATCCCGTCCTCCTTGCTGAAGGGGCGAGTGACGGGTGGCAGCAGGTCCAGTACACGCTCGGACGGACGACAGAGACGGATGCCCGCAGATGTCTGCACAAATGGGCGGTTGATCAGGATCGGCTCCGCCAACATGGCCTCCAGCAGGGCGCTATCGCTGAGCATGGGGTCATCCAGCCCACGCTCAAGATAAGGCGTGTCTTTCTGGCGAATCGCCTGGCGGACGGTCAGGCCGGCACCGGAAATCAGGTCGACCAACCGCTCCCGTGAAGGCGGGCACCGGAGGTATTCGATGATTGTCGGTTCGATGCCTGCGTGCCGAATCATGGCCAGGGTGTTGCGGGAGGTGCCGCAAGCCGGGTTGTGGTAAATCGTGGCGACCATGACATC
>Ga0209023_10001901_pt1 | contig 27086 bp, 16 predicted proteins | sample LakOneMetagenome_FD_187468 | JGI IMG/M metagenome (GOLD analysis project Ga0209023, IMG submission 187468) | Freshwater and sediment microbial communities from Lake Erie, Canada (SPAdes) (version 2) | ecosystem: Environmental > Aquatic > Freshwater > Lentic | place: Lake Erie, Canada...
CGACCAAATGCCGCCAAATGCGTGGCGACAGCCGCCACCTACAGTGAGACGGGGCAGCAGTGGATTGATTCATCTGATGCAATATGCGGCATTTTACTTGACATAATGTAGCTTATCGGTACTTAACCAATGCGAGTTGCGTTAGGTGCAAGGACTCGCACCTCTGTGTGATTGTCGTTTTGCAGTTGATCTCCGACTTTTTCAATAATGCGCCGACGGAGCGCACACGGTTTTCAGTCATTCGCCTATCGGACTGTGCGCCTCGTGATGCTTCCGAGCTTTTGGTGTGATGGGGCCTTACGCCGAATCCGCCAATCGAGACTCTCTGACGACACACCTGTCCCACCCGCACCACCCGGCACTCTCACCTCTTTTCGTCACTGTGACGAATTAAGGGCATTGCGGACCCGCGGGAACCCAACTGTCGCATGCGTTGAAGTCGAATTAATCTGCTGAATCGGCTTCCCAGACAGCGTTTTCCGCGTCTGTTAGCGGTTCGTCAAAGTCTTCTGGAACATGCAGATCTGGGAGCTGTCCAAATGTTCGCACCGGCAGCCTGGAGGCCGACACTGGCTCATCCGTGGCCGCCCCGATCAGTGCAGAGTCGCCGATATCCCGACAATGTTCGGCGGCACGGCGCGGATCATCCGTCCTCATCCCTTGGAATTCGGATGGGTCTGAGAATTCATGATTCATTGCCGGCGGTTGGCTGCGCATCCGCGAAACCCGAGATTCTTTCCTATTACGTCGATGGGCCTCAGCCTAACCCTTTTGTCTATGTGACGCTTTCGGCTCGGTGGCGTCTCCCCTCTTCTTCGCTCTCGGTCCGGAGCCGTTCCATAGGCGCGTCGCAGGCCTTGGCTACCTATGTCGATGCGAGCAGGACTCGGATTTGGCGCGGAAGCTGAGCGGCGCAGCCCGCGCTGGCCACGAGATCTGCCAAATTGCTCCAAAGGCGCTGCCGTATCTGGCCCGGCGGAAGGTCGTGTCGCCGAGCCAGAGCGCTCTCAACGTCTGCGACGGACCCCGGGCGCCGTGGGCGTGCGGCCTGGCGGTCTCCGAAGGGGTGGTCGGTCTCGGTGAGCACGCGATCAGGTGGGATCAGATCGAGGATTTCATTGTGCCGCAGCATGGACGAGTTCACCGAGAAGTAGCAGCCCATCCCGACGGCCCGCCGTGTCTGTTCTTCGTCGCCGAGCCACCAATGAAGAACCGCGCCGCGAATGGGTCGCTTCTGAAGGCTGTCGAGGATTGACTGGGTGGCGCCAGTGCTGTGGATGCTGGTGATGCGCGGATTGTCCTGCAGCACATCGAGAATGCTTTCGAACGTTTGCAGTTGACGGGCGATGGGGACTCGTGACGTGCCGTCGAGGCCAACCTCGTTTACCGAAGGTGTCGTGGCTATGAGATTGCAGAACCGGCCAGATGAGAAGGCTTTTTGCGCACGCGCCAACCCTGGATGGCATCCCACCCCCCAGATCGTCCAGGGGTCGGCGCGGGCACTGACCTGTTCGGCCTCTGCCAGGGAGCGGGTCGCGGCGAAGACCAGCGATTCGAGCGCGGTGAGCTCTGAGGGAGCGATGTCGGGCCTGATGTGCGCATGCAGGTCGATGGGCGGTATCCGGCTCATGGGTACAGCCGGGCGAGTTCGGCGACTCCGCGTCGGCACAGATCCATCGCGTCTCGCAGGGGGTAGTCGGTTGGGAGGCTCAATGCCGTGAGATCACGGGGCCGCACGCCGCGGCGGATCAGGTTGCGCACCGCCTGCTCAACGGACTTGCCGTCCAGCCACTGTTGCGCCGCGGCGTTGTCGCTGGGGGCGATGTAGCTGGTGGTGTCGATGACGCCTGATGCCGCGAAGGAGGCTCGGCGCAGCACGCACCCAAAGCACACACCGCAAGGCTTGTCGGCCGAGATGTGATGTGCGCGTTGCCCTGTCAGCGCACAGGAGTGGGTGCTGCTCAAAAATTCCGATGCAGCCTGCTCGCCGAGCAGGTCGACTGCGTGCCGGTACATCTCCCCCTTGGTGTCGTTCGCGAAGGGGTTCACGATGTCAGCGTGGGCGCCTGCCTTGGTGAGCACCCCCGCGAGGTCGCGCAGGAAGGTGGGGTGTGTCGTGCGGGTGGAGAGGCTGCCGAGGCGCTCGGGACCCAGGGGCGGGTTGAGCGAGGCGAAGCCGTTCTCGGGAATCCACAGTGGCACAGCGTGAGCCGAGGCCACGGCCAGGCCGAGGGCCAGGAACAGCAACGAGCGGGAGCGGCTGGTGGGTTCGGTGGGGTAGGTGGTGCCGTCGATCCGCTGGCTGCGCCGGCCGAGGTGCGCCACTACGTGTTGCTGGCCTGGGCCGGGCAGCAGGCGCGCAATCTCGTCGGCAACGTGGCGCTGGATGGGGGCGAGCATGGTGTGGCTGTAGTGCGAGAGCAAGGTGTGAGTTTGGCCTGAGGTCAGCAGCGAGCGCGAGTGCAGGCCTCCGATGGCGGAGTCGGCGCCTCCGCTGAGCAGCACGACCCGCTGCGGCGCATCGCCAGGGGCTGCGGCGGCGCCCAGGGCCGGGCCCTGCCTGGCGGTGAAGGTGAGCGTCCATTGGTCGCCGCTGAGGAAGCCCAGCACGCTGGCCAGTTCCTCACCGACGGGACTCCAGACGCCGGGGTCGGAGACGGGGATTTCGAGCTCTAGGGAACGCTGGTTCCAGTTCGATCCGCGGCCCTCGCGCGGTACCGAGCGGTCGGCGGCGAACGCGGTCACCGCGATGTGCACGACGTCGATGTTCAGGTCGGTGACGGGTCCCAGCACCTCCAGACCTGGGCCCAGCGCGGGGGTGAACGTGGATCGCTGATCGTTCAACCAGTAGAAGGACGACGCGGCCACTTCGGGAGATGTTTCCTCAGCGGCGTTGAGGCGCAGAGTGAATCGGGGCATCAAGCACCGCCGCCGACGATGGCCCGGATGGTGTCCAGGCCCGCCTCCACGGCCTGGCTGATCTCGTCCTCGGTAGCGCCGGCGACGGAGAGGGTGGCCTGGGCGGCCAAGGCTTGGGCGGCGTCGCGGATGTCGTCCTCGGCGACGTCGGCCTGCTGGTGGTTGTTGACCAGGTCTCCGCTCTCGACGAGCAGCGTCTCGGCGATGATGGTGGCGATTGTTTGTCGGACGATGTCCTCTGGTGTTGGGGGGGCGCCGTCGCGTTCCTGCTCGAGCACCCACTCGCCGATCTCGGCAGCGACCAGGCGTTGTTCGTGGTCTTCGATGGTGCTGTCCGGGGCCGCGCAGGCCATGGTGACGATGCGACGCAGGACCTCGAATTCGTCGCCGAGTGACCGTAATTCGTCGTAGTTCAGTCCGAGTCGTGCCAGGGTCGCCGCGTCGCCGGTGCGGTAGGCGTAGGCCGCGGCGGCGGCGCGGCCGGCGGTGCGAGCCGAGGCCGCCGCTGACCGTTGTGGTCCGCCTCCGGAGCGGCTGGCCGTCCCGCCGCCAGCTCCGCCGCCGCCGCCACTGCCGGGGCCGTCTCCTCCGCCGCTCGGGGCCGAGCGGGGCCGGATGAGGTTGATGACCGGCCGCAATGCGGTGGGGTCCAGTGTCGGGTTGGTGGCAGTCGGTTCTTCGCCGAGGCCGTCCAGATAGGCGCTGATGGTGTCCCGCACCGCCTTGCCGTCCTTACCGCCGCTTCCGGAGTACGCGCCGCTGGTGCCCATTAGCGGGTGGGCCGGGTGTTCAGGGCGTTGTCGACCGCACGCTTGACCGGGCCGTCGGGCAGCTTGGCCTTCCACGTCGTCAGCACGCCACGTAGCTCTGCCGGGTCGTCGGGTTTGAACTGCAGCGGCGTGGCCAGGGTGAGGTCACTGGGCGGCAGCATGAGCAGTGCGTTGCGGGCGTCGATCACGGCGCCTGGCTGGCGTCGCGCAATCCGGAAGATCGCATTGATCGCGTTCTTTTGCTTGGCGGGCTGGTCTCGCATGGTGCGCCCGATGTGGCGCAGCAGGTCAGCGGCGTCGCCGAGACCGAGCGTGTCGAGTTCGCCGTCGGTGACGGAGTTGCGTTCGCGGGTGGAGTCCGAGAGCAGGTTGGCCGCGATGTCGCGCAGGCGTTCAGGCAGGCTGTCATCGATCAATGTGACCCCGGCGAAGGTTGCGGCCAGGGTCAGATACGGCGACAGGTCGAGCCCCCGCAAGGGGGGAGCCAGTTTCGCCCATCGGATCATGGGCTGCGTGAACGACCCCACGGCAGTGGACGAGTCCGCTGCATTGACTGGTGGTTCTTCCGATGCGGTTGTGGCAGAGCCCTTTTCGCCGCCGGACTCGATGGTGTCGGGAATGGCTTCCGCCGGAGGTGGACTGCCGGCCTCCTCTTCGAGGCGAGCGAGTTGATCGCGCATCTCCCCCTGGGCGAACCAGTCGAGCAGCTGTTGGAACTCGGGCTTCATCAACGCTTCCAGCGTCATCAACTTGGCGACCACCGCGGGATCGAGATCGATGCCGCGCCGCGACGCGATGGATTGGCGCACGTGCAGGTCGTTGAGGAACCGCTTGATGTAGCGAGGATTGCCCTTGAGCTTCTCGTACAGCAGTGGCGTGAGTCGGGTGGCGAAGGCCAGCTCGTCGTCCATGGAAAGGTTCGCCACCTCGCCGATGTCGTCGATGGTGCCGCCGGCGGCCCGAACCTGCGCGCACCGCGCGATCACCGCAGCCACCTCGGGTTGGCCGGAGGCCTGCAGTTGCAACAGCAGCAGGTAGGCCTGGGTGTCGAAGTGGCTCAGCGCGGGCAGCGGGATGGTGGTCTGCACGATCTTGTGCAGGTACAGCGTGGCTGGGTCCTGGTGGTCGTCGTCATCGGCCTCGGCTCGCCCCGTGGATGTGAAGCGGGTGCGGATGGCGTCGGCGACGCGGTCCTCGTCGGCGGCGATCACGAACGACATCTTGGGCACCGACAGGAACAGTCGCATCGCCTCCAGGCTCTCGACCACCGTCTCGGGCAGGCAGCGGTCGAGATCGTCGACCAAGACCACCACCTTGAGGATGTGTTGAAGATCCTTGGACTTAATCAGCTCGTCGAACTCCTCACGGAACTCGTCGAGGCCCCGCACGGACTCCTCGTCGCCCTCCTTGGGCTTGACGAGTTCGACGAGCTTGTCGAAGTCAGGAATCTGCAACGTCAGCGATGACGTCGCTGCCAGCTTGATCGCCTTGGCCCAGTCCACGCGCTTGCCGAGCCTGGTGAGCAGATTCTTGGCCTTGTCGGTCTTGGTCTCCGAGGTGCTGATCTCCGTGGTGAGCGCGGCGAGGACCTCGGCGATGAGGCTCTCCTTGGCGCCGGTGGCGGGGTCGTAGCGCCACGGGTGAGTTTGGATGACGAGCACCTTCTGCGTGGCGGTGGCGTGACGACCCAGCTCGTCGGCGACCAGGCCGAGCACGGTCGTCTTTCCGCTTCCCCAGTTGCCCGACAGGCCCAGCGCCACCGGGTCGAGTAGCTCGTCCAACAAGGCGTCAGCGACCGTCTGAGCGACCGCATCGAAGGAGAGCAGGTCGGTTTCGGCCGGGTCGTCCGACCACAGCGCCAGCGCGCTGGAACCACTCATGATGCCCCCATCAGCAACCAGCCGTACCCCCGCCGCGCAGCCTACCCACACCGATCCACCAATTGCGGGGAATATCGCCCACCGCCGCCGGGTTCTTCGGGACCGGCAACGCGTCTCCGGCAACCATCCACCGCGGCAGTAAGTGGGCCGTCCTACGCACCGATGGGACAAGACTCCCAGCCAAATGGATGACAGCAGCTATTCACGGCCACGGCCAATCCTGCTGCACCGCGACGCCATCAGGTCGAACCGACGAATATGCGGTAACCAAATATGCAGGCTTACCGGCCCCCATAGCCGAGATGCTGGGGGTCATTGCCAACGCTTCGGTCGGAATGAGTTCTGACCAGGATTCATGTGCCGATGAGCAGCGGATGAATCGTCAAGACGTCATGATTCGTGGAAACCGTTCCACACCGACCAACTTAAGTGCAAGTCGCCCGGATGTGCAATCGCTCAATTCACGCTCAACCTCGGACTCCTACGACACGAACCCGCCTCGGACCTTTCGGTTCCGAGGCGGGTTAGTCGGCAGATAGTCACCCGTGGGCTACAGGCCATCCTGCGAGGTCACCCGATCTGAATCCGACGAGGGCGACCCGTGCCGGCGACCGAGCTGGCGGCGCCGGTGGCGACGCATCACCTGCGAACCGAGCTTCGACAGCGCATAACTCAGAAGCCATCTCAACACCATCGACAGGACGGTTGCCTCCCAGCCGTCGAACTCCATCCCAACAGCGCCCAGATCAATCATTGCGGTCCTCACTCTCAACTGGCGGTAGTGAGGCAACCTTCGGGCCCGCGCCCCGTTGGCCTCAACGCCATCGCTTGGCTACGGTGGCAATATGCGCAGTTCACAGGTGCTTTTCCGCAGTTCCGCACCACCTGCGCGGAGGGCTGCCGACCTACCCGGAACAGCCTCCGCGTGGCGGCGTGATGTCTGAACGCAACCAGGCCAGGCGGGCGTTCAAAGCGCAGTTACGCGACTTGTACAGCGCGGCTGGGCGGCCTCCACAAACCGCTCTGATCGCCCGGGGGCGCAAGGCAGGCCACCATTTCAACAACTCCACTCTCAGCGATTGGCTCAGCGGCAACCGCGCACCCAAAGAATGGGACGCGTCAATTAGCTGGCTGATCGAGTCGCTTACCGCAAGCGCGGCGGCCCGCGGGCAGAAGACCCCGCCTGCGCGGAGACTCCACGAGCTGCACCTGCGGATGACCGGCCACTCGACACCCGCCGGCGCCGTCCCCTCCCCCAGACAGGCCAGGGCTCAGCTCCGACTCGACCTCGCGACGTGGTTGGAAGCGTTCATCGATAGCCACTACGCGAAACTGGCGCGCCTACCGTACTTGTCAGCCATTGACGGCGTGGAATCACTCGACGTCGAACTACGGATCCGAGCGCACTTCCGTGACCCGAGCGCGACGGGAGCCAGCCACCGCAACATGGGTTTCGACGAGTTGATCCGCACGTTTCGTCGCATCGTGCTTCTCGGCGACCCTGGGACGGGCAAGTCCTGGACGCTGCGCATGACGACTCTGCGCTTGGCCTACCAAGCGTTGCAGCTTGCCGAAGATCCGGCCTCCGATCTAGACGGCGTCATCCTGGCGTTGTCGGTGCGATGCGAGGATCTGGCTGCGGCAACGCGGGAACCCGATCGCCCGCCCGACACCCTGACCACAGTGGCCTTGGACGCCGCGCTCAAAGACGTCCCGGCACCGCCGCCCGTGCGGGCCTGGTTGGCCGATCATTGCCGCACCCACCAGACCGTCTACTTACTCGATGCATTCGACGAGATTGCCGAACGCGATCGCGCGAACGTCACGGCGCTTCTGGACGCCGCCCCGCTGGACACAGCCAGGATCATTGTGTCCTCACGGATTTCGGGATACAGCCGAGCCGTTTTCTTGCCAGCGCACAGTGCCGAGGCGGAGATCTTGCCTTTCGGCGGTCCAGACATTACAGAGTTCGTCAACGCCTGGGACTTACCGGCACAAGGGCGCGCCGAACTGATCGAGCACTTGTCGCGACCCAGCATTGCCCGCATGGCGCAGATCCCACTGCTGCTGGCATTTCTTTGTCATCTCGCGTCGGCGAACCAGCCGTTGCCCGAGACACGTGCCGAGACATACGGCCGCATCGTTCGTCGGTTCCTTCGGGGTGAACATCACGAGACGGCGGACTGGGCCGAGGGCAAACTGCCCGAAGGCCCTGTGGTGCGCGAACGCGAGCTGCGTCGTACGTTGCGCCTGTTGGCTTTCGCGATCGCGACGAGCCCGGCCGGCTGGGCCGATGAACTGTCGTCGATGGCTTTGGAGGGCCATCTGGCAGGGATGCCGCGGCCGGGGAACCTCAGCGCGGCAGAGACACTTTCAGTCCTGGCCGACCGGGTCGGAATATTGATTCCCGACGGTGATCTGCGGGACGGGCGGGACGCGTCGTACTCGTTCATCCACCGCACGTTCGCTGAGTACCTTTGCGCCGAGTACCTGGTGTCGAATCCCGAGATGTTTCACTTCGCCGCCGCAAACTACCTTCACCTATCGCCCGACTGGCGCGAAACATGGTTGCTGGCAGCATCGTACGATCCGGCAACCATTGTGCAGGTCTTGGCAGGCACCGGCCCCGACCCGCTCTACACGGCATTGAGCATAGGCGCCGAAGCCGTCGCCGACATGCCCGAAGCGCAGCGCACGGTTATCGGCAAGCAGATCGACGAGCTGTCCGTCAGGGCGGCAACGTTGGCGGAATCCGGGTCTGCCTACCGCGCCGCCCGAATCATTGGCATCAGAGCCCTGGGGCATCTACGCCCGCCGCACGGGGCTGACATTCTGGGTCGACTGGTTGCCGATGAGCGCGCCATCGACGACATTCGTGTCACGGCGGCACGGGCGCTGTCGCGACTGGGAAGCGTTGACGCGGTGCCCTATCTGAGAACAGCCCTGCTTAATTCTGGCGGCATGACGGTCGATCTGGAGGTCGCCACCACACTCAGTGAGCTCAACTTCCCGGCCGCCGCCGACGCGTTGATCGATGCAATCAACGACAGCTACTGGTACGAGGTTCAAATCAATTCAGCGGACTCCCTCTGGCGAGGCAAACAGTTCCCGGCCCTCGTCGAGGAATGGCGCACGCTCTCACCGGAAACAGACCCACAACGGCACTCCAGGCTCACCAAAGCGATCGACATCGTCGAACGAAATTGGGGAGATGTGCAGGGATGCATCGACTTTCAACGCCGGAAGGTCGTCGACATCATTTCCTTCGACAGCTACGTGCCGCGAAACGCGCCCCAACGTGACCACTCCGGCGATTACGACGAGGCGGTGCAGACGGCCATCACGTTACTCACCAAGGATGCGCCGCGGTTCGACGGCACTTACGGCTACGACGACGCCGACGTCGTCGAGATGCTTGGCCCGCAAGGCTTTGCGGGAGCTGAACCACAGAAGTACAACCTGATCTTGCAGCCGGATACGGGCGGGCCGGAACGCTGCGAAGCGGCAGAACTGCTCGGACTGCACGGCGGCGAACCCGCGTGCGACGCCTTGATCTATGCCCTGGGTGATGCCGACGAACTCGTCCGGTCGTTCGCGGCCGAAGCCCTTGCGCAACTGCGCCACGAGTCGGCGACACCTCATCTTCTCGCGGCCCTGTTCCGGGAGATCGACCGAGTTGCCAGGGACTCGTTGGTCGACGCCGTAGCGTTGCTGGACGTCGACGCCGTGGTTCGAACACTCCAATCTCCCTTTGATGCAACGGATGAACCTTCCAGGGAGGCGATTCTCGGGCTCGCGTTCTTGGGACTCAGGGACCGCCCGGTACCGGTGGCCAGCCGACGCGCCTTGCTGCCAACCCTTGCCGAGATCACCGCATTGGCCGGAGGGTGATCCTTCCGCCACGGTGGCAGGTCGAGCCGCATCGACCGCATGGCGTCGGAGTTCATGCCGCCGCCCGGCGATCAGCCAGCGCTAGCGCGACGCGATGTCCGAGCCACCGCGCCACGGGCACTGCGACCGCATTTCCGATCTGGCGCGTAGCCTGCGTTGCCGTGCCGACGAACTTGGATCGATGTTTCCGCCGGACAGTATCGGCACGACGCACCGATCACAAGCGAAGACGGTCGGGTGGGTCAGCATCGCGGCGAACGGTGCCGCACCAGCTGGCTCGACGAGCAGTTTCGTTCAGTTCATGATGGATAACAGCAGTTATCCACCCCGCAGTGGGGGCCGGCGGCACGCACTGATGGAGCGAGACACTCCCGATCTCGGGGATAACTGTTGTTATCCATGAAACCGACGCGGGCACTGCTGGCGATCCTCTCTGGTGGGCGGATAAATACCGTCTCGGTAGCACGGACCGTGGTCGAAGTTGGCCGCGCTGTTCGATCGGCCATGGCCTACTTCTCCAGCTTCACTGGCTTCCTCTTCTTCGGCGACACCTTCGGCGGTGTTGTCGGCCTGCGCAGCGGTACGCATCCCGATCCGACTCAGCGGGCACGGAGTACGACGCCGCGGTCAACGACGGGCCGCGACCTTTCGGCCGTGGTTGAAGTAGGCCATCTCCACAGCGTCCGCGCGCACACCCTCGGCGGCTGCGACGCGGTGTGCGTGGTCGATCCACTTCGCATAGGTTGATGGGTCCCACGGGCCGTACCGCGAGATGCCCCAACCGTCAACAGCTTTCAGTGCCACGGCCACGAACTGGTCCAGGATCAGAGCTCGTCCGGGTTGACGGTCACAGGCGTCTGCAGCATAGAGGAACTTGGTGAAGAACGACGGGCCGAGGTGTTTGAGGTAGTGCTGGCGCCCCCGCAGCATCGCGGTGTAGGCCTCGACGGTGTGGCCACGCTGCAGCATATCGGCGACCGCGCGCAGGGCCTCGTCCACACGCCGCGAGTCGTTGTCCCGGAACACTCGTGCGCGGCGCCCGACGAGGAACGCCGAGCCACCGGTCCCCCAGACGTAACCAGCGAGCAGTGACTGTGGCAGACCGTGACGGGTCGCGGTGTCGAGCAGATCAGCCCTTGTGATTGTGCGATAGCCGCGGTCGCCGGCAGGCAGCTGTTCGAGGAAGGTACCCCACCCCTCCGCGACCCTCGGAACCCACCATGTCGGCCGGAACTGGAAGCCGTGAGCGAGGACGTCATCATCGGCGGGGAATTTCACGTCGCCTATTCGGCTTCCTCGCGAGCGCCACCGAAGCTCCACCGGATGGCCGCGGCCAGATTGGACACGTACTCGTCTTCCAGTCCGTCGTCGTGCTGGCGCTGTATCCACGACGGGTGCTTCGCGTTGACGATGTACGGCACACCCTTAGGCAGCCGTCCAGTAGGAGCCTCGAAGGGCGGCACCGACACCCGCGCCCGCGGATAGAAGAACCTCAGCACGCGTTCGGCGTCCCGGCCCAGCGTGATCACCAGCCGCGGCCGGACGATCTCAAGTTCGCGGTGCAGGTACGAAGAGCAGTTGACGATCTCGTGCTGATGGGACGCGCGGTTCTTCGGCGGGTGGCAGTGCACCGCGTTGCTGATGAAGAGGTTCTTCTTCTCGCGGCCCGCGCGCTTAATGCCCTCGTCGATCAGGTCGCCACTGCCCTCGGTGAACGGAATCTGGGTTCCCATGCACTTCTCGCAGAGGCTCTGCCCGACCAGCGCCACCGGTGAGGTCAAGCAGCCGTAGCCGGGCGCCGACGCGGTGACGCCGTCGATATTCATCCCGTCGCAACGCCTACAGCTTTTGATTTCGTCGTCGAGGGCGAGCTTGAGAAGCTGCCGCGAAGCGACGGTGTCGTGCTCTACGGTGTTCGAACCCACCGACGGAGTGTATTGGCCGGGGCTCGCGGCGTCGGGATCACGGGCATTTCATCGGTCCCCGACGCAGACCTACTCGTCTACGGCCGAGTTGTCCGTGACAGCCTCCAGGGCATTCGTGGCACGATCCGGCGGCCATGGTCGCGGATACCAAGGTCGGACAACAACGACACAACACAGCCGCTCAAAGAGGTCACACCCATGGTGGCGCGGTTTTCCTTCTTCGCGTGGATGCCAATGAGAGGGTGCTCGACTAGGCGCGACCGGGCGTGTCCAGCAGGGCCATCCCGGACAGCGGCCATACGATGAACAACGTGCCCCCTCACGGGCGCGCGGCGGCGCAGATTCGAAACAGCGAGCTGATTGACTACCGGCCCGCTGAAGGCGAACTTGTCGCTCAAATTCCGGTCGATGAGCTGTGGTCAGTGCCGCTGGAGAGATGTGCACCTGTCCGCAAAGCGCCGTCGTACAAGGGCCAGAAAAACTTCACGGGCGAGTGGTGGTGCCTCACCACCCAATCGCACCTTTCCTTCGAATCGTGGATCGAACGCGATTTCCTGATTGCTGCGGACTTCGACCCGCAGATCGTTGGAATATCAGTACAGCCCCTCACCTTTCGCTTCCCGTCGGCCGCAGGCAGGCACCGTGAGCACACTCCCGACGTATTCCTCCGGACCAGATCCGGCGACGGCGTACTTGTAGATGTTCGGCCGGACCGACTCCTCGATGATGATTCACGCGAGGCATTTGAGGCAGCCGCTGAGCTATGCAGGCAAGTTGGCTGGTCTTTCTACCACGCTGCGGAGCAGCCTCCGATCCGGGCCGCGAATCTTCGCTGGCTCGCGGGCTATCGGAACGAACGAAACCGAAGGCAGGATTTCGCGACCGAAGTCACCGCACAATTGGCTTGCAAGTCGATGACGATCAGCGAGGCGGCCACAGCGGTCGGCGACCCAATCTTGGTCCTACCAACTCTCTATCACCTTTTGTGGACGCACGAGATCGACGTCGATATCGACTCGGCAACGATCAGCGAACGCACTCTCGTCCGGTTGGCCGACCGATGAACTCTGAACCTGCCAAGATCGTCATCGGCGACTTCTGCCGCTACGACGGCAGGTTCTGCGAGCTGGTGGCGATCGACGGAGTGGTGGCAAAGCTACGGCGCGAGGATGGTCAGCTCGCCGCTGTGAAGATTGCGGACCTGTTCGCGGACAGTTCATTCGACGTCTTCTCCCCTAGTGTTCGTCGCCGCCCGATTCCGCCAAGCTACTTCTCTACGCTGCCGAACCAGATCCAAGAGCGTGTCCTCTGGCTCGAGCATCACATCTCTGAAGTGGTCGACGGGACACCGATCGGCTCTCCGCCGCAAACAATGCCGCGCAACGGGTACGACGTCCGAGCGACATCACTTGGGCAGCGCGAACGCACCAAGTGCCTCGAACTCGAAGCTGCTGGAACGCCATTGGGACTAAAATATCTTCAGGAACTCCGCCGGCGCTACGAAAGGTCCGGTGTCGCCGGGCTCATCGACGGCCGTCTTCATCGCCGACGCTCGCCAACCCGACGCGTCGATGATCGATACGTGGGCGTGCTCTTGGAGGTCCTGAACGAGAACGAACTGCAATCGACCCGGACCGAGATCGCCTTGAAATGGCATGTGGACCGTCGAGTGGTCGAGAGGTTCAACAACCAAGTGAAACTCCCCTCTCACACCACTTTCCATCGACTGATGAAGCAACTCCCCCAGGCGCGCCACGCGACCGGATCCGCTCGAACCCGGCAGACGAGGAACCATCAGCCGGAAGGCATGTTCAGCAAGGTCGTCGCAAGCCGCCCAGGTGAGTGGATGCAGATCGACACGACACCCTTCGACGTCGGCATCCGACTCGACGAGTCCGTTAAGGGCCGAGTGGAGTTGACCGGACTCGTTGACGCTGCGACGCGAACCATCGTCGCGGCGGTGCTACGACCAACAACGAAGGCTGTGGACGCATCACTTCTTCTCGCGAAATCGATGACACCGGAACCAATGCGCCCCGGCTGGGTCGATGCCGTCCGGATGTCTAACTCCGTCCTGCCCTACCACGCCATGCGGTCTGTCGACGGCAGACTCGACCACGCTGCTGCGCGCCCCATCATCATTCCCGAGAACATCGTCTACGACAGCGGCGCGGTGTATCTCTCGAACACCTTCCGTTCGGCATGTAGGTCGTTCGGGATCAGCATGCAGCCCGCTCACAAGGACGAGCCCACCGACAAGCCAATCATCGAACGCACCCTTGGATCGGTTAAAACCCTTTTCGCACAATACGTCACCGGCTACCTCGGGTCCTCGGTCGAGAACCGAGGTAAGCACGCAGAACAGAATGCCGTCTTCTCCCTGCAAGAGCTTCAGGACCTGCTTGACGAATGGATCGTCGTCGCTTGGCAGAACCGACCCCACGACGGACTACGCGACCCGCTGAACCCGCAACGAAAGCTGACACCGAACGAGAAGTACGCGTCGATGCTCGCCGTCAGCGGCTATATCCCAGCGCCCCTGAGTTCCGACCAGTACGTCGCCCTGCTCCCCAGCCTGTACCGAACGGTGACGGCCGCGGGCATCACCATCGACTACCGGGTATACGACAGCGACGCCTTGGATCCGGCTCGCGGCGAAATCTCCGGGGTGCCAGGCAAGGGTGTTCAGTGGCAGGTTCACTACGACCCGTACGACGTGAGCCGCGTCTGGATCCGCAACCACCACGGCGAGGGCTACCTGATGGCCCACTGGACGCAGCTACAGACCGCACCACAACCGTTCGGATCGGCCTTGTGGGAGCATGCACGCCAACTCGAAACAAGTCGAGGTGAGCGACGAACGTCCCAAGAGGCGATCACCGCAGCAGTCGAGGACCTTCTGGGACGCGCGTCCGTCGCGCCTGAGTCTCCACGTCGGCGTCGCAGGACTGCGAAGGACCGCCGTGTTGTCGCGCGTACGCGGGCTGCAGCGGAGTTGCCACCGACTGTCCCCCCGACAGAAGAACCGCCTCCGCCTTTCCTGCCCTCAGAAGAAGACGTCGACGATATCGCTGATGTCATTCCGCTCCCTGTATTCGACGCCGAGAAAGAGTCCAACACATGGTGATTCGAATATGACCGTCGATGACCAGGCGCCCGAGCCTGACCTCGACCCACGCCAGCTGCCGTCAGTCACGCTTGATGGCTGGCGTAAATTCGTCGACGCGAAACCAGCAGTGTTTGACCTGCTCACTCACGACACCTACAGCACGCTCACCGGTGCGGAGAAGCTCGCCTTTGATGACCGCCGAATGGCCTATCACTCGGAGTTGGTCATCATCGAGACCTCCACGGTCCGCCACATCACCCGCCAAGGACGCCTGCTGACCCTGCTCAATCAACGCGAATGCGGCGCTCGGCGGTCCATGATCGTGTCAGGGCCTTGGGCTAGTGGGAAGACCACGACCATCAAGCTGCTCGGGAAGATCCACGAGCAGAACGTACGTCGCCGGTATCCCGGACAGGATCGCATACCTGTTGTCTACATCACGACGCCGCCGAAAGGGTCGCCTCGCAAGCTCGCATCAGAGTTCGCCAACTTCCTCGGGCTGCCGACGCGTCAACGCCACAACACAACCGACATCGCAGACGCCGTGTGCCATGTGCTCACCGAAGCCCGCACAGAGCTCGTCATCGTCGACGAGATTCACAACCTCAACCTTGCCAGCGCCGCCGGCGAGGACATGTCCGACCACTTGAAGTACTTCAGCGAGCACATGCCGGCCACTTTCGTCTACGCGGGCATCAACGTGGAGCGGTCAGGCCTGTTCACCGGAGTCCGCGGCCGACAGATCTCGGGGCGATCGGTCCTCATCAAGACAGGCAACTTTCCGTTCAACGATGAATGGAAATCCCTTGTGGCGTCTATGGAATCAGCACTGCGCCTCTACAAGCACAGGGACGGGACGCTGACGCGCAACTCCAAGTACCTGCATCAAAGAACGGGCGGGTCGATCAGCAGCCTGAGCCACCTTATTCGCGTAGCCGCGATCACGGCAATCCTCAGCGGAGAAGATGCGGTCAGCCGGGAGTCGCTCGACGCAGCCATCATCGACCATGCGGCAGAGTCCGCGACCAGTCACCCAAGCGCGCCGAAAGCCGGCTAGGCCGAATTATGCAGACGTTTACGACGAGCAGTCGCAATCAGACACTCCCGCGCCCCGTGAAGCCGCTCCCCAACGAGGTACTTGCCGAATATCTCGCTCGCCTAGCGAAAGCGAACGGCATCAGTAGTTCTCGCCTCGAAGCGCTGCTGACCCGCCGTGGACCAACGATGCGGGCTGCTTTGTGCAAGAGCGTGTCGATGAGTGACCGCGCATTAGCCTTCGCACTGCCTGAATTGCGGGTCGCTGCCGATTGGACAATTTACCCGCAGCTGCACCGGCGCGAAGTTGAGTCCATCGGCCCAGGCTGTCCACACTGCGCGTCGAGGCATGGAGAACGAATCACATTCCCACAAGTCTGGTCCACACACGACCACGTGTTCTGCGGCGTACATAGTCTGTGGCTCAACGGAACTGCGTTCCGTGTGGACGCTACACGGCCGGTCACGAAAGTGATAGGTGCTTCACGTGCGGACATACTGCTTGCACACCGACGTCACCAACGGCTTATTCACAGCCATGGCCGGGCGTCGATTCGTCAAACGATCTCCGATGCCTACGAGGTGGTGGAGCACTGGAACTACTGGCAGCCGTTGGAAGCCGTCAGCTTCCGCCTGGCCGAGCTTGAACCCGACGAGACCCAGCGGGGTCCCGGCACCGCTTGTCGCAACGCAGCCATGTACCCGGAGATCGTGCGCCTAACAACTGCGCTGTCCGATCCTTCCTGGAAGTCTCGACTGCTTGCGAAGAGCAGAGCTGAGCGTGGCAAATCCCTGCTCGAGCTGTTCGAGCTCGTCATCGACGGCCGTGTGCCGTATCGCGCCGCAGATCCCCTCTACCAGTGGAGGCTTCGTCAGCTCGCCGCTCTGGACGCCGAGACCTGCAGGGACGCAACTACCGAAGGAGTGGAAGGACCACGATGACGACCGATGATTGTGTGCCGGCGCTGCCGCGGGGCGCAGCAGGTTGCACTGAATGGGAGTTGGATGGTGATGAGCTGTACAGGATTGTCTTCACCGACGAGCAGCGCGTGGACGGCTGCGAGCATGGGGTGCATCTGTCTGCTCTGCAGTATCCAGATGGGACGCTCAGCCGGAGTAATCCGACAGAGATCTACGTGTACATCGCCGGTGACGGCCCCTTGTCCGGTGCGCAATCCCGCGCGTTGGCTCAGATACTGCTCGACGCCGCCGAGCAAGCTGACGGATGGGTGGCGCTGGAATCGAGTGAGTAAGTGCAAGCGGTCATGCGCACTCACCTGCATGGACGGTAAAGCACGAGGGACAGACGCTTTCCGATCTCTGGGAACCTTGACCGTTTGATCCTAAAGCCGACGCACGCGCGGTGCTCGTGACACGTTGTTCGCTGGCCTTCGCATCCCGGCGCAGCGCCGCGATAACGGCGTTCCGCAGCTCAGTTGGTACTTGCCTGGTACGGAGCAGCTTGCCCACCCGGTCAACCAATTCGTTTTCAGACAGCGTTTTACCGGCTGACGCATTCCGACAGTACTGCAGCACCTCGCTTGGGGGCACGATGTCAATGGTCCGGGGACCGAGTTCGCGTGCGACTGCTGAGGACTGGCTCGGCAGCCTGAAAGTCCTTGGCTTATTGCCGGTTTGGTTGAACGGATTCTCCGAAACAATCCTCTGCCGGCGCTCAGCCGCTGAGATAGCCCTGTTGATTAGTCGAGAAAACTCGTCGTGAGACTCACCGCTCCCCGCGCTCTTTCTGTACACCTGGTGTATCCGCCAGCCGGTCACGGGACCTTCGACTCCGACAATGCGAACAATGTTGTCGATGATGCGGTCGGCCGGTGTCTGCGAGATCGGTGACAACGCTTCGGAGAAAACAGGATAGGTCTTCAGTGCCGGAAGCCCAGGGCTGGTCGCCTGCGGCATAGCGCTCAAAGACGCGGGTGACTCTTTTTGTTGCGGAGCGACGCGGCGCGGCCGGTCAGCAAACGTACCCTCCCTAGTGCGGGCGGACTCCTGGTTCGAAGGCCCAGGCTCGGCCGCCGGGCTACGGGGCGTTGGCGGCGGATGAATGACAGGTACCGGGGTCGACGGCCCCTGCGAAGCTGGCGGACGCTCGCGACGGGGTTGCTCGGAAGCGGCCGTGCTGTCGCCGATCTTCGTCTCGGCTGGGGGTCGGGCGGGCGCGGCCTGTGCCGGTTGGCCAAAGAGCCTTTCGCGCTCGGCGGCAATGATGTCGCGTGCGAGTTCGGCCTCGGTGACGTCATAGGCTTCCGGAGCGCTTGCGGCCAAGTCGCTCTCGCGCGCGAAACTTTCGAATAGCGCTTTCTTCGTTGCGAGGATCTCCCGGAGCCTTTGATCCACACCTTCTTCGGAAAGCAGTCGATGAACCTGCACGGATTCCAGCTGTCCCATGCGGTGTGCACGGGCGATGGCTTGCCACTCGGTGGTGGGCTTGAGTTGTGGTTCGCAGATCACGACGACAGATGCCGCTTGAATATTCAGACCCACGCCGCCGGCGACGATCTGGGCGACCAGCACCGCACCCTTCTTGGCAGCGGAAAAGTCGTCCACCAGTACCTGTCGCTGGCTAGCTGCGACTGAACCGGTTAAAGGGCCGAAGACCCTTCCGGGCATGTGCCGTGCGATGTCGCTCAGAACGTCGAGGAAGTGTGAGAAGACGACAACACGGCGCCCATTTGCTTCCGCCTCCTGAACGATCTCGACCAGGCGCTGCATTTTGGTCGACTTGAGTCCCTGCTTCATCGTGGCTTGCCGCATCGCCATGAAGTTCCGCTGCTCTACGGCAGCGCGGTAGGCGGCGACGTCCTCGCCCGACATCGGCATCCACTCGTCGACCTCGACGAGTTCAGGCAGCTCGGTGAGGACATCTTCTTGGTTGCGGCGCAGGTACGCTGGCGCCACCTGGCGACGAAACTTCTTCGGAGCGAACTCGTTTGCATCCAGCAAAAGGCCTGGGCGCAGATAACCGACGAGATTGCGAAACTCGTCCAACCGATTCTCCAGCGGTGTGCCGGTCAGGAGAATCGCTCGTTCACAGGAGCCAATGAGCTGCGACGTACGCTGCGTACGAAGCGCGTCGGGGTTCTTGATGTAGTGCGCTTCGTCGACGACCACGCAGTTGAGTGTCGGTGTGGAGACCTCGTCGTTGAGCCAACGCAGGGTCTCGAAGGTAGTGACGCCGACGCCGCCGTTGCGCTCCCAGTTCTTGGCCGCCCATTGTCGGTCGGGCCCATGTAGGCGGTGCGCGGGCAGTTTCGATTTGGCGGTGACTTCGCGGACCCAGTTCGTCACTACTGCGGCGGGGCACACGACGAGGAAGTTGTGCTCGCCTTTCGCGCGAAGGTGCGCCAAAGCTGCGATGGCTTCGACGGTCTTGCCCAGGCCCATCTCGTCGCCGATAATGACTTTCCGCTGGACCAGAGCGAAGCGTGCAGCGAAGCTTTGATATCCGCGTAGCGACGCTGTGAGGTAGTCGCCTTTCAGCTCGAAATCACGTACCGCTTCAATGATTTCGGTGGGCAGATCACCGTGGGTCTTCTCGTCATCCTCGGTGATGAATCCCAGTTCGGCTAGCAGCGCGAAATAGTCTGCAGGTCGGGTGAGGAAGTCCTCCCACGGGTCCCCGCTTGTTGCTGCGTCTTGCGCATCGGCGATCGCACGCGCGGATCGGGCCACAATCTGAATGGCGTCGCGGAAGTCCTCGACGGTCGACAATGCGCTCGGAATGACGATGGCATGGGTGACCGTGTTATCGATGGCTGCCGCAACGGGTGCCAGTTCCTCGACGATCGCCATGTCCGCCGACGACGTGGAAGCACGACGTGCCGCATCCCAGGCGCGGAGGCGGCGCAGGAATTCAGAGTGTTCTGGGGTGCGGTTCTTAATGTCGATGCGCATCGGCATCTCATCGAAGGTGTTCTGTCTCAGCGTCCGAGCGGCAGCGCGGATGCGGGTGGCGGAGGTCTCCCCGATGCCGTCGAAGTACTCGAGTATGCCCTCGTTGTTCAGGACGGCGAGCACGTTGGTGATGCCGTTGTCCGTCAGAGCCCCGACGCGGATCTTGTCGCGGGTGGCTTCCCGGAGTCGTTCGACGGACATGTCGGCCAGCATCCGGTCGGTCTCTTTGTTTCGGACCTTGTTGCCGGCGTCGACTGCAGACCTGCGCAGCTTGGATTCTTCGGCGGCTGCGCGCCGGATGACGGCTGTGGCGTTCGGGAGGATCGCGAAGGTCGTCGAGTCTTCAAGCGTGGCGGTTTGGCCGTGGTCGGGTAGCTGCTGTTTGAAGCCCACCCAGTCGGCCAGCGCGTCGCGCAGAGTCAGGGCCCGGATGCGTTGATCGTCGACCGGCCGGGCCTGCTCGATAGCCTGGCCGATACCGCTGGTGAGGAACCATCGACGGTAGTCAGTGAGAAACTGCGCTGCCTGGTTGGCTTTGTCACGTGTTCCGCCGAACATCAGCAGGCGGCCGAACCCGGTCACCTTTCTCAGGTCCTCAGTTGCCGCAGCGACCTCGGTGGTGAGGCGGTCGAGTTCCCGTTGAATGTCGGGGTGGATCGGCGGGAGGCAGGCAGCCCTGGCCATGGCGTGAATGGCGGACTGGTCGTCGACGCGCAGCGGGATGATGTGCCACAGGTAGCGGTTGCTTCGCCGCGCCTTGACAGTGCGCGCGCGTAGTGCTCCGGACTGTGCGGCGGCCGCGCTAGCAATCTCGTGGCGGGCCGCGGTCACCGCTGTGGCGGCGTCAACCCAGCCGCGCACCTGATCACCAATCGCCGATGTTGACGGCTGTTCGTCGCTGGCCATGGTCCCCGTCGAATCGATTCGCTTTCTGCGGGAGATTAGCGGACCTAGCGACGGTTCGTGGACTACCCCCGATACTGTCGGAGGGGTCGACTAGCGTGGGCCGGCTATCGACAGGGAGGACAAACAGTGCTGCTGGAAGAGTTGAAGCCTGGTTTGCGTATCGACGGCCTGATCCCAGCCCAGGTGATCACGGTGATCTTTGCCCAGTGGCACGGCACCGACGCGCTGGAGCTGACCTATAAGGCCAACGACGGCGCACTCGGCCAGCAGGTCGTGTTCCGCAAGGACCAGGACAACCTCACCGTCGCCCAGACCGGCAGCCGCGCATTCGACGCCAACGCCACCGACTTCAAAATGGTCGCCGAGGCGCAGCGAATCACCCTGGCCGGGCTGTTCGACCCCATGCTGGCCGTGGCCACCAGCGATGTCCGACCGCTCCCCCATCAGATCCGCGCGGTTTACGGCGAGCTTCTCCCCCGCACCCCGCTGCGCTTCTTACTTGCCGATGACCCCGGCGCCGGCAAGACCATCATGGCCGGCCTCTACATCAAAGAGCTGCTGTTGCGCGACGACGTCCGCCAGTGCCTGATCGTCGCGCCGGGCGGGCTGGTCGAGCAGTGGCAAGACGAGCTCTTCTTCAAGTTCGGGCTGCGTTTCGACCTGCTGACGAACCAGCTAATCGACGCCAACGTCAACTTGAACGTCTTCGAGACCAACCCGCTATTGATAGCGCGAATGGATCAGCTGTCCCGCAATGAGGAGCTACAGGCCCAGCTCGCGGAAACCGAGTGGGACCTGATCATCGTCGACGAGGCGCACCGCATGGGCGCCCACTACTTCGGCGGCAAGCTCGAAAAAACAAAACGCTTCCTCCTCGGTGAAATGCTCGGGCGAATCACCCGGCACCTATTGCTGATGACTGCCACGCCGCACTCGGGCAAGGAAGAAGACTTCCAGCTCTTTCTCACGCTGCTCGACCGCGACCGCTTCGAAGGCAAAAACACGAAGACCGCCAACACCGACGGCATTATGCGCCGCATGGTCAAGGAGGACCTTCTGACCTTCGAGGGCAAGAAGCTGTTCCCCGAGCGTCGCGCCGAGACGGTGCCCTACGAGCTCACCGAGCTGGAGTACTCGCTCTACGCGCAGGTCACTGACTACGTGCGCGAAGGGATGAACCGGGCCGACCGGGTGGGCGGCAAACGCAAGAATACCGTCGGGTTCGCGTTGACGGTGCTGCAACGGCGGCTAGCCTCCAGCCCTGAGGCCATCTACAGGAGCCTGGTCCGGCGCACCGAGCGCCTGGAGCGCAAAAAGCTGGAAATCCTCAACGGCACCTACACCGATAAAGAACCCACCATCGACCTCGAGGGCCTCGACGCCGACGACTACAACTCTGAACAAATCGAGGAACTCGAAGAGGAACTGCTCGACGCTGCTACCGCCGCACAAACCGTCGAGGAACTCGATGCCGAAATACTCGAACTCGCAGACCTGACGACGGTTGCCAAGCAGGTCCGCGACTCCGGCACCGACCGCAAGTGGACCGAGCTCAGCAGAATCCTGCAGGACGAAGCGCTGACCGTCGACGCCAACGGCTGGCCTCGCAAGCTCATCATCTTCACCGAACACCGCGACACCCTCGACTACCTCACCGGCCGCATCCGGACGTTGATCGGCAAGCCCAACGCCGTACAGGCCATCCACGGCGGAGTGCGCCGCAAGGAACGGCGCATGATCACCGAAGAGTTCACCAAGAACCGCGACTGCCAGATCCTGCTGGCCACCGACGCCGCCGGCGAAGGCCTCAACCTGCAAGCCGCCCACCTGATGGTCAACTACGACCTACCGTGGAACCCCAACCGCATCGAACAGCGATTCGGGCGCATCCACCGTATTGGCCAAGAAGAGGTCTGCCGTCTATGGAATCTCGTCGCCAGCAACACACGCGAGGGCGCGGTCTTCGAACGCCTGCTGGAAAAGATCGAAGAACAGCGGAAGGCATACGGCGGCAAGGTCTTCGATGTTCTCGGCGAAGCTTTCGCAGATACTCCTTTGCGTGACCTGCTACTAGATGCGATCCGCTACGGCGAACGCGACGACGTGAAGGCGAAGATGCACGAGGTCATCGACCACAAGGTGGCCGATGGACTGAAGGAGTTGCTCGATGAACGCGCACTGGCGTCGGATCACCTCGCCGACGCGGATCTGGCCAAGCTTCGCGCCGCCATGGACGAAGCCCGTGCCCGCCGTCTACAACCGCACTACATCGAACTCGCATTCAAGGCCGCGTTCACCCGGCTCGGTGGCCGCATCGCCAAACGCGAACGAGGCCGCTACGAGATCGCGAACGTCCCAGCACAAATCAGAGCCAGCAAGTACCAGCCGATTGCGACCAAGTACGACCGAGTCGCCTTCGATCTGGAGCACGTGCACTCCGAGGAACTGGCGCGAGCCGACCTGCTCGCGCCAGGACACCCGCTACATGACGCGGTCATGGACGAAGCGATTCGGCGTTTCGGCGGCACTCTCAATAGCGGCACGGTACTCGTATCGGCAACCCTAGAGGAACCCCACCTACTTGTCGGAGTCGTCGAAGAGGTCGCCGACGCCACCGGTGCCGCAGTGTCCCGACGATTCGGCTATGCCTTTGTCGACAGCCTCGGCACTGTGACCCCCGCGGGACCAGCACCGTATTTGGATTGTGTTGCCGCTCCGGATACCCCGGCTGTCACGGCGGCACGACGATCTCCTTGGCTTGCCGACGCCGAGGATCGCGCAACCAGCTGGATCATCACCACGCAACTGCCTGAGTACCTCGCGGAGGTGCAACCACGTCGTGCGGCAGAACTTGCTAAGGCTCGGGAGCTTGTCGTGAAAAGGCTTGAAGGAGAACGTGACCGGATACTTCTCGATGCTGCGGTTGCAGCCGAGAAGGAGCGTGCTGGGGAGAGGCCGAAAGAGTCGGCCGAGAGCCTTAACCGGAAGGCGGCTGACCTTGATGCGCGTCTACGCAAACGCCTTCAGCTGCTGGACAAGCAGGCGCTGATGTCGACCAAGCCGCCGCGCATCATCACGGCCGCGCTAGTGCTACCGGTTGCCATGGTGGACGGCGACCTGCCCACCTCGGCGCCGATTCACGCCAAGGAGACCAAAGAAGTCGAGCGTCGAGGTGTCGATCTGGTGATGACGACCGAACGAACGCTTGGTCGCGCACCGGTCGAACAGTCGTTCAACAACAAGGGATTCGACATCCTATCTTCGGATGCTGGGGGTGATACCTACCGCATCGAGGTCAAGGCCCGACTGGACGGTGCCGCCGACTTCTTCGTTACGCACAACGAGGTGATGGTCGGCAAGAACGCAGCGCCGCGTTACCGACTGGCACTGGTCAAAGTCGATCCGCGAGGGCCAACCCTTGATGAAGTTCGTTATCTAGACAACCCGTTCGCATCAACGGACCTCGGCGACTTCGATGCAACCGGGGTGCGCGGTGACTGGAACAAAATGTGGAACAAAGGAACTGAGCCATTCTGATGACTTCCGAGAACCAAGTGCCAAAGCGCAAGCTGATCGAGGTCGCTCTGCCTTTGGAAGTGATCAACCGGGAATCGGCCCGGGAGAAGTCCATCCGGTATGGCCACCCTTCCACGCTTCATCTGTGGTGGGCGCGCCGCCCGCTCGCGGCTGCCCGCGCGGTCCTGTTCGCACAGCTCGTCGATGACCCCTCCTCGCATCCTGAGGAATTTCCCACCGAGGAGCTACAACGTAAAGAACGCGAACGGCTCCACAAGCTGATTGAGCGCCTGGTCGTCTGGGAGAACATCCAGGATGAGAAATTGCTCGCCGAAGCACACGCCGAGATTCTGAAGTCCACAGACGGGAATCCGCCTCCGATCCTCGATCCCTTCGCGGGGGGCGGCACGATACCGCTGGAGGCTCAACGACTAGGGCTCGAGGCGCATGCGTCAGATCTGAATCCCGTAGCAGTGCTGATCAACAAGGCGATGATCGAAATCCCGTCAAAGTTCACAGGCCGGCCCCCAGTCTTTCCTGACCTTGCACGGTCTGAGATCCGCTCTTGGAAGGGGTCGGAAGGACTGGCTGCTGACGTGCGTGCTTACGGCGCCTGGATCCACAGCCAAGCCGAGGAGCGTATCGGGCATCTTTATCCAAAAGCAACGTTGCCTGGCGGATCAACCGCCACAGTGATCGCATTTATTTGGGCGAGGACGGTCATGTGCCCAAATCCCGCCTGCGGTATCGATATGCCGCTCGTCGGGAATTGGTGGCTTAGCAAAAGGAAAGGCAAGGAAACATATCTTGTACCTTCGGTATGCGCGGATGCCTCCCAACCGTCCGGTCATCGCGTTACATATGCGCTAAGCCACGACGCCGGGCGGCTCCCAGATCGTGTAAATGAAGGCTCTGTCGGGCGTACGGGTGCGACATGCGTTTCTTGTCAGGCAGCCGTGCCGCTCGCGTACATAAGGGAAAAAGGTCGCGCGAAGAAAATTGGTTCTCAGCTTATCGCAAAAGTCGCCGAGGGTAATCGCCAGAGAATTTATCTGCTGCCTTCCGAAGTGGACGCGCGCGCGACAATCGTGGCAGTGCCTGAGGACACAGTCGTGGGCTCGCTTGGATATTACCCACGGGATTTGAAAGCCCCCACCTACGGCCTGACAGAATTTACAGATCTATTCACAGCTAGACAGCTGTTTGCACTTACCACCTTTAGTGACCTTGTATTGGAAGCCCGAAGTCGAGTAATTGCCGACGGCGGAAGTGAGGATTACGCTAAAGCAATCGCTACCTACCTGGCCCTAACCCAAAGCAAAATGACCAATCTATCGTCGACAATCACGACATGGATGAGCGACAGAGGTGCATTCCGAGAGACGTTTGCTCGTCAAGCGATACCGATGAGCTGGGATTTCGCAGAAGCCAATGTCCTCTCTGAGGCTGGCGGTGGTTGGCTGACCTTTCTCGATAAAACAGCAAGAGTTATTGAGGCACTCCCGAGTGGTGTGGGGAAAGTTCAGCAGGCCGACGCAGCGCACCGAAGTTATGATCGTCTCGTTATCAGCACCGATCCGCCGTATTACGATAATATCGGTTATTCCGATCTGTCGGACTATTTCTATGTTTGGTTGCGACGGACATTAAAGGAAATATATCCAGATTTGTTCAGCACACTCCTTGTGCCTAAAGCTGATGAGTTGGTCGCTAACCCTTACCGTCACAGCGGAAAAGAAAGCGCCAAGGATTTCTTCGAAACCGGCTTCCGTTCAGTCTTTAAACATGCCAGGGGATCAGCGTCAGGTAGCTTTCCGATCACTGTTTACTATGCGTTCCGTCAAAGTGAATTTGACGGCGCTGGCGAAGCGTCGAGCGGTTGGGAAACCCTGCTCGAGGGTGTAATACAGTCAGGCTGGGAAATCACTGCTACATGGCCAATGCGGACGGAAGGCGCTGGACGCCTAATGGCGATGGGCCAGAATGCGCTGGCCTCGTCTATCGTCTTGTCGCTCCGTCCGCGCAGTAATAGCGCCATCACCACTGACCGCAGAAGCTTCGTGGGCGCCCTGCAATCTGAACTACCACGGGCATTAGTCAGGCTTCAACAGGGTCAGATCGCTCCAGTTGACCTTCCGCAGGCTGCGATCGGCCCGGGAATGGCTGTTTTCAGTCGGTACGGTGCTGTCCTCGAATCTGACGGCTCGAAGATGTCGGTTCGCTCGGCGTTAGCGCGGATCAACGAGACTCTCGACCAGGTGCTCAATGAGCAAGAAGGCGACTTCGATTCAACGACGCGGTTCGCGATCGCCTGGTATCGCCAACATGGCTACGGCACTGGCACTTTCGGGGACGCAAACAACCTCGCCAACGCCCGCAACACCACCGTCGACGCAATGGACCGCGGCGGAATTCTGACCAGTCGGGCCGCCAAAGTCCAACTCATCAAGCCGTCAGATCTGAGTACGGACTACGACATTCTCACCGACCTCCACACCAGCAACTGGGAGGCACTGCACCACCTGATCAAGACACTCGAAGGCGAAGGTATCAGTGCAGCGGGCGATTTCTTACGCACGGCACTGAGCCGTCCCGACGGTGCCACCGACGCTGACCTCATCAAAGAACTGGCGCACCTCCTTTTCCGCATCGCGGAGAGCAACGGCTGGACCAAAGACGCACTGAGCTTCAACACTCTGGTCACCAGTTGGCCAGAGATATCCGATGCCGCACGAACGGACAAGTCTGCAGCGAGTTCGCAGAGTGCACTCGACTTCGATGAAGTGGACGACTGACATGGGATTCCTGACACCGATGCACGAGTTGGGTGAATATTTGAAGTGGACTCGTTCCGGGGAGATCCAATTACCGGACTTCCAACGCGGTTACAAATGGGAAGATGAACGCATCCGTCAGCTCTTGGTGACGGTGCTGCGCGGACACCCCATGGGTGCGGTCATGCTGCTTAAGACCGGCAACTCACAGGTGCGATTCAAGCCCCGCGCCATCGAGGGTGTTCACCTCACCCCAGGCACCGACGCGAAGTACCTGCTGTTGGACGGGCAACAGCGTCTGACATCTCTGACGGAAGCCCTCAGCGGGAATGGCGTGGTCGCAACGAAAGACAGCCGCGGACGATTGCTCGACCGACGCTACTTCGTCCACATGGAAACCGGTCTCAGCGACCCGAACCGTGTTGACGAGGCAGTGATTTCGGTACCCG
>Ga0209023_10001902_pt1 | contig 27079 bp, 23 predicted proteins | sample LakOneMetagenome_FD_187468 | JGI IMG/M metagenome (GOLD analysis project Ga0209023, IMG submission 187468) | Freshwater and sediment microbial communities from Lake Erie, Canada (SPAdes) (version 2) | ecosystem: Environmental > Aquatic > Freshwater > Lentic | place: Lake Erie, Canada...
GCGAGTCGGTGGAGCAGCGCGCGCACGGCTACAGGTCGGCGTGCAGCTGCCAGACGCGTTCGGCCGAGTCCCGCCAGCTGAAAGCCCTGGCCCGGTCGCTGCCGAAGATGCGCAGGCGCTGATCCAACTCGGAATCTGTCAAGACCCGGGTCATCGCGGCGGCGAGCCGCTCGGAGTAGCCCCCGGAATCAGCCAGCGGCACGGTGACCCCGGCGTCCCCGGCGGCTTCGACGAGGGCGGGTGCGTCGGAGTGCACAACCGGAGTGCCGAGGTGGAAGGCCTCGATGATCGGGAGCGCAAAGCCCTCCTCCTTGCTGGGGTACACGAAAAGCGAGGCCCGTGCGATCACAATGGCGAGGTCTTCGTCGCTCAGTCCCGACATGGCGCGCACGCGGCCGGGTTCGAGCCCGGCTTCGTCGGCGACCGTGGCGATATCGAGCTCGCCCCAGGACTCCGGACCGATCACGATGAGGGGCAGGTCGGGGGCGCCCGGCAGCCCCAGGGCCGTGATGAGCGATGTGACGCCCTTTCGCGGGTCAAGGGAACCAGCTGTCGCGATATATGCGCTGGGCAGCCCCAGGGCGGCCACGCGCCCGGAGACCAGTGAATCTGCCGGCAGAACGAGTCCGCTGCCCACTGCGCCGCCGATGACGCGCACGCGGTCACCAAAATCCACGATGTCGGCCAGCTGGGCTGCCACGGCGTGGCTCGGCACCACCACGGCGTCGGCGTGTTTGCGGGCGCGCTTCACCATAGCCTTCGTCCAGCCCACCGTGGCCGTGGTGAGTGACTCCGGATGCGTCCACGCCAGCACATCGTGGATTGTCACCGCGATCTGGGTGCCGTCGTTCACTCGGTCGTGGCGCCGCAGGGGAGCGAGCAGCGACGGAGCATGGATCATGCCCGTTCCCGACGATGCCGTGACGCCCAGGCTCCAAGCCGCTGCAACTTCTCGACGGGCCAGGGAGGTCTTCGACAGCGACGCCAGGCCCGGCAGGGCGGCCTCGATCATCTCGTACTGTTCGGGCGTTGACGACGTGACGATGCCGGCCACCTCGCAACCGCTCGGTGCGGTGGCGATCAGCGCGCGCGTGAGCTCCTCGGTGTAGCGGCCGACGCCACCGGGAACGGGCGCGACCATCTGGTCGACGACAACACGGAGGGTGATCATTCGGCTTCGAGAGCTCCGGCCGCGGCGGCATCGGCGAGGGCCTCACGCCACGGGCGCATCGGCTCGAGTCCGGCTGCGATCCAGGCGTCGTGGCCCAGAACGGAGTACGCGGGACGCGGTGCCGGGCGAACGAATGCGGAGCTGTCGGTGGGGAGCACGCGTTCGGGGTCGAGTCCGGCCTCTTCATAGATCGCTCGGGCGAAGTCGAACCAGGTCGTCTCGCCGGAGTTGGTGCCATGATAAATGCCGGCCGGGGCATCCGCGTCGAGCAGGTACACGATCTGAGCCGCGAGGTCGCTCGTCCAGGTGGGCTGGCCCAACTGATCGTTCACCACGGTCACGGTGTCGTTCGTGGCGGCGAGGCGCAGCATGGTTTTGGCGAAGTTGGGGCCGTGCTGACCGTAGAGCCACGCGGTGCGCACAATGTACGTGGCCGGCGCGTTCTTGGCGAGCACGAACTCCTCGCCGGCGGCCTTGGTTCGGCCGTACGCACTGATGGGGTCAAGCGGGGCGTTCTCGGCGTACGGAGCGGTGGCGCTGCCGTTGAACACGTAGTCGGTCGACACTTGCACGAGTCGCACACCGGCGACGTGGGCCGCCATCGCCAGGTTCTTGGCACCCACGGCGTTCACGGCATACGCCGCGTCCTCGTTCGTTTCGGCGTCGTCGACCTTGGTGTACGCGGCGGCGTTGATCACCACGTCCTGGCCCTCGACGGCGGCCGTCACGGCGTCCAGGTCGGTCACATCGAGGTTCTCCCGGCCAAGGGCCGTCACCGTGTGGCCGGCCAGCGCCGCCTGCAGGTCGCGGCCGAGCATGCCGGATGCTCCGGTAATCAGATACTTCATGAGTTCCCCTAAAAGGTGTTTGGAACCGCTTGCCCCGACGCTACCGCGAAATCGGCCCCGGCGAGGGTGCCGGTGTTAGTTGTCGAGGGCGGCGCGCGCCTTGAGCGGCTCCCACCAGCTGCGGTTGTCGCGGTACCACTGCACCACGTCGGCGAGGCCCTGTTCGAAGGGGACCTCGGGCGCGTAGCCGAGTTCGGCCTGGATCTTGGAAATGTCAACCGAATAACGCAGGTCGTGCCCGAGGCGGTCTGCGACGCGGTCCACGTACGACCAGTCCTTTCCGGTGGAGTCGAGCAGCATTTGGGTGAGCTCCTTGTTGGTGAGCTCCGTGCCGCCACCGATGTTGTAGATCTCACCCGCGCGGCCGTTCACGAGCACCATGGCGATGGCGCGGGTGTGGTCGTCCACGTGCAGCCAGTCGCGAATGTTGTTGCCCTCGCCGTAGAGGGGAACGTGCACGTCGTCGATCAGGTTGCTGACGAACAGCGGGATGACCTTCTCGGGGAAGTGGTACGGGCCGTAGTTGTTCGAGCAGCGCGTGATCGACACGTTCAGGCCGTGGGTGCGGTGGTAGCTGCGGGCGAGCAGGTCGCTGCCGGCCTTGGACGCCGAATACGGCGAGTTAGGTTCGAGGGCGCGCTCTTCGTTCCACGAGCCCTCGGCGATGGAGCCGTAGACCTCGTCGGTGGAGACGTGCACAAAGCGCTTGAGGTTGTTGCGCAGGGCCGCGTCGAGCAGCTGCTGCGTGCCGAGAACGTTGGTCTCCACGAAGATCGAGGCGTCGCGAACCGAGCGGTCCACGTGGGACTCGGCGGCGAAGTGCACAACCGCGTCGATGTCGGGAAACAGAGTGTCGAGCAGCTTGCCGTCGCGGATGTCGCCGTGCACGAACGAGTACCGGGGCGAATCGGCGATGGGCGCCAGGTTCTCAAGGTTTCCGGAGTAGGTAAGTGCGTCGAGCACCACGACCTCGGCGCCTTCGAGGCCCGGATATTTGTCTTCAATGGTGCGGCGAACAAAGTTCGAGCCGATAAAACCGGCGCCGCCGGTGACGAGGATCTTCATGTGGAGGTAACCGTTCCGTTTGCTTCAATGGCCTCGGCGATCATACCGTGGCCAGCGGGGGTTCCTCTGGGCATGGGCAATTCCTGCGGGCTGTGGTGCGTCTGAAGTTATCGGTCGTACTTCACGTTAAGCTGGCCCCGACTGAAATCAAAGATGACATAGTGGTTGTTTTGAGGCTTGAGGGAGCTGTTTATGCGAGATCTGGGCAACACTACCCAATCGACAGATTCACGCGCGGCCTGGTTGGGCGCTAGTTCTTACTGGACACCGAACCACCTCACGGTTTCCGCATGGTTGGGTCATGCACCTTTTGGTTTCTGGCTTGTGGATGCCGTTCGCCCTCGGTCGATCGTAGAACTCGGAACACATTTCGGTTTCTCCTACTTCGTTTTCTGCGAAGCTGCGGTTCGGCTGGGGCTGGACACGCGAGCCTACGCCCTCGACACCTGGGAGGGGGATGACCAGGCTGGCTTCTACGGAGAAGACGTATTCGAGTCTGTTTCTGCCATCAACGAGGCCAAGTACTCGGAATTCTCGACGCTCCTGCGTGGCTACTTTGACGACTCGCTCACTGAGATCCCCGATGGAAGCGTGGATCTATTACATATCGATGGGCGACACGGTCTTGCAGACATCACCCATGATTTTGAGGCTTGGCTTCCCAAGGTGTCCACCCGCGGCGTGGTGATATTCCACGACATAGCTGAACGCCAGGAGGGATTTGGTGTTTGGAAGTTCTGGGAGACGGTCCGGGAGAAGTACCCGTCCTTCGCCTTCACGCACTCGCATGGTTTGGGAGTTCTCGGCGTGGGCAGCGATTTATCGACAACGGTGCAGTCCTTCTTTGCCGCGGGACGAGAGGTCCCGAATCGAGTGCGCGCCGCCTATGAGCACCTCGGTTCGGAAACCGAGGATCTCGCGGCCGTCCATGATCGTGCCCGACAGAACGAGGAACTTGTGTGTCAGATCCTCGCAAGGGACCGCAGTATCGACCAGATTCAGAGCGAGGTTCGCGACGTGAGAGCCCGTTTGGAAGCGGCCGAAGCGCTGTCAACAGGGCTCCACCAGCAATTGGACGCGCTCACGGCCAGTACCAGTTGGCGGGTTACTCGCCCGCTCCGTGTCATCGGCACACGGCTCAAGCCCTAGCCCCGGGTGGTCGGGATTCCGCCGGAGAGGGGATAGGTAGACTTCCTAGCGTGCAGATTCGCGAACTCTCTATCCCAGATTCCTACGAGATCACCCCGAAGCAGTTCGGTGACGACCGGGGAGTATTCCTCGAGTGGTACCGGTTCGACAAGCTAGCCGAGAAGGTCGGGCACTCCCTCGACCTGGCCCAGGCCAACACCTCGGTCTCCAAGCGTGGCTCCGTCCGCGGCATCCATTTCGCCGATATTCCGCCGAGTCAGGCCAAGTACGTCACAGCAGTTCACGGTGCCGTCCTCGACTTCATCGTGGATATTCGCCTTGGATCACCGACCTACGGCCAGTGGGACAGCGTGCTGCTCGATGACACCGATCGCAAGGCGGTCTACATCGCCGAGGGACTCGGGCACTGCTTCGTCGCCCTGACAGAAAACGCTACGGTGAGCTATCTGGTGAACAGCACCTTCAGCCCGGGCCGCGAACACGGCATCAACCCCCTCGATGAAGAGATCGGTTTGGTCTTCCCAAGTGAGGCGGGGGAGCTGTTGCTGTCGGCAAAAGACACCGATGCGCCGGGCCTCTCGGCTGCTGCGGCTTCCGGTCTGCTGCCGACCTGGGATGCCGCCCGTGCCTACTACGACTCGCTGAACGACAGGAAGTAAGACCATGCGCGGAATCATTCTCGCCGGCGGTTCGGGCACGCGCCTGTGGCCGATCACCAAGGGCATTTCGAAGCAGCTGATGCCCATTTACGACAAGCCGATGATCTATTACCCCTTGTCAACGCTGATGATGGCGGACATCAAAGAGGTCCTCATTATCACGACGCCCGAATACAACGAACAGTTTCGTGCGTTGCTGGGTGACGGCTCGGATCTTGGAATTCGCATCGAGTACGCGGTTCAGCCCTCGCCGGATGGTTTGGCGCAGGCATTCATCATCGGCGAGGAATTCATTGGAAATGAGAGTGTCGCCTTGGTGCTGGGTGACAACATCTTCCACGGGGCGGGACTTGGCTCGGCGCTTCGCGGAAACGCAGAGATTGAAGGCGCACGCATCTTCGCCTATCACGTCAGCAACCCCACCTCGTACGGCGTTGTCGAATTCGACGAGTCGATGACGGCGATCTCCATCGAGGAGAAGCCCACGAAGCCTAAGAGCAATTACGCCGTGCCCGGACTCTATTTCTACGACAACTCTGTTGTCGAGATCGCTAAGACAATCGAGCCGAGTGCTCGCGGTGAGCTTGAGATCAGCACCGTCAACGAGCGATACCTGGAGCAGGGCGGTTTGCACGTTCAGGTGCTCGACCGTGGGACTGCCTGGCTCGACACGGGAACGTTCGAGTCAATGATGCAGGCGTCGGAGTACGTGCGCGTGATCGAGGACCGGCAGGGATTCAAGGTCGGGTGCATCGAGGAGATCGCTTGGCGTGCGGGCTGGATCAGCGACGCACAGCTGGCGATTCTTGCTGCACCGCTGTTGAAAAGCGGTTACGGCCGCTACCTGGCCAACCTCGTGTCGGGTGAGTGAAGGTTCGATCTAATCGGCTCGGCGAAAGGCAAGGCGGTTGCGCACCACCCGCAAAGGATGACGCAACAGTCTTTTCACTCGCTGGTCCCACGCACCGAGTACCCGTGCAAGGCCCGCCTGGAGGACGGTGATTTCCGCGATTCGATCTTCCAGCTCGGTCTGCAGGTGAGCGGTTCTTTCCTGCAAATGGGCGTTGTCTGCACTCAGCAGCTCAAGTGCGCTGGCCTGGGCGTTCTTCTCGGCCCGCAGGGCCACTCGACGTGCCTCTAGAAGCCCGAGCGTGATGTCGCGATCAGAGACGATGTCAGCGGCGTGAAGTCGTTTTAGAGCATCTCGGTCGATGGTGGTTTTTGGGGCAAGAAACGCAGTACCAGGCTCCACTGTGCTGTCGTGTGCAAGTATCTCGACGTACCTGTCGAATGCAGACTCGACCGTGCTTCGATCCGCAGCTATTTCCGTGCTGAAGTCGAATTCCTCTGAGTCCAAGCGTTTGATCATGGTTTCAAGCTCGGGGCCGGTTTGCACGATGTGCTCTTGAAGTTTCCTGTCTTCAAAATAGTTGCTGATCTTGTCCTGGTGAATGGATATGAAGGGTACGTTTTGACTGTAGGAGAAAATGGAAATATGCAGTGATGACGCGACCACCCTGCTCATCTGCCCGATAACTGAGTGCAACTCAAGAGGGCTGAGTCGGTCAAGGAAAATGCTGTTCGTGCGATCAAAGGGCAACGTCTTCATGAACGACTCATCCGCGTTGTAGTGCGTGAATGGGATGAAAACCTTCTTGTATGGGATGGCATTCAGGATCGGTACGAGATCTTCGATGAGTCGCAGGGAGTGCGGCACCAACTGGATCCCGATCACAGGCTCGCCCGGCTCAAGCCCGGGAATCGCAAAATGCTCACTACGCAGAATGGTCGTCGTGCAGGGCACCACTTCGGCCTCCGGTACCCACTTACGCAGCACTTCAGTTTCTCTTTCCGTGCGGCCGGAGACGAAGGAATAATCGGTCAAGTAACCCAAGTCATCCGCCTTGGACCATACTCCGGCGGCATTGAGAATATTGTGTCCCTTCGGGCGGAAGAGATCGTAAAAAGGATCACCCTTGACGCGGAGGAGGTCGCCGCCGCCGACGATCAGGGGGCGCGGGAGATTCGGTAGGAACGGGTCTGCTACGTGCGGAGCTATTCCTCGCTCACTAAGGATCTGCGCGGATGCAAGACCAATGGCGATATCGCCCGTGTTCTCACTGATCGAATCGAAGAGAAGATGAGCTCGGCGTGCTGACATCGTTGGATCATTTCTCGGTTGACTTCACCGGTGGTTCGTGCGGAACTCTTCCAATCGTGCTCGTGCGCTCAAACCTAGTGAAAGTAACACCCGCACTGGAAAAAGCAAGGGTCCTGAGTACTTCTTGAAGAGAAACCTCTTGGCGCTGGCGTGATGGGCGCGCAACATCCGGGTAGATTCGTCGCCACGTGTCGAGTGTGCTCCGGTGTGCACCACTTCAGCGTTCGGTTCATAGATATTCCGGAAGCCTAGCTGGCCAATCCGATAGCCCAAGTCGACATCTTCGAAGTACATGAAGTAACTTTCGTCAAATCCACCGAGCTGGTCAAAGACAGATCGTCGAACCATGAGAAAAGCCCCGGAAAGCCACCCTGCATCGCGTCGAGTCAGCCCGGAGTCATGCTCGCGACGGTACGTGCGAGTCCAGGGATTCCGTGGCCACAGGTTGGAGAAAAGTGCATGACCGACCCCTGAACGGAGCGAGGGGATGGTTCGGGCCGACGGATAGACCGTGCCGTCACTCGAAAGAATCCGCGGGCCGACCGCACCGATAGTCGGATCGTCGCGAACGCTGACCAAAAGCAGATCGATTACGCCCACGCTGAGCGTCACATCAGGATTGCTGACGATCACCCACTCCACGGTGTCAGGCAGAGTGCGAACCGCCTCGTTTATGGCATGTCCATAACCCATATTCGAGGCCAATGGCAGGTAATGGCCGCCTGCGCCCGAGGTGAGCTGTGAGACGATATTCGGACGTCCCTGGGGCTTGTTATCCGCCACCACAACGACCAGTCGCTCTCCGGACGCACTGGAGAGTGAATCGAGAAACGCACCGAGCACGTGATCGGAACCGTAACTGACGGTGACGACGGCAAGTCTCAAGGGATCAGATCGCGAGTTAGGTGAAGTGGCCATACGACTCCCAATCATAGTTCTAGGCTAGATTGATTTGCGGCCATCCCCGGCCGGCTACCCAGTGAGGCTACATGCGATACCTAAAGGAAGTTCTCGAGTCGAGAGAGCTCCTGGCCAATCTCACCCTGCGTGAGATTCGCGGTCAGTACAAGCGCACCATTTTCGGCCAGCTGTGGTCGTTGGTGAACCCTCTCGCCTCCATGTTGATCTATACCCTCGTCTTCGCCTTCATCCTGCGGGTTGAGCCGGAACCGGGTGATCCCAGTGGACTCGACATCTTCGCGGTCTGGCTGCTGTGTGGGCTCTTGCCGTGGACGTTCTTCTCAAACGTGGTCCAGCAGGGCATGGGGTCGATTCTCGGCAACGTGGGTCTGGTGCAGAAGGTCTACTTCAGCCGCATTGTGCTTCCGCTGTCCAAGGTCGGATCTGTCGGATACAACTGGCTCTTTGAAATGGGCGTGCTGGTTATTGTGCTCGCGCTCGTCGGGGCGTTTGTGTGGCCATGGCTTCCTCTCGTTCTCGTGACCATGCTGCTGCTGGCGATCTTCGCCGCCGGCTTAGCGCTCATGCTGGCGGTGGCGAACGTGCATTTTCGGGACACGCAGTACTTCGTCTCGATCGGCATGCAGATCTGGATGTACCTCACTCCGATCATTTATCCCATCAGTCTTGTGGCAGTGCAATCTCAGAATTTTGGCGGCCTCTTTGGAACGTCAGTGACCATTCTGGATATTTACGAAATCAACCCACTTGTTCATTTCGTTGCTGTGTTTCGCCAGCTGCTTTATGACAACCGATGGCCTGACACTCAGGACTTTCTCCTGTGTGCCATCTGGGCGTTTGCTGCATTTGTAATTGGACTCTGGATATTCCGCCGGAGTGAGAAAGGACTGGCTGAAGCGCTATGAGTGACGTTGCCGTGCACATCGACCAGATCAGTAAGAAATTTCGCCTCTACCATGAACGCAACCAGTCGATTAAGTCAGTGATCATGCGAGGACGTCGTTCCGTGCACGAAGACTTCTGGGCACTGAAAGACGTCAGCTTCGAGGTGCCCAGTGGATCGACATTCGGTTTGATTGGCAGTAACGGGTCAGGTAAATCGACCCTGCTCAAGATCTTGGCGAAGATCTACTACCCGGAGAAGGGATCAGTCACCCATCACGGCAAGATCGCGGCTTTGCTGGAAGTTGGTTCCGGGTTCCATCCGGAACTGTCAGGGCGCGAAAACGTGTTCTTGAACGGGTCCATCCTCGGCATGTCCAAGAAGGAAGTCACACGTAAGTTCGACGAAATTGTTGATTTTTCTGGTGTGGAGCAATTTATCGATCAGCCAGTGAAGAACTATTCCTCAGGAATGTACGTGCGTTTAGGATTCGCGATCGCCATCAACGTCGACCCGGACATTCTCGTCGTCGACGAGGTCCTCGCCGTCGGTGACGCTGAATTCCAAGACAAGTGCGCCCAGAAATTCGTAGATTTCAAAGCCGCGGGCAAAACCGTGATTCTGGTGAGTCACGCGATGGAGTCCGTACGCTCCATGTGCGATCAGGCCGCGTGGCTCAGTCATGGGGAGCTCGTGATGGTCGGCGACGCTGACCCGACGATCACGGCGTATTTGGATTCGCTGCCAGGGGCGGCTAAGGCGTCCTGACAACGTAAGTCCACTCGGGGTCGCTTTTGTGCGTCGGTGAGCTCGATCGGTACACTCATTAGTTTCCCCGCAAACAATCAGTAAGGTTTGGCTGTGAAAAAGCAACGTTCAGGTGTCGTCTCGGTGGTGCTGGTGAATTTCCGTGGTGCCGACGACACGGTCGAGTGTGTTCGAGGTCTCCTCGAGCTCGACTGGCCGAGAGAAAACCTCGAGATCATTGTGGTTGAGAACGGCTCGGGCGATGATAGCCTCCAGAAGTTGCAGGACATCACCAACGACGTCACACTCGTTGAATCGGATGACAACCTGGGGTTCACCGGCGGTTGTAACCTCGGAGTTTCACGTGCTTCTGGGGAATTCATCGCGTTTTTGAACAACGATGCGAAGCCAGACCGTGGGTGGATCAGCGAAGCAATCCGTACCTTTTCCACCGGCACCAACATCGGAGCCGTGGCCAGCAAGGTGCTCGATTGGGACGGCGACAGGGTCGACTATATCGACGCATCGATCACCTGGTACGGCATGGGCTACAAACCGCATGCCGGGGAGACCGATCGCGGTGCGTGGGACGACGAGAAGGACGTTCTTTTTGGCACCGGTGCTGCGATGTTCATCCGCGCCTCGGTCTTCGAAGAGCTTGGGGGATTCGACGACAACTTCTTCATGTTTTACGATGACGTCGACCTAGGCTGGCGGCTCAACCTGTTGGGATACCGTTTTCGGTTCCAGCCCAAGTCCTTGGCGTTTCATAAGCATCATGCGTCCATGAACAAGTTCGGCAACTTCCGTGAAACGTACCTGCTCGAGCGCAACGCTCTCTACACGTTGTACAAGAACCTCGATGATGAGTCCCTGGCACAGGTCTTCCCGAGTGCCCTCTTGTTGGCCACTCGGCGTGCCATCGCACGTGGCAGCCATGATTCTGCGTCATTGGACCTTCGTGTTCCGGGGAACGACGATGAGCCGACATTGCCCATTTCGAAACAGACTATGGCCGGGGTGTACGCCATCGATCAGTTTGTGGAGCTTCTACCGACCATGACGGCTGCGAGGGCGAAGGTCCAAGCATCCCGCACTCGCTCAGACCGTCAGCTGAAACGGCTTTTTGGTAAGACAGATGAGCCGGCCTATCCGATCGAAAGTTATCTGCGCGGCTACGAAAAGATCGTCGACAACGTGGGTCAGCTGGAGATCGAGGGCCGTCGACACGTTTTGGTGATCACCGGAGATCCCGTTGGGACTCAGATGGCAGGGCCGGCAATTCGCGCGTGGAATATTGCCAAGATCCTCTCTAAGGAACACGACGTACGTCTCGTGAGCATGACCAAAGCGATTCCTCTGGATGACGTTGTTGAGGTTGCCACAATCTCCCATCAGCGACCGAACTCTGTGGTTGAACACGAGAAATGGGCGGACGTCATTATTGTCCAAGGCCACGCTCTCGCCCTTTTTCCCAGCCTGGAGACCTCGGATAAGATTCTCGTCGTCGACGTTTACGACCCCCTTCACCTTGAGCAGCTTGAACAGGGCAAGGGACTTTCCCTCAAGGCCTGGAACAAGCAGGTCGCGGAGGCAACAGATACCCTCAATCATCAGCTGCTCTTGGGAGATTTTTTTCTCTGTGCCAGCGAGCGTCAGCGCCACTTCTGGCTAGGCCAACTTTCAGCCCTTGGGCGGGTCAACCCGTACACCTACTCTCGGGATAACGACTTGGATTCGCTTATCGTTGAGGCTCCGTTCGGTATTCCTTTAGAGGATCCGGTGTCAGGGCGCGCAGCCCTGCGGGGAGTCATTCCAGGAATTGGTCTTGAGGACAAGATCATCATTTGGGGCGGCGGGATCTACAACTGGTTCGATCCTGAGACTTTGATTCGCGCGGTCGCCCAGCTGGTGCCGGTTCATCCCAACATTCGTTTGTTCTTCATGGGTGTGAAGCACCCGAATCCCGCCGTGCCGGAAATGGAAGCGGTGGCAAAAGCTCGGTTGCTGTCTGAAGAGCTGGGGATGACCGGTAAACATGTGTTCTTCAATGAGTCCTGGGTGCCATATGACGATCGCCAAAATTACCTCCTCGAGGCTAACGTCGGAGTTTCCACCCACTTCCAGCATGTGGAAACAACTTTCTCCTTCCGCACGCGGATCTTGGATTACCTCTGGGCGGGGCTCCCGATAGTGACAACGGCCGGAGATTCATTCGGCACCCTTGTCGCCGTCGAAGGCCTTGGGGCGGCGGTTCCCGAACGAGACCAACAAGCGCTCGCCGACGCCTTGGAGAAATACCTTTTCGATGAGGTTGAAATCCTCAGCGCTCAAACCAACGTCGCACGTGTGAGGCAAGCGTTCACCTGGGATCGGGCGCTGGCCCCCCTCGTTGACTTCTGCCGAAACCCTCAATCGGCTGCCGACAAGCAGACGGCCAAGAAGAGCGGCAGATTCAGGCATTCGTCGAAAGTCCCGAATGGGCTTCCAAAGGCGAAATCCGCACGGAGCACCGGTCTTCGGCGTGACCTTGAAAGGGCCGCCTATTATCTCCAACAGGGCGGCCCGAGCGCGGTTCTTGAGCGCGTTCGTGAACGACGGGACAGGACACGTGACATGGGATGATCCCGAGTCGAATAGTTGGAACAATGGACAATGATAATGACTGACAGGGCGAGCGAAATGAATGCCAAAAGCGAATTTGACCTAGACTGCACGAATCCGAGTTGTGCTCGGGTCAGGGCAGAACGCGATTCTCTCTTGGCGAGCATCCGAGATCTCACACACGCCCAGCTCATTGGCCGCGACATTGAATTGGGTTTGCGCGCAGAACTCATGCAGAGTCGGATCGACATGGACGAGGTTCGCGACCGCAGTCGGCACGACCTGTTCATCACTCGACGATCGGCGACATGGCGGGTAGGTAGCTTGATCCTCGGCCCGGTATCCGGCGGCAAGCGTATGTTGCGTCGTCTCAAGAACCGACTCCGATGAACGCCCCCCTGATATCCGTGCTCACCCCCGTGTACGGAACTCCCCTGAATGTGCTTCAAGACATGATTGATTCGGTGCGTGCCCAAACGATCACCAGCTGGGAGCTTGTCCTGGTGGATGACGCGTCGCCAGATGCTCGTGTTCGGAATGTCCTTCGTGCCGCTGCCGCCGTGGACCCAAGGATCCTGGTGATCGAGCGAGAGACCAATGGTGGCATCGTTCAGGCTTCTAACGCCGCAATCGATGCCGCCTCCGGGGAGTTTCTGGCTCTCCTCGACCATGACGACTTGCTTGCTCCTCACGCCCTGGAAATGATGGCTCGCGAGATTGCTGCAGACTCGAGCGTCGATTACCTGTATTCCGACGAGGACAAGGTTCGTGCGGACGGTTCCTACTTCGACCGGTTCGATAAGCCGGACTGGTCACCGGAACGCCTGCGTGGACAAATGTATACGGGCCATCTTTCCGTTCTGCGCACTTCGCTGGTCCGTGATGTGGGTGGATTCAGCGCCGACTTCGAGGGGTCTCAGGATCACGATCTCGTATTGCGTGTGACGGAGAAGGCCCGACGGATTGTTCACATTCCCGAAGTTCTCTACCATTGGAGGGTAATTCCGGGCTCGACCGCTGAGCGTATAGACAACAAGCCCTATGCATGGGACGCCGGGGTGCGCGCCGTGAGCGCGCACCTGCGACGCATCGGAATAAGGGGAAGCGCCAGTCGGGGCCCGGTCCCCGGAACCTACCGAATCGACCGTGAACTGGAAATCGATCGCTCTGTGAGTGTGATCATTCCAACTCGGGGAACGGCTGGAGAGATTTGGGGAGAGCAAAGAGTATTCGTAGTCGAGGCCGTCCGGTCCCTTCTTGCAAAATCAAGTCACCGGAACCTCGAAATCGTTGTTGTCTACGACGAATCGACGCCCGAGAGCGTCTTGAGTGAGCTGACGGAGATAGCTGGAGAGCTCCTTGTGCTCGTTCCATTCGTGGGCACGTTTAACTTCAGTCGAAAGTGCAACGAGGGGTTTCTGGCGTCCCGAGGAGAAGTTCTCTTCTTTCTCAACGACGACGTGCAAGCCATTACCGACGAAATCGTGGGACGTATGGTGGCTCCGCTGAACGAGCCGGACGTCGGAATGACTGGAGCGTTCTTGTTCTTTGAAGACGGAGCCGTCCAGCATGCCGGTCATCTGCACCATATGGGGCAGTTCAGCCACGCCTATTTGGGTGCGAAACGTGGGGACTACGGGGCATTCTCTTCCCTGACGATCAACCGCGAAGCATCCGGGCTCACAGCGGCGTGCATCGCCATGCCGCGTGACGTTTTCGCAGAGGTCGGCGGATTTTCCGAGCTGTTCCCGGGTAATTTCAACGATGTTGATTTGTCGAAGAAGACCGGCCAAGCTGGTTACCGCATGGTGTGGCTCGCCGATGTCGAGCTGTACCATTTCGAATCCCGTTCTCGAGATCCTCTCGTGCACTCATTTGAGCATAAAATGATCATCGATCGTTGGGGTGGACCGCAGCGGGACCCTTATCTTGCTTAGCATCGATCGACCGGTCGGGTTAGGGTTCTAGCAGTCCTCTAGCGCCCAACCATCTGGTGGCGTGGCCCGGATCAACAGCCGCGTTCCCGGCGGGCCGACTGCGCGAGGCGCGCACTGGCTTCTCCGAAGCAGATCAATCACGGGCAGCCGGGGATTGGGGCGAGGATCGAGCCCTTGATCGCTCCGCTGTCGTGAGATTTGATTCATCAATACCCCAGTTTGAGTGTCGACAGGCATAAGATTATCCATACGGGGTGAATGTGTCTGTACTGATTTTTGCCCGTGATCCGTGCTGGCGGGTCGCCCGCGCTCGGATAAGAAAACATGGTTATGAAGCTTAAATGGATGCGCGTATTGGCGCTTGCCCTCGTGCTAGGTTCGCTGGCCGCGATTCTCGTCGGAAACCCGCCGAAAGCTCAGGCCCTCTCCGGGGCTGATTTCGACCCTGGATACATCATTTCCGATTCTCAGTTCTACGCTAAAGATGCTATGTCGCAAGATCAAATTCAATCGTTCTTGGATGCCAACATTGGCACGTGCCGGAACAGTTTTTGTCTGAATGTGCTCAAGGTAGACACACCCACCACAACGTTGTCGTTCGGGACATGTGAAACCTACCGGGGAGAGGCAAACGAATCAGCTGCCCGAATTATCTATAAAGTTCAACAGGCCTGTTCCATCAGCGCAAAGGTTCTCCTGGTAACTCTTCAGAAAGAGCAGGGCCTGGTAACGAGTCGGGCTCCGACCGAAGGAACTTTGAGAAAAGCGCTTGGTCAAGGATGCCCGGATACGGCACCATGTGATTCGGCCTTCTACGGTTTCTTCAACCAGATGTACTCCGGCGCTCGGCAGCTCACGTGGTACGGCAACCCGCAGGGCTCACACACCTCGATCAAGGTCGGGCAGCAGAATGCTGTTAGGTTCCATCCCAATGCGGGCTGCGGATCAGCCAATGTGGTCATTCAGAACCGTGCAACCGCCGCCCTGTACTACTACACCCCTTATCAGCCGAATGCAGCTGCTTTGGCGAACCTGAGTGGCGTAGGCGATGCCTGCTCGTCCTACGGGAACCGGAACTTCTGGCGGTACTACAACAGTTGGTTCGGCTCACCCACGTCGGGTTCGAGTCCGATCGGAAACGTGGAATCTGTCCGCGGCGGTATTGGTGGAGTTACTGTTTCTGGCTGGGCCATCGACCCCGACTCCACAGCACCTATTGACGTTCACGTTTATGTCGACGGCGTTGGTTCTCGAACGAGTGCAAACCTGTCTCGGCCAGACGTGGGTGCAGCGTATCCGGCTTTCGGGGCGGCCCATGGGTTCAGTGCGACAGTACCCGTTTCGTCGTCTGGAACGCATTCTGTATGCGTTTATGGCATCAACGTACTTGGGGGCACGAACACGCTTTATGGATGTTCTAACGTCGTTGCGCAGGGTGGTTCTCCCGTTGGAGTTCTGGAATCGGTCAAGGCGAGCGAGGGCAAGATCAACGTTGGCGGATGGGCGATTGACCCGGACTCGACGGCATCTATTCCTGTTCATGTGTACATCGATTCGGCCAGCGTTGCGCTGACGGCCTCGCTGTCACGGCCTGATGTTGGGAACGCAAACCCTGGCTACGGGAATCTTCATGGTTTCTCGGGGACCTTCACCGCTTCACCGGGCGAGCACCGCGTGTGCGTGTTTGGGATCAATACCGGTGCTGGTGCGAACTCTCAGATCGGGTGTTCAACGGTGGTTGTCCCGGCCGCGCCAGTGGCGCCGACGCCGACGCCGGATCAAGGCCGGGTTCCATTCGGTCAGATAGACGGTATTAAGGCCGTGCAGGGCGGAATCGAAGCGCGGGGGTGGGCGATCGATCCCGACACCGCATCGCCGGTGGCCGTTCACATCTATGTTGGTACCGCGGGGGCTGCGTACCAGGCAAACAAGTCACGCCCGGATGTCGGTGCCGCCTATGCAGGGTTCGGTAACAATCACGGTTACTCAGAGTCGATAGCAGCCAGCCCCGGTGCTCACAAGGTGTGCGTTTACGCGATCAATACGGGTCCCGGTCCGCATGCTCTCGTGGGTTGTGGAACGGTGACCGTTCCCGCCGAGCCGGTGGCTGCCGATCAAGGGCGGGTTCCATTCGGTCAGATAGACGGCATTAACGCCGTGCAGGGCGGAATTGAAGCGCGGGGGTGGGCGATCGATCCCGATACCGCATCGCCGGTGGCCGTTCACATCTATGTTGGTTCCGCAGGGGCCGAGTACCAGGCGAATAAGTCACGCCCGGATGTCGGTGCCGCCTACACTGGGTTCGGCAACAATCACGGCTACTCGGAGTCGATAGCTGCCAGTCCCGGGACTCATAATGTGTGCGTTTACGCCATCAATACCGGCCCCGGGCCGCATGCTCCCTTGGGTTGTGGAACGGTGACTGTTCCGGCCGTACCGGTGGCCGCCGATCAAGGGCGCGCTCCATTCGGCGCGATCGACAGGATTCAAGGCACCGGTGGCGCAGTTCAGGTCTCGGGATGGGCGATCGACCCGGACTCCGCAGCACCAATTCAGATACACGTGTACGTGGACGGCGTGGGAGTCGCGTATGAAGCAAACAAATCCAGGGTAGACGTTTCCGCGGCTTTTCCCGGTTTTGGAACCAACCATGGTTATTCAGAGTCGATCACTACGCCGAGCGGAATGCACGAAGTCTGCATATACGCAATCAACTCCGGACCGGGCTCGCACACTCTTCTCGGGTGCACACGAGCGTCCGTCACGTGACTTCGAAGAGCTTGAAGAGTTGAGTCCTCAGCTGAGATCGTGAATGCGTGGCTGGCTTGAACGATTCATCAAGAAGCTCGGTCCGTTGTAGCGCAGCTATATGATGATAATCAATGTCTGCCTGTGGGTCGGCGTCGGACGGGTACCGGCCAATCAGGGGTTGTTGAAAACGTAAAGGATCGCCAGATAGTGAAGGTTTCAGTTGCGCTGTGTACATTCAATGGGACTGATTTTCTTGCGGCTCAAATCACGAGCATCTTCGGCCAGTCCCGGCTTCCGGACGAGGTAATCGTTTCGGATGACGGATCCGCAGATGGGACTGTCGCTTTGGTACGTACTCTCTGGGAGACGCTGGGGAAAAGTCACGGTGGACCTGAAATCACGCTTCGCACCATTGAGAATGTTCGACCGCTCGGGGTTACAGCTAACTTCGAACAAGCGATCTCGATGTGCACGGGTGATCTCATCGCGCTCTGTGATCAAGATGATATCTGGCATCCAAATCGGCTGGAGGTCGCGTGTCGTGTGTTCGTTCGGCGTCCCCATGTGATGCTCGTCCACGCCAACGCTCGCGTCGTTGGCCAGGCAGGACAGTATTTGGGTTACACACTGTTTGACGCTCTTCAGGTGTCAGAAGGAGACGTAGCAGCAATTAACGAGGGCAATTCTCTCGAGGTCTTCACGCGGCGAAATCTTGCAACGGGCGCTGCGACCATGATTCGCCGTGAGCTTGCCGATATGTCCCTGCCGTTTCCGCAGGAGTGGGTTCACGATGAATGGCTGGCGATCATGGCGTCAGTTCTCGGTGCGGTGGAAGTGGTTACAGAGCCACTCATCGACTACCGTCAACATGCCGGTAATCAAATCGGGGTGAAGCGGCCTACTTTGTCGGTGAAAATTCGCCGAGTCCTGGAGCCACGCGACGAACGTAACCGCGGCATTTGGCATAGGTCGTCCGTTCTGTTGGCACGTCTGCGATCGATGGGGTCCGCCATCCCTTCTGACGCCATCACACATCTGGATTCGAAAGTTGAGCATGATCGCATTCGCGCGAATCTTGCAGACGCGAGACTTGCGCGAATCCGGGCTGTGCTTCGAGAGGGCCGTACCGGGCGATACGCCCGGTACTCGAGCCGGGGAAACGCTGACATTCTCAGGGATCTGTTCCAGCCCGCTCACGATAAGAACAGAAAGTAGTCTTGTGCCAGCTGTAATGTTGAGGTCGTCTTCGGTACCCGAGGCCGTAACGCGTGGCCAGGCAACCGCAGCGTCGGCATCCTTCATTGTTGCTCTCGGAGTCGGCGTCGGCGTCGGCGTTTGGTTCGGGCTGGCCGGTGTCTCCCTCTGGCCATTGGTCGTATCGGTTGCGGTGATCGCGCTGACAGCAATCGCACAGTTCGTCAGCTGGTCGATGTCCGCGGCAGTCACGGTCATGATGCTTCTGTGGGGACAGGCAGTGCTTATGCCGGTATTCCCGTTGACGGGTCTGTCCCTGACGACAAATAACGTCGTCGTTTTGGCTGGTCTTGGTGTTATCGGTGTGACACGTCTGTGGGTGGTGAGGCGCACGCTCCGACTCCCAACGAAGGATGCTGGTGTGGCGGCGGTTTCCGCGTTTGTGGTTCCAGCCGTGGCACTTGCCGTGGCCTGCGCCACTGTTGTGCGGTACGAGGCGGTGAAGATCTCGTGGGCGATGGGCAACGACGCCGTTTGGAACACCATGGCGAGCCGCTTCATTGCCCTCGACAGCGGGCTCGTCGCCTCGACACACCCAAATCCGTCTCCATTAGCAAATGAGCTGATGGCGAGCATTTTTTCGGTGGGCAGGGCTGGCGTTCAGCCGGGACAATTGCTTGAGCATGACATCAGCCGAGAAATTCAGGTAATGCTGATGCTGACGATTGTGACCAGCGTACTGGCGTCGGTGGCTGTGATTCGAGTGATGTCGAAGCAACACGGCACGGCGCGCTTCATTGCCGCCGTAGGTGTCGGTTTGATTCCCTGGACGTGGTTCATCGGCGGGTTCGCGTTCCGGTTCGGTTTCTATAACGTGAGCCTTTCCGTGCTGGCGCTCGTCGCCCTGTGGGTCATTTGGCAGGAGGCAAGACGCTCGCCGGCCCTTGGTGTTGCGGCCCTGTTGCTGAGTTCGACCGTTCTGCTGGCTGTCTGGGCGCCGCTTGTATTGCTCCCGTCCGGCCTTGTCCTGGCCGCGGCGATTGCGCATCGAAGGGCTCTTCTGCAAACGAAGACGTGGCACAAGACCTTGTTGATCCTGAGCGGGCTTCAGCTGCTGGTCTACGGCTTGTTTGTCACCGCACCGGATCTCCAGCGGGATGGGGAGGCGCTGTCGGCAAATGGCGCCATGATCGATATTTCCACATTTGATGTGATCACAGCCGTCGCGCTCATGCTCATGGTCGTGACGATCGGTGCCGTGGGCCGTGGTGCAACATGGGATCGGTATGGGGTCCTCATAATCGTCGGCGCCGGTGCGCTGGGCATCGGTTACCTGATTTTCCAGAGACTGGGAATCAATGAGCCCTGGGGATATTACCCGGCCAAATTCGGTTGGTTCCTGTGCATATTGGCCGCCTTTGTTGTGGTGTCGTCGGTGGCTGCCTGGGTTGACCACACAGACGGGAAACCTGTCATCGCCGCATTGCAGGTCTTTGTCGCGGCGGCGGCAGTGGGAATAATCCTCATTCAGGTGCCACCGTCGGGGTGGGGAGCGTTCTCCTTATTTCCGGCATTGTCCATTACCCGGGCAGATGGGATGAGTGGATTTGATGCCGAGGCGCAACTGCTCTTCGACGTTTCTGACCCACGTGAAAAGATGATGCTCGTTAGATACTTTCCGACACCGGCGCAGGACACCTTCGTGAACGGATGGCTCCTGCAGCAGCCATCCAACGCGAGTAGCGATCCACTCAGAAACTTCGCCTACCTCTTGGATACAAGTAGCCCTGTCGACGTCTGCGCCGCGATCTCAACCTGGGGCGGCGGAGTCACTCTGTTGTCACGGGATCCAAATCTAGATACCGAAATTCGCGATACCTGTCCCGACGAGGACTTCCTGGTCGTGACGCCGCCATCTGGGCCCTGACCTGGAGTCTGTGTCGGTTCTGGGGCTTGTGGCCTTGAGGTGCGGTTAGAAGCGGTTACCCGGGGTGACGATGGCCGTCTCGGTATCCGGCGCCGGGTTCGCGGTGGTCCCACCGCTCGGTGACGCGTGTCTGATTCCCAGCGCCCTGAAAAGGAGAAACGCGGAAACACAGAGGATTGCGGCAGTAGCTGCCAACCACAGCATGTTGCCACCGGGAGCTGTCCAGGCAGGGTCGATGAGGAACGTCTTCCATGAGCCTGTGTAGCCCACTGCATAGCGTCGTATCGCCGTGATGTACGCGTACATCTGGCCCACAGCTACCGCCGCGAGGACGACCGCAGAGAAACGTGATGAGACGGACGAAAACCCGAGTTGCTTGGACGTGGCGATGAGACTCGCCAGCCCGAAAACGAGGCACACAAAAAGCGGCAGATTATACCGTCCCTGCCAAATCAGGCCGCCAGAAGTCACAAATGCAGCCTGGATGAGCGCAGGAAAAACGAGGAAAGACACGGTCAGGGTGATGGCCACCGCCAGTGCTCGGCCTTTGAGTAAGGTGGCCGCGGCAAGCAGTAGCCCCCCGACCAAAACAGCCCAGAGGAAGTAGACCGCAAGTGGTGCCGGGGTATCCAGCCACCCAAAGATACCGACTATTCCCTGGCTGAAACGGAATGTGTCTTCTAAAACGTAGGTGAAGCCGAATAAGGGTGTGCCACCGGTACCTGGATATGCAAAGTCGGGAGCGGCGTTTATCGTGGACACTCCGAGTGAATTCGAGCCGAGGAGCCAAGCTAGGGCCAGTATCGCGCCGATGCCGATGCTGAGTATGGAAAACAGAATTGCCCGCTTACGAAGCAGGGAAATCAGTTCCCGCCAAGTCAAGAGGAAGAGCGGAATGACGATCGCGAGGCCAACCCAAAGTGGGGATAACCCACGTGTGTTGAGCGCTGCTATAGCTGAGATTGAGAGCAGGATGGCTCGCTGGGCGAGGAATTGCGGTGTGTGGTGCAAGACGATGGACAGCATTCCCACGAACAGAGCCAGCGTTGCAGTGGCTTCAACGCCGTTGGGATTGACTGATCCGCCCAGGAACAGAACCATGGGGGTGATAGCGACTGCCAGGCCAAGGAGCGGGAGGGCTCTACTGCGCCACGTTGACACCATCAAGAAAGCGAAAGCGACGAAGAGCGAGGACAGGATTCCGCTCAGGACCCTCATGGCATAAATGCCCAGTTCGTTATCTATAAATACCGTCGGCCAGCCGACGAGGGCGTAATAAATTGGGTTGTACAGCCCAGCGGTCGTGGTTGTGGAAACGAGACCACCTGTGTCACCGGTTGCGTCGGTTGAACAGTCTGCGGTCTTGGCGCTGTCGAATGCGTAGCACGCCTGCATGTGTGTAAAGGCGACATAGGCGGGCACTTGTACGACATGTCCTGTGCTTGAAAGCTCGCCAATGAGCTGCCCACGCGCAACTGATGCCGCCTTAACCATGTGCGCCGGTTCGTCGGGCGATGCAGAAATCGGAGTAGCAATAGACCAGCATGCGGACAGCAGGCTGAGCAAGAGCCACGAGAGCCAAAACACTCGCCACGGACTGGTTGCTCCTGATGCGCCAGGTTCAGTCGTGTCGAGCGCTGTTTGTGGGCGCGGTGCGGACCGAAGAGAACGGATTCTCATTGTTTAGAGTTGTTCTGCTGAATGTTGATGCCCTCAAGTTGTTGAATTCTAATGTCTTGCAGTACCGATACCTCGGCAAGCGTTCGTGTCTTGTTCTCAAGGGTGGTCAGCTCAGAACTGTGCTGGATGCAGACCAGGAAAAGAACAGCAATGCTGACAAAGAAGACGAGATTGGTTGGCGCATCGACGCCGATGACGCCGGCCGCCCAAGCAAGGATGCTGGGGAAGACTCCGATGACCAAGGCGAGCAGCCCGGCGACAAGCCACCAGATAGCGTGCCGTTCCCTCATGCGTCGTCGTCGCAACATCTCTACGACGACCGCCAGGGTCAGTACAGCCGCCAGAATCCCGAATAAATAAGTTGCGGTACTCATCCGTCGTTTAAGCCTTCGTCTGTAAAGAGGACATGGGGCGTATAAGGGCAAAGCCCAGTGCGAGGAACGCCCGTGCCAAGTGAGTGGCCGCCTTCATCGGGTTGTGCGATGGTTGGCCACCGGCACGCACACGCATAGAAACCGGCACCTGTACGATTCTGCACTTGGCGCGGGAGGCGATGACAAGTGCTTCGATGGTATCGCCGAGGTATTCTGCAGGATAGTGCTGTGCGAAAAGAGCAACAGCACGGGGCCCGCTTGCTTTGAAGCCCGACGTTGTGTCGGTCAGAACTGTTTTCGCCGTCCTGCTGAGGATAAACGCCAAGAACTTCATCGCCCAACGCCGCGGACCGCGGGCCTCGTAGTCCCCTTCACCGGCGAAGCGGGCACCAATCACAAGGTCGTGACGATCTAATTGCTTCAGCATGGTTAAGGCATCTGCGGGATCGTGTTGCCCATCGGAATCAATCTGAATGACATTCTCATATCCATGTTCCAATGCGTACTTAAATCCGAGCCTCATTGCTCCGCCTACACCCATGTTGAACGGAAGTACCGCCACGGCCGCCCCGGCTTTGGCCGCGACCTGCGAAGTGAGATCCAGAGAGCCGTCATCAACTACCAAACACGCCACTCCGGGGAGTTTCGCGAATACCTCACGAACAACGTCGCCGACAGCCTCCTCCTCATTAAACGCAGGCATAACAATGAGCGTGCGTTCCAGCGAAGATTGCATGTCTGAAATACTAGCAAGTTGATTCGGATCGACTTCGCGGGCGCCGAGCGTGTCCGTGGCCTCAGAGCCCGAAAATGTGTTTGCTGAGGGATCTGATTCCGCCGTGATCTCTCGCGTGAAGGGCCGCCGGGATTTTGCTTGCTGCGTTTAGGCGTGAAGAGACATGGAATCGCGCCGCGCAGGCTGCTCGGGGCCAGCCATGGTCGCGCAGGAGGCGTGCCGTGCTGAGGAAATAGGCCTGTTCTTCCTGGAATCGTGTTCCGTCCTGGGCCATCCATGACGAAACGCTCGCGTTGTGGCGGCGATATTGGAATATGGGTTTCCGGTCGAGCACCATCACCCCTCCAGCGAGAATGATTTCGATCTGAAGTGCAAGATCAAGGACCACTTCCAGATCAGCTCTGAAACCGTGGGCTTTGAGTACTGACGTACGCCAGCAGATGGACGGAAAATAGGTCCAATTACCTTTGAGGAGGCTTCGCGCCAGGGGTTCGCCAGCCAATGCAATTGATCTGGCCGTCCTGGGGCGATAGAAACCCTTGACCCGGTCTGCCAACGGGGTCGTGAGGCCGCCTTGCCCATCGATGACCTCAACGCCCACTTGAACGTAGGATGCCTCCGGGAACTCGCGGACGAGGTCGGAGACCGAGGCCACGTAGTCGGGTAGAAGCAGATCGTCACACCCCATAATTACCGTGAATTCGCATGCCGCCATTTCGACAGCCTTGGAGAAGTTTCCGCTCACTCCAAGGTTGACAGCGTTGCGGATATACGTGATGCGCTTGTCGCCGAGCGAAGTTAGCCATCGTCCAGGTGCGGTGTCTGGGTACAAGTCGTCTATTACGACAAGCTGCCAGTTCGGATCGCTCTGATCGCGGACGCTGATAACTGCGAGGCGGAAGAGTTCCGGATCGCCGTAATAGGGCATCATGATCTGAATTGTCGGGCGATCGGGGAACGTTCTCCCGTCTGACGGCGGAGGTGGGGAATTCATTCTGGATAGACTCTCTATGGCCTGAAACAGGAACGTGATCCGGTTGTTTCATCCGTTGGGGGCAGGGACGTAATTCTTGAGCCTATCAACGGGTCACTGCGTGCTCGTGAACGAGGCATCGCTCGACGTTCGAAGGAACTAAATGGGTTTTTCAGAATTGGATGAACGTAAGCCGATTGCGGCAGGTGTGCCTTCGGTCATGTGGGTCCTCGCTGCGACGGTCGTTGCAGGCCTATCGGGATACTTCGTGATGTGGGGCGTCGCCCGAGCAGTCGGTGCGGCCGATTATTCGGTGTTCGGAGTCTTCTGGTCTGGTCTTTTCCTGATCATCGGTGTGCTGTTCGGCGTTCAGCAGGAAACGACGAGGTCCACCGCTGAAGCGATCCACCGTCAGACGGTTTCTTCACAGCGCAGTTCGCTCTGGGTATTCGCCGGTTGCCTGGCTCTGGTGGTCTTGGGAGTCGTGCTCTTTTCCAGTATCTGGTGGGCACCGGCGGCACTGGGCCTGAATAACGCAGATCTATCTGTGCAAATCGCACTCGGAGCCGCTGTGAATGCCGTTGTGGCGACGATCAGCGGTGCACTCGCTGGGTCCCGCCTGTGGAAGCACCTGGGCGCACTCATCGCGATTGATGGTGTGCTTCGGTTAGTTCTTGTCTTTCTGGCCTTGGGCATAAGCTCCAGTCCGGCCGTCCTGGCCTGGGCCGTTATTCTTCCGTTTCCGTTGTCCCTCGGGATTGTCCTGCTCATATCACCGCGGTTAGTGCTGCGTTCCGCCCGGTCTGCTTCGACGTACCGTCAGCTGACCGTGAATTCGGGACACACGATGCTCGCGGCGTCGGCTACCGCACTGATCATCAATGGGTTTCCCCTTGTCCTCGCATTATTTGCGGGCCCGGGGGAGAAAGCCGAGCTTGGAGCGCTGATTCTGGCGATCACTATAACGCGTGCACCGATCCTCGTTCCGCTCATGGCTCTACAGAGTTATCTGGTGACTCGTTTCACGGGTATTGAGACGAGTCCGTGGTCTCTGATACTTCGTGCGCTGGGGCTTGTCGTCGGTTTCATGGTTGTGCTCGCCGCGGCAACGTTCCTCTGGGGGTCTGCCGCATTCGAGACCCTGATCGGCACAGAGTTCGCTCTGCGTACGGAGGCACTCGTGCCACTCGTGGTTTCATCCGGTTTGATCGGGGCTCTGTGTGTGACTGGACCAGCCTTACTGGCGCTGGGTTTGCACCGAAGCTATGCCGCCGGTTGGGTGGTCGCGTCTGCAGCGTCGGTCGGTATGTTGTTTCTGCCGGTCGGGCTGGAATCCAAGGCCGCCCTTGCTCTGTCGATCGGGCCGATGGTTGGGCTCGTAGTGCACCTGGGAAGATTGTGGGCATTTTCGCTGAGTGCGGGAAGAACAGTGCGGCACTCTCACGTGTGACACAAAGGCGTTTGTGTCGATGGGGTTGTCCTAAGTGCAATGCACTGCCTCCATGTGCGGAGACAGGCTTTTTTCAGGTTTCCAACCGCCTCGAGTGCTTGCCCGTGGCGGGCTTGACGTCTGGCTCTGCCGCTAGAGGGCTCTCCCTGCAGCGGATAGCCTTGAGGGGACGTGAGGAGTCGGAGTGATCGCTGGGATCGATAGGAACCGGGGTACCGGTGATGCATCGGGCGCGAACGACGAGGCCAGGCGCCGCAAGGTGCAAGTCGGCATCATCGTGGCCGGTCTCGGCTTTGTGCTCGTGGTGGTTGTACTCGTCGTGACCGTGCTGATTGTCGGCCCGTAGCGTCAGCTCGCGTCGGATTTGAAGGCGAGCGCGCTGCGCCAGCTCATGCCTTGCGCGGCCTTCACCGAGCAGATGCACAGCAGTAGCCAACCGAACTCCACCAGGATGGTGCTTTCGGCGGCGCTCGACACGAGTAACACCACAAGAATCAGCGCAGGCCACACGTACACGAGCGAGCGCTTGTTCGACGCGAGCAGCCAGGACCGCACAAAAGCCAGGGCCAGCAGTACGACGAAGGCGAGGAAGCCGATCAGTCCCACCTGGAAGTACACGTCGAGGAAAGCATTGAGTCCGGAGGCGTGCGCGCGCCCGGTCGTGAAGTCGAGCCAGCCGTAGGGTGTGTCTGAGCTCGGCCAAATGCCCGCCCAGCCCCAGCCCTCGAGGGGGTGCAGCTGGATCAGGCGCCACATCTCGGTCCACAGCGTGTAGCGCACCTCGAACTCGCTGCCGGCGTTGAGCTGGGCGATGAGTGCGCTGCGGCCGAACCACGCGGCCACGAGGGTGAGCAGGGCGATTCCCAACAGGGCGAGCTGCAGGCGCCAACGCTTGGCGACGTCGGTGCGCCTGAGCAGGGTGAGGGCATAGGCGGCGACCAGCACGACCACTCCGGTGACCACGATCACGGGGGATCGCGTGAAGAGCAGACACACGGCGGCCAGCCACAGGGATGCGATGCCGCGCCCGCGCGGAATCGACCGGGCCCGCAGCTCCACCGCGAAGGTGATCAGAGCGATCAGCGCGATGAGCCCCAACACGTTGCGGGAGCCGAACACGCCCTGGATCGGACCGAGGTTGGCGATGCGACCCTGAATTCCGAGGAACGAGATCGGCAGGTCGAGCAAGATCCCGGACAGAACTTCCAGACCGATGGAGAGGCCGAGCAGCACGCGCAGCACGTCGCCGGTGGCGCGCACCACCTGGAATGTGTCGCGCACCAGGGCCACGTAGATGGCGAGGAACCCGAACGCCACCTGGTAGGCCACACCGGCGAGCGTGGCCGTGGTGTATCCGCTCCACACCAGGGACAGAGCACACCACCCCACGAAAATAATGATCGAGATGGGCAGCAACCCGTGCCACTCCACAATCGGTCGTCGGGCGATCAGCGAGAACGTAGCGAGCAGCACCAGCCCCACCACGACGCCGAGGAGGCCCGCCCAGCCCATCATGCTGCGCAGCAGATGGGTGCCGAACGCCACCGCCAGGATCACTAGGGTGAGTGATGCCGCGAACTTGGGTGACGCGAGCACGCGCTTGACCACCTCGGGGAGGGCGGGGGGAGTGGCTCGGGGGATCATGGAGTTATCAATTTACCGGTATTGCGCGCCGTCACGGCATCGGCGCGGGGGTGCCCTGCTGCCGCTTGGTCATGATGGCCATCACCACGAGCAACAACCAGCCGTATTCGATCAGTAGTCTGCTCTCGGCCAGGCTCTGGGCGAGCAACGCCGCCGTCACGAGCAACGGCAGCAGAGCGGATGCCGCGTACGGCGCCGTGTCGGC